>Ga0207430_10004_pt1 | contig 161600 bp, 165 predicted proteins | sample YelNatsi3bottle8_FD_187544 | JGI IMG/M metagenome (GOLD analysis project Ga0207430, IMG submission 187544) | Hot spring thermophilic microbial communities from Obsidian Pool, Yellowstone National Park, USA - site 3 bottle 8 (SPAdes) (version 2) | ecosystem: Environmental > Aquatic > Thermal...
ACATTACGAAAGAGATTAACGCAACTTAAACAAACAGAAGAATACAAGTGGCTTAATGATTATTCAAATAATATTACAAAACAAGCGATAAAGGATGCCTGTCAAGCATATAAAAACTTCTTTGAAGGTAGAGCAAAATTCCCAAAGTTTAAGTCTAAAAAAAGATAAAATAGAAGGAGGTGAATACCGTTACAGAAAAACTAAAAACATTAAAAAGTTAGAATTCCTTGTTCTAAAGACGCAAAGAAGGCTTAAAAATTATGGCAAATCAATATCATAACACTAAACGTTAGCTATTGATATGTACTCATACGTTAGTGGGGAATTTAAGCCTTCGGAGTGTCAAATAAACACAAGTAGGGTTAACCGAAAGTGGGCACGATGAACAAGGAAGGAAACATAAACTTTATAAGGTTTTATATATACCTTATAAAGTTTTGTAAGTTTTCTGTAACGGTGGTAATGTGGAGGTAAAGGAATATGAAAGGGGAATTGTTATAAAAGATGCTCAGGATTTTGAGCTTCAGCATGTTTTTGAGTGTGGTCAGTGTTTTAGGTGGAATAGGTATAAAAACGGATATATAGGGGTTGTATCAAAAAAGGCTGTTTTTGTTTATAAAGAGGAAAATGATGTTTACATAGAAGGAGCAAAAGAAGAGGAGCAGGAGTTTTGGAGAAAATACTTTGATATTGATAGAGATTATGGAAAAATTAAGAAGGAGCTAAGTAAGGATAAAATCTTAGCTGAAGCTATAAAATATGGACATGGAATTAGAATATTAAAACAGGAACCCTTTGAAACCCTTATATCTTTCATTATTTCAGCTAATAATAGAATTCCAATGATAAAAAGAGCTGTTGATAATATTTCTAAAAAATTTGGACAAAAGATAGCATTTAATAATATGGAGTTTTATTCTTTTCCTACGGTAGAAGAATTATCATTAGCTTCTGAAAAAGATTTAAAGGAATGCGGTGTAGGTTTTAGAGCTTTTTATATACTTGAAGCTGTAAAAAAGATAATTGATGAAAATATAAACTTAGATGATATACAAAAATTGGATACAGAAAATGCCTACAAAAAGCTTTTAGAGTTTAAAGGGGTAGGTCCTAAGGTTGCTGACTGTATTCTTCTTTTTTCTATGCAAAAATTTGATGCTTTTCCTGTAGACGTTTGGGTAAAAAGGATTATGCAAAAGTTTTATTTAGCTCCCGATGTTAGTCTTTTAAAAATTAGAGAATTTGGAAAAAATAAGTTTGGAAGTTTAGCAGGGTTTGCTCAACAATATCTTTTTTATTATGCTAGGGAAACAAGCAATTCTATATAAATTTTAAAAAATTTCCTATAAATTGCATAAAAGATGAAGAAATTGAATGAAATAGAAAGATATTTGAGTTTATTTTGTAATACAAGCAAAATTTAATTAAATACCGCAATAATAGAAATTTGATAATATTATTCCAATTCTTTAATATTAAAAGTGTGATTAGCACTCATGCAAGGTGAGTGCTAACAAGATTACATAGTAAATAATGGTCATTTAAATAAAGATAAGCAAGGAGGGGTATCGATGAAGCTTAGACCACTTGGCGACAGAGTTGTTATTAAGAAGATTGAAGCTGAAGAAACTACAAAGAGCGGTATAGTTTTACCAGGAAGTGCTAAGGAAAAGCCACAAATGGCTGAGGTTATTGCAATTGGTCCAGATGTAAACAAGGATGATAAGGTTGTATTAAATGTTGGAGATAAAGTTATATTCTCAAAATATGCAGGAAATGAAGTAAAGATTGATGGAGAAGAATATACAATATTAAACTTAAACGACATTCTTGCGGTTGTAGAATAATTCGCTAAGAAGGGGTGATTGAGATGGCTAAGGAAATATTATTTGGTGAAGAAGCAAGAAGAGCGATGCAAAGAGGTGTTGATAAGCTTGCTAATACTGTAAAGATTACATTAGGACCAAAGGGAAGAAATGTTGTTCTTGATAAGAAATTTGGTGCACCACTTATAACAAACGATGGTGTTTCAATAGCAAGGGAAATAGAACTTCAAGATCCATATGAAAACATGGGTGCTCAACTTGTTAAGGAAGTTGCAACAAAGACTAATGATGTTGCAGGTGACGGAACTACAACAGCAACTTTACTTGCACAAGCAATAATAAGAGAAGGTTTAAAGAACGTTACAGCTGGTGCTAATCCAATGCTTGTAAGAAATGGTATTAAAAAAGCTGTTGATGTTGCAGTAGAAGAAATAAAGAAGATTTCACAACAAGTAAAGGGAAGAGAAGATATAGCAAGAGTTGCTGCAATTTCAGCGGCTGATGAAGAAATAGGACAACTTATAGCAGATGCTATGGAAAAGGTAGGAAACGAAGGAGTTATAACTGTTGAAGAATCAAAGACAATGGGAACAGAACTTGAAGTTGTTGAAGGTATGCAATTTGATAGAGGATATATAAGCCCATACATGGTAACTGATGCTGAAAAGATGGAAGCAGTTCTTGATGATCCATATATACTTATAACTGACAAGAAGATTTCAAATATCCAAGACTTACTTCCAATACTTGAACAAATAGTTCAACAAGGAAGAAAACTACTTATAATAGCTGAAGATGTTGAAGGTGAAGCTTTAGCAACACTTGTTGTTAATAAGCTTAGAGGAACATTCACTTGCGTTGCAGTTAAGGCTCCAGGATTTGGTGATAGAAGAAAAGAAATGCTTCAAGATATAGCTATATTAACTGGCGGTCAAGTAATTTCAGAAGAGCTTGGAAGAGACTTAAGAGATGCTGATATAACAATGCTTGGTCGTGCAGAAAGAGTAAAGGTTACAAAGGAAACTACAACTATAGTTAACGGAAAAGGCGACAAGGATGCAATTAAGGCAAGAATTGCTCAAATCAAGGCTCAAATCGAAGAAACTACTTCAGATTTTGATAGAGAAAAATTACAAGAAAGACTTGCAAAACTTGCTGGTGGAGTTGCAGTTATAAAGGTTGGTGCTGCAACTGAAACTGAATTAAAAGAAAAGAAGTTAAGAATAGAAGACGCTTTAAATGCTACAAAGGCAGCAGTAGAAGAAGGTATAGTTCCAGGTGGTGGAACAGCATTTATAAATGTAATACCAGCTGTTGCTGAACTTGAAGCAAAAGAAACTGAACCAGATGTTAAGGTTGGTATAAGCATCGTTAAGAGAGCTCTTGAAGAACCACTAAGACAAATAGCTGAAAACGCTGGATTTGATGGCGCTGTAGTTGTTGAAAAGGTTAAGGCAAGCGAAAAAGGTATAGGATTTGACGCATTACATGAAAGATACATTAATATGATAGAAGCTGGTATAGTTGACCCAACTAAGGTTACAAGATCAGCTCTTCAAAATGCCGCATCAGTTGCTGCTACCTTCTTAACAACTGAAGCTGTTGTTGCAGATATACCAGAAAAGAAGGAAAACGGAATGCCAGGCGGAATGGCAGACATGTATTAAAATAAATCCCTCGGCTAAAAGCCGAGGGATTTTATAACATCTATAAGTTTTTCAAGTCTAAAGTATATTGGTTCTTTTATGTTATCTCTTTTGTAGTGAAAGTCGTTTTCGTCAAAGAGGTAGCTGTGAGTTATTGCTATTACTTTATCTTTGTTTTTTATTGCGTTTATTAACATATCTTTCAGAGTGTCAATATCAAAATATTCAAGTCTTAATTCATATGTATCACTTTTTGCGTATACAGGAATTGATTCAATTAAATGCTTAGTAACATTATATTGTTTTCTATATATATTATGGGATTCCCATTTAATATTTGTATAATTTTTTAAGACCTTTTGAGTATCGTCATTCATAGAAAAATATCCGCCTCTGTATGCTTCAATTGGACTTATCCCATGTTCTGCTAAATAATCTATACAGTTAAGAATAATTTGTTTTTGTTCTTCAAAGGAGTAGTCAGATATAAGTTCTATTTTAGGATTTATAAAGGGACATTTTTCTATTATTTTATCAGGGAGATCTTCAGGATGAATGTGAAGTCCAAAAATTACTTTATATTTTTTTATGATATTAACTAGATTAAGTTCATATAATGTTTTTGCAAATTTAGGAGTTATAAAAAGTATCGTGTATATGTCGTTTAATGTACAAAGTTTTAGGAATTTTTCCATGTTATTTATGTTATTGATTAGATTTTTATCAAAATTTGGGCCTTCGCAATCTATTGATAAGTAAAATTGAAAGCCTTCTTCTTTAATTTTTTCAAGTATATTCATATGCATTCCCCCTTTTTATTTTAAGTTTAAGATATCAAATGACATTTTTTATGTCAACAAAAGGAGGGATATTATGAAGACATTGGGTTTCCCAAGGATGCATAAAGAGAAAAATGAAAGAAGAGATTTTACACCTAATTTTTTTAAAGCTTTAAGGGATGAAAATGTAGAGATATATCTTGAATACGGATATGGAAGTTGTCTTGGATTTAAGGAAGAAGATTACATAAAGGCGAATCCTAATATAAAGTTTACTACTAATAAGGAATGTTACAAAAAAGATATAGTTGTTGTTCTAAGGGCACCTGAATTTTATGAATTGGGTTATATGAAGCAGGGAAGCATTTTAATAAGCATGCTTCATTATCCAACAAGACCAACTAGAGTTAAAAGGTTAAAAGAAAAGGGGATATATTCAATATCCCTTGATTCTATAAGAAATGATTTTTTAGAAAGAATGGTAGTAAACTATAAAGGAACAGCTTTTTATGGTATGGAGGTAGCCTTTAGAGAGTTAGAAAAGGCAATGAAAAGTTTTTATTCCAAGGATAGAGAGCCTATAAATGTTGCTATTATGGGAATGGGAATGGTAGGGCTTTATGCGGCTAAAGCAGCAGGGCATTTTGGATATGTAAAGGAGATAGAAGATAAGATAAATAATATAGGAGCAAAGGGAGTTTTAGTTGAGATGATCCCAAGAAATATAACAGAGGATGAAAAAGAGCTTATAAAAGTTTTAAAAAGGTGTGATATTCTTGTAGATGCTACTACAAGGAGTGACCCTACAAAATATATAATAAAAAATGAACTTATAGGGTATATGAAGTCCCATGCTATAATTTTAGATTTAACTGCAGATCCATATCTTACAGATACAAATCCTATCCAAGTTAAAGCTATAGAAGGTATACCAACGGGAAGCCTAGATAAATTTGTTTTTTATCCTGATGATGAGGAATATGATAAAATTCCAAAGGAGGTTAATACAAAAAATAGAAGGATAGTAGTAAGCTGTAATGCTTGGCCTGGAGTAAAGCCTTTAGAGTGTATGGAACTTTATGGTATTCAAGTATTACCTATTTTAAAAAAGGTTATAAATTTAGATGTAAAGGATTTTACAATAGATAGCCCTGATTTTATAATAAGAGCTATTTACAGGGGAACCATAGAATATTATGAGAAAGAGAGATGTGTATAGCCAGGCTTTTGCCTGGCTTATTTTGAATACATAAGGGTTAACCTTATAATTCTTCTTATAATTCTTCTAGCTGTAGGTAGCGGTATTCCATATGCTCTTAATACCGCAAATATTTGAGGATCGTTTTTTTCAATTTTTTTAAGTATCTCATCAACCTTAGTTATTTCAGGACTTCTTTCATCTTCAGTTTCTTCAAGGTCTATTATAGTTGGAAGCATGGGCATCATAGGCATAATTGTATTTGGCACATATGGATTTAAATGCATAAAAGGACACATTGGTATTTGATACATAAAAACCACCAATTTTAAATTGCTTACAATAAAATAAATATATGTTTTAAGGCAAAAATATGATATATAATTATCAAATTTTAACATAGAAGTATATTATATACTGTAGGGATTGTATCTGGGGGAAATAGTAATGATTAAGGATTTTATCAAATATGTAGGTCCGGGTCTTTTAATAACAGTAGGCTTTATAGATCCTGGCAATTGGGCCTCAAATGTTGCTGCAGGTTCCTATTATGGATACAAGCTTCTTTGGATGGTTACTTTATCAACTATAATGCTTATAATTTTACAACATTCAGCTGCAAAATTTGGAATTGTAACAGAAAAAAGCTTATCTCAAGCAGCAGCTTGTTATCTTAATCCTTATTTAAGTAAGTTTATATTGATAGGAGCCTTTTTAGCTTCAATTTCAACAGCCCTTGCGGAAATATTAGGAGGAGCCATAGCTTTGAAAATGCTTTTTAATATTCCCTTTAGATTAGGGGCTATTATAATTTCTGTTATTTCTTTTATTATGATATACACCAATTCCTATAATAAAATAGAAAAATGGATAATTTGTTTTGTGTCTTTGATAGGATTTTGTTTTGTATTTGAACTTACTTTAGTGGATATTGAATGGAAAAGTGCAGCTTTAGGTTGGATCTTTCCTTCTTTTCCTAAAGATTCTATTCCTATTATAATGAGCGTCCTTGGTGCCGTTGTTATGCCCCATAATTTGTTTTTGCATTCAGAAATAATTCGAAATAAAAATTTTGATTTGTCTAATAAAGAGACCTTTAAAAAACAAATAACTTTTGAGTTTTTGGACACGTTATTTTCCATGATAATAGGATGGGCAATAAATAGTGCTATGATAATAGTTGCTGCTACAACTTTTTTTAAAAATGGAATTGGAGTTGAAAAATTAGAACAGGCTAAGGTTCTTTTAAAACCTATTTTGGGAGAGGCTGCCTCCCTTGTTTTTGCACTAGCTCTTTTATTTTCAGGAATATCCTCAAGTGTCACAGCAGGTATTTCAGGAGGGGTTATATATTCAGGGATTTTTAAAAAGACTTATAATATTAAGCAAAGGGAGAGTAATATAGGAATTATAAGTACCTTTTTAGTTTCTTTATTTATAATATTTTTTATTAAAGATACCTTTAAAGGCCTTGTTATATCCCAAATAATTTTAAGCCTGCAACTTCCTTTTACTATATTTCTTGTTATATATTTAACATCATCAAAAAAAATTATGGGAGAGTATGCAAATAATTTAATTTTTAAAATCTTGCTTTGGGGTATAGGAATTATAGTGGTTATATTTAATATTTTGCTTATTTTTAAAATATGATTACTAAGCGGTCCAAAAGGTTAGGGGCAATTTTTGTTGAGGGTTTTTAAAGCAGAATATATAATAAATAAAGAAAAGGGTTTTTAAAAGGGGGATTTTAAATGGATAGATATAGTAAGTTAGAAAAGCTAAAGGACATACTAAAGGATATGGAAAGCGTTTTAGTAGCTTTTTCAGGGGGAGTTGATAGTTCATTTCTTTTAAAGGTTGCAAGGGATGTTTTAAAAAGTAGAGTTTTAGCTGCAACAGCAGTTTCTTATATATATCCTTCTTGGGAAATAGAAGAAGCAAGGCAGCTAGCAAAGGAGTTAGGGATTGAGCATATTGAAATTAATTTTGATCCTTTAAAGGAGGTTGAGGGATTTAAAAATAATCCTTATGATAGATGTTATATATGCAAAAAGAGCATATTTTCAAAGCTTGTTACTCTTTCAAATGAAATTGGTATAAATTATGTTGTTGATGGAACGAATTTTGATGATTTAAAGGATTTCAGGCCTGGGTTTAAAGCGTTAGAGGAACTTAAAATAAAAAGTCCTCTTTTAATGGCTGGTCTTACAAAAGAGGAGATAAGATCTTTAGCAAAGGATATGGGGCTTAAATTCTATAATAAATCTTCTTTTTCCTGCCTTGCAACAAGGGTTCCATATGGGGAAGAGTTAAATAAAATAAAGCTTAAGATGATAAATGATGCAGAAAAATTTTTGTTAGATAAAGGATTAAAAAACGTTAGGGTAAGGTGCCATAAAGATTTAGCAAGAATAGAGGTTTTAAAGGAAGATATTGTTAAGTTTTTTGATATAAAAATGATAAACGAGGTTGAAAAAACATTAAAGGATATAGGATTTAAATATGTATCATTAGACCTTTCAGGATATAAAATGGGAAGTTTAAATATGGAGGTAAAATGATGGATAGGGAAATTTTAAGGGATATTTTAATAAAAGTAAAAGAAGGGGATTTGGATATAGATTCTGCTTTAGAAAAATTTAAGGATATACCCTTTAAAGATTTAGATTTTGCAAAGCTTGATTATCATAGAGCCCTAAGAGTTGGATATCCTGAGGTGATTTTTACAGAGGGAAAAGATATAGAACATCTTAAGCATATACTTTTAGATATGATAAAAAGAGAAATTACTGCTATTGCAACTAGAATGAGTAAAGAGACTTATCAAAAAATAAAAGATATTTCGGATAAAATGATATATCATGAACTTGCAAGAATACTGGTTATAAACCCTAAGGAAAATGAAAAGATTGGTAAGGTAGCAATAGTAACCGGAGGGACAGCAGATATTCCTGTTGCAGAAGAGGCGGCAGTAACCCTTGAAACTTTTGGGAATAATGTTGTAAGAGTTTATGATGTTGGAGTTGCAGGAATACATAGACTTTTTTTGAATCTTGATAAGATAAAAAGTGCAAACTGTATAGTTGCAGTTGCTGGAATGGAGGGAGCTCTTCCTTCTGTTATTGCAGGACTTGTAGATGTTCCTGTTATTGCTGTTCCAACAAGCGTTGGATATGGTGCAAATTTTAAAGGACTTTCTGCGCTTCTTACTATGTTAAATTCCTGTGCTGCAGGAATTTCTGTTGTAAATATAGATAATGGTTTTGGAGCAGGATATATAGCTTCTTTAATTAATAAAGGATTTTCAAGAAATGGAGTGATAAAATGATACTTTATTTTGATTGTTTTTCAGGAATAAGCGGAGATATGGCAGTGGGTGCTCTTTTGGATGTTGGCGTTCCTAAGGATTATTTTTTGGAAAACTTAAAAAAACTCAACATAGACGATGAGTATGAAATAGAAATTAAAAAAAGTAATAAAAATGGCATTGAAGGAACTGATTTTTATGTTTATATAAGAGACAATATAAAACATGAAAGGCATTATGTTGATATAGTAAAGCTTATTGATGAAAGTAGTTTAAATGACAACATAAAAAGAATTTCTAAGAAAATATTTAAAATATTAGCAGAAGCAGAGGCTAAAGTACATGGAAAGAGTATAGAAGAAGTTCATTTTCATGAAGTTGGAGCGGTTGATTCAATAATTGATATTGTAGGAGTGGCTATTTGTATAGATTATCTAAAACCTGATAGGATAATATCCTCTTATGTAAATACAGGAAGTGGGTTTGTAAAATGTCAGCATGGAGTTTTGCCTGTTCCAGCTCCTGCAACTTTAAATATTTTAAAGGATGTATACATATATTCTGATGAAAGAAAGTTTGAACTTACAACTCCTACAGGTGCTGCCATTTTAAAGGGGCTTTGCAGCGAATTTGTTGAAGGTTTTAATATGAAGATAAAAGCTGTCGGGTATGGGTGTGGTAAGATAAATAGTGAAAAACCTAACGTTTTAAGGGTTGTTCTTGGAGAAGAAAATGAGGATGATATTGTTCTTCTTGAAACAACTATAGATGATATGAATCCTCAAATTTATGGTTATGTTATGGATAAATTGTTTGAGTTAGGGGCCCTTGATGTTTATTTTACACCTGTTTACATGAAAAAAAATAGGCCAGGGATTGTTATGTCAGTTATTACAAAGGTAGAAGATGAAGAAAATATAGTTGAAACAATCTTTAAAGAAACTACTACTATAGGAATAAGAAGGTTTGATATAAAACGATATGAACTTCAAAGGCAGATAGAAAGGGTTAGTACTAGTTTTGGAACGGTAAGATTTAAAATTTCAAAATATAAAGGTGAAGTTGTAAATATATCTCCTGAGTTTGAGGATTTAAAGAAAATTGCAAAGGAAAATGATTTACCTTTAAAGGAAGTTTATTTAAAAGCACAATTGGAAAAATAATTAAGCTTGACGAAATTTTTTTAAAATTATATAATATCAAAAAATAAATAGATTAAGCTACCTACTCATATAATCCAAGGAATATGGCCTTGGAGTCTCTACCGGGTGGCCGTAAACTACCCGACTATGAGTAAGGCTTAATATGCTTTTTTGGCATACTACGCTTTACTCGTAGTATGCCTTTTTATTTTACAAGAAAAGGGGGATAACATGGCAAAGATTTTAAAGACTGCTTATACCTTTGATGATGTTTTATTAGTTCCTCAAAAATCTGATGTTTTACCAAGGGATGTTGATGTTTCCACATATCTTACTAAGAAAATAAAGCTTAACATTCCAATAATGAGTGCAGGAATGGATACTGTAACTGAAGCTAAAATGGCAATAGCTATAGCAAGGGAAGGCGGAATTGGAATTATTCATAAAAACATGTCTATTGAAGAACAAGCTTGTGAAGTTGATAAGGTAAAGCGTTCAGAACATGGAGTTATTACAGATCCTTTTTATTTATCACCAGAGGATACAATTCAGGATGCAGACAATCTTATGGCAAAATATAGAATATCAGGAGTTCCAATAGTTGTTGGAAAAAAGCTGGTTGGAATTATTACAAACAGGGATATAAGGTTTGAAAAGGATTATACAAAAAAGATAAAGGAGGTTATGACTAAGGATAATCTTATAACTGCACCTGTTGGGACAAGCCTAAAGGAGGCAGAAGAAATTTTAAAAAAATATAAAATTGAAAAACTTCCCCTTGTAGATGAAGATTTTAACCTAAAAGGGCTTATAACTATAAAGGATATAGAAAAGGCTGAAAAATTTCCAAATGCAGCAAAGGATGAAAAGGGTAGGCTTTTAGTTGGAGCTGCTGTTGGAGTTTCCAAGGATATGCAGGATAGGGTAAAGGCACTTTATGAAGCAGGGGTTGACGTTATAGTTATAGACACTGCCCATGGGCATTCAAAGGGAGTTTTAGATGCAGTATATAACATAAAAAATAAATATCCAGATCTTCAAGTAATAGCAGGAAATGTTGCAACGGCTGAGGCAACAAGGGATCTTATAATTGCAGGAGCTGATTGTGTAAAGGTTGGAATAGGTCCAGGTTCTATTTGTACTACAAGAGTTGTTGCAGGCGTTGGGGTTCCACAGCTTACAGCTATAATGGATTGTGCAAAAGAAGCTGAAAAGTATGATGTTCCTATAATTGCAGATGGAGGTATTAAATATTCAGGGGATATAGTAAAGGCCCTTGCCGCAGGAGCTAATGTGGTAATGATTGGAAGTTTGTTTGCAGGATGTGAAGAAAGCCCAGGAGAGGAGGAAATATACCAAGGAAGAAGATATAAAGTTTATAGAGGTATGGGTTCTTTGGGAGCTATGCAAAAAGGAAGCAAGGATAGATATTTTCAAGAAGACTCCAAAAAGCTTGTTCCTGAAGGAGTTGAGGGAAGAGTTGCATATAAAGGACCTGTAAGTGATGTAATATATCAACTTGTTGGGGGATTAAGAGCAGGTATGGGATACTGTGGAGCAAAGGATATAAAGGAACTTCAACAAAAAGCTGTATTTGTAGTTCAGACATATGCAGGTCTTAGGGAAAGCCATCCCCATGATATACAAATTACCAAAGAAGCTCCAAATTATAGTGCTAGCCACTCAACTTTTTAAAAATTTGTTTTTAGGAGGATACTATGAGGGAGTTTGTATATATAATTGATTTTGGAGGACAGTATTCGCAGCTTATTGCAAGAAGAGTGAGGGAAAATGGAGTATTTTGTGAGATAATTCCTTATGATGAAGCATTAGAAAAAATAAAGCAAAACAGCCCTAAGGGTATAATATTTTCTGGTGGTCCTAATAGTGTTTATGAAAAGGATTCACCTAAAGTAGATTCTGAAATATTTAGTCTGGGTATTCCTATTTTAGGTATTTGTTATGGCGATCAGTTAATTGCTCAAAGTCTCGGTGGAAGGGTAGATAAAGCTAAAGTTAGGGAATATGGAAATACTTTAGTTAAGTTTGATATAAGTTCTTTATTATTTAAAGGTCTAAAGGAAGAAGGTATATGTTGGATGAGCCATACAGATGAAATAGTAAAGCTTCCTGAAGGTTTTAAAATAATAGCTTCTAGTGATAATTGCAAAATTGCAGGTATGGAGGATGAAAAAAGAAGGATATATGGTCTTCAGTTTCATCCCGAAGTTTCTCATACTCAGTTTGGAAGGGATATTATAAAGAACTTTTTATTTAATGTTTGTAAATTAAAAGGAAATTGGAATATGTCTTCCTTTATTGATGAAAAAATAAGGTATATAAGGGAAGTTGTAGGCGATAAAAAGGCTATTTGTGCTTTATCAGGTGGAGTAGATTCTTCAGTTGCAGCAGTTTTAGCTTATAAAGCAATAGGGAATAATTTGACATGTATATTTGTAGATCATGGTTTTTTAAGGCTTAATGAAGCTGAAGAGATTTACAGTATTTTTAAGGAAAAATTTAATATAAATGTTATAATGATTGATGCAAAGGAAAGATTTTTAAGAAGGTTAAAAGGCATTTCTGAACCAGAGAAAAAAAGAAAGATAATAGGCGAAGAGTTTATAAGGGTTTTTGAAGAGGTTTCAAGTAAGATAGAAAATGCAGAATTTTTAGTTCAAGGTACAATATATCCAGATGTTGTAGAAAGTGGAACAAAAACTTCAGCGACTATAAAAACTCACCACAATGTTGGAGGACTTCCTAAAGATTTAAAATTTAAATTAATAGAACCATTAAGAGAATTATTTAAGGATGAAGTTAGGGAGGTTGGAAGAAAGCTTTCTTTACCTGAAGAGTTAATATGTAGGCAACCTTTTCCAGGTCCTGGACTTGCAATTAGAGTTTTAGGAGAGGTTACAGAGGATAAATTAAACATATTAAGGCAAGCAGATTTTATATTTGTAGAAGAGATAAAAAAAGCTGGCCTTGATAAAGAAATATGGCAGTATTTTGCTGTTTTACCAGATATAAAAAGCGTCGGTGTAATGGGAGATGAAAGAACATATTCCCATACCATTGTTTTAAGGGCGGTTGAAAGTGTAGATGGAATGACTTGTGATTGGTTTAAGATACCTTATGATGTTCTTTCAAAAATTTCTTCAAGGATTGTAAATGAGGTAAAGGGAGTAAATAGAGTTGTATATGATATAACAAGTAAACCACCTGCTACTATTGAGTGGGAATAAATTTTAGCTTTACAAAGCATTGTTATTTGATATATAATTTTTTTAGAAAATTGAATAAAGTCAAACACTAGGGGAGATGGATGAGGCCATCTGAGAGTAAGGTCCGATGAAACCTTAGACCCTTTGAACCTGATCTGGGTAATACCAGCGTAGGGAAGTGTTAGAAAGTTAGCACTACTCTATTTTGCTGGGTAGTGCTTTTTTGCACTACCACTGCGCTGGGGTAGTGCAATTTTTTTTAGGAGGGAGATAATGGCATTTATAAATGATGAAAAGGTTGACTTTAATGGAACAATTCTAGAGCTTTTAGAAAAGGAGGGATATGATAAAGATAAAATTGTGGTCCTATTAAATGGAGAAATTTTAAAAAAGGATTTTTGGGATGAAGTTTTTCTAAAACAAGATGATTATTTAGAAGTTGTAACCTTTGTAGGAGGTGGTTAATTTGTGTCTTGTTTTAGGAGGAAAGAGGATTAAATCAAGGCTTTTTGTTGGAACAGGAAAACTTCCAAATTATGAACTTATAAAAGATATTATAAAAGAAGCAGATATAGATGTTGTTACTGTTGCTGTAAGAAGAGTTTCTAAAGATTCTACAAGAGAAAATATATTAGATTACATACCTAAAGATACCATAATCATGGTAAATACATCAGGAGCAAGAGATCATAAGGAAGCTATAAAAATAGCTCTTATAGGCAGGGAACTTACTAATTCAAATTGGGTTAAAGTAGAGATAGAAGCTGATACAAAATATCTTCTGCCTGATAATGAAGAGACAATAAAGGCCTGTCAAGTCCTAGTTAAGGAAGGATTTAAAGTTTTTCCTTATATATCTCCTGATCTTATAGTTTCCAAAAAACTTGAAGATATTGGAGTATGTGCTGTAATGCCTCTTGGAGCACCTATTGGGACGAATAAAGGATTGGTTGCTAAAGAGCTTTTAAAGACTATAATAAACGAGGTAAAAATTCCTGTTATAGTTGATGCTGGAATTGGAAGGCCATCCCATGCAGCAGAGGCTATGGAACTTGGAGCAGAAGCTTGTCTTATAAATACTGCTATTGCTACGGCAAAGGATCCTATTAATATGGCAAAGGCTTTTAAAATGGCAATAGATGCAGGACGTAGGGCTTATGAAATTGGAATATTAAAGGAAAAGGAGTATGCTGATGCGTCATCACCTTTAACAGGATTTTTAAGAGGTGTTTGATATGAACTTAGATGAATTTGTTAATCTTTATGAAAAGCATAAAAAAAGGCCGTCTAAAAAAGATGCTATTGATATTTTAACTAAAGATGAAATAACAGAAGTTGATTATATAAAACTTTTAAATTGTTATGATTTAGATGTTTTAGAGGTTGCAGCAAGAAAAGCAAAGGATATTACGGAGAGATATTTTGGCAAAAACATATTTTTATATGCTCCCCTTTATATATCTAATTTTTGTTCTTCTGGTTGTATCTACTGTGGATATTCTTGTTTTAACAAAATCAAAAGAAAAAGGCTTAACATAAATGAAATAGAAGATGAAATGAAAGCTTTAAAGAAAAAGGGGTTTCAAACCATTCTTATTTTAACAGGTGAGGATAATACAAAAGAGGGTTTTAATCATCTAAAAGATGCTGTAAGGTTTGCAAGAAGGTACTTTTCAGAGGTTTTGATTGAAACTTCTCCATTAACATTGGAAGGCTATATGGAGCTTGTTAATGAGGGATTGACAGGAGTTACTTTATATCAAGAAACCTATGATTTAGATACTTATAAAAAAGTTCATCTTTTAGGGAAAAAGAGGGATTTTAAAGCTAGACTTTGTGCAATTGAAAGGGCGATTGAAGCTGGAGTTAGGGAAGTAAATATAGGCTGCCTTTTAGGCCTTTGTAGCGATTATTTAAAGGATGTATTTTTGCTTTCTATGCATGCTATGTATCTTCTTAAAAAGTATTCTAAAGTAGAGCTTTCAATATCCTTTCCTAGGATAAGACCTTTTAAGGGGATGAAGTTTAATTATACAGAGGTTAGCGATTTAGAACTTGTAAAATTTATAGTTTATACAAGATTATTCTTAAAAAGTGTAGGTATTAATATTTCAACAAGAGAAAGGAGCGATTTAAGGGATAATTTAATAGGCCTTGGCGTTACAAAAATGTCAGCTGAATCAAAAACTAGTGTTGGGGGATATTCTAAAGAAGGCCATTCTTTTGAGCAGTTTGAGGTATCTGACAAAAGAAGTTTGGATGAAATTATAAAAGTTATAAGGTCTAAAGGCTATAATGCAGAATTTACAAATTGGGTGATGATATGAGGAAGGTTTTATTGAATTACATGTCAAAAGAGCAGTTAGAAAAAATAGAAAATACAAAAGTTTTTATAGTAGGATGTGGAGGATTAGGTTCTAATGTTGCCAAAATTTTAGTCAGAACGGGTTTTTTAAATCTAACTTTAATAGATTTTGATGTTGTAGAGTTTAAAAATTTGAATAGGCAAGATTTTTACACAAATCAGATAGGAGCAAAAAAAGTTGAAGCTTTAAAAGAAAATCTTATGAGAATTAATAAAGATATTTTCGTAAAGACTTTAGATTTAAAATTAACCGATAAAAATTTAGACTTGCTAAAGGATGCAGATGTAGTCATAGAAGCAGTTGATAAGGATATTTATAAGAAAATGATATTTGAATATTGCATTGAAAATAGTATTAAAGTTGTGTGTGCCTGTGGTATTGCCGGATTTGGAGATTGTGAAAATATAAAAATTAAAAGAGGTAAGTTTTTTTCAATAGTTGGAGATTTTCAAAAATCTGTATACGAATTTAAACCCTTAGCTCCTAAGGTTATGGCTGTTGCAAGTTTACAGGCAGATGAAGTTTTAAGGATGGTGATAACATGAAAAGTGAAAAGTTAAAGCTTTTTAAAGATTACAATCTTTATTGTATTACAGCAGAAGCTTTATCAAAAGGGAGAAAAAATGTAGATGTAGTAGAAAAAATGTTAAAAGCGGGAGTTAAAATAATCCAGTACAGAGAAAAGAAAAAAACTCTAAGAGAAAAACTCTTAGAGTGTGAAAAAATAAGGCAAATGACATTAGATTATGGGTGCATATTTATAATAAACGATAATATTGAAATTGCAAAGATGGTTTTAGCAGATGGAGTTCATATAGGGCAGGATGATTATCCGCTAGAGAGGGTTAGAGAATTTTTAGGGGATGATTTTATAATAGGTCTTTCAACCCATTCAAGGGAGCAGCTTATTGATGCCCATAAAAGGGGGGCAGATTATATAGGAGTAGGTCCTGTATTTAAAACATTTACTAAAGAGGATGTATGTGATCCTGTAGGATATGAATACTTGGATATTGCAGTTTCTGAAAGCAAAATACCCTTTGTTTCAATTGGTGGAATTAAAGAGGATAATTTAGAGGAGGTTTTAAAAAGAGGAGCAAGATGTGTTGCAATGGTAAGCGAAATAGTTGCAGCAGAGGATATAGAAGGGAAAATAAAGGCTATAATGGACAAGCTAAATTACTGGAGGGATAAAGGTGGAAACTCAAAGGGATTACGCTAAAAAAGGAATTTTAACGGATGAGATGAAGAAAGCTTTAGAAATAGAAGATATAGAAGAAAAGAGTTTTTTGCAAAGGATAGCTGAGGGAAAGATTGTAGTTCCTGCAAATAAAAATAGAAAAAGAAAAAGATATTTTGCAATAGGAGAGGGAACTTTAGTTAAGATAAATGTAAATATAGGTGTTTCGAGTGAATGCGGCAGCTTTAAAGAGGAGATTGAAAAATTAGAGCTTTGCAAAAGATATGAAGTTGAATCTGTTATGGACTTATCAAGTGGGAAAAATTCAGGGGAGTTTAGGGAATTTTTACTTAAAAATTATGATTTTATAGTAGGAACAGTCCCTATATATGATATGGCTATTTTACAGGATGACTTTACAAAGGTTAGCGTAAATCAGATATTAGAACTTATAGAAAAGCAGGCAGAGGAAGGAGTTGATTTTTTTACCCTTCATGCAGGAATAACAAGAAGGACCATTGAAAGGTTTAAAGATAACAAAAGAATTATGAAAATAGTATCCCGTGGTGGAGGGATGATTTATAGTTGGATGATAAAAAATAATAAAGAAAATCCTTTATATGAATATTTTGATGACATTTTAAAGATTTGTAAAAAGCATGATGTTACTTTAAGCCTTGGAGATTCTTTAAGACCGGGATGCATATTTGATTCAACGGATGCCCTTCAAATAGAGGAGCTTATAAATTTAGGTGAACTTACAAAAAGAGCATGGAAAGAAGGAGTTCAAGTGATAATAGAAGGGCCAGGACATATGAGGGCAAATGAAATTGTTGCTAATATGACCCTTGAAAAGAAACTTTGTCATGGAGCACCGTTTTATGTTTTAGGTCCTTTGACAACTGATATAGGGGCAGGATATGACCACATAACAGGAGCCATGGGAGCTTTAATTGCTGCTTTAAATGGAGCTGACTTTTTGTGTTATGTAACTCCAGCGGAACATTTAAGGCTCCCTGATGTAGAAGACGTTAAAGAGGGGATAATAGCTTTTAAGCTTGCTGCTCATTCTGCTAATGTAGCAAAGGGCTTTAAAAAGTGTCTTGATAGAGATTTTAAAATGAGCATTGCAAGGGCAAACATGGATTGGGAAAAGATGTTTCAACTAGGGATAGATGGAGAAAAAATGAAAAAATATAAAAAAGATAAAAATAAGTATTGTTCTATGTGTGGAAGGCTTTGTCCTGTTAATAATTTGAGATAACCATGAAACGAAATAAATTTATATAAACATAATTTAATTTCGTATATCTACGAATAATAATAAAAATATATTGACATATTTCAATATATGAGGTAATATAACTATAAATAAAAGATATAATCATCCATATAATCCAAGGGATATGGCCTTGGAGTTTCTACCGGGCAGCCGTAAACTGCTCGACTATGGATGAGTCAGTAGCTTTTGGGATTATTGTCCCCTTTTTGACTCTTCCATGGTCAAAAAGGGGTTTTTATTTGGAGGGATTGTTATGGAAAAAGTTAAAATTTATGAAGGAAAGGCAAAAATTCTTTATGATGCTGGTAAGGACAACATAATAGCATATTATAAGGATGATATAACCGCTTTTGATGGACAAAAAAGGTGCCAAATTAAAGGAAAAGGCGTAATAAACAATCTCATATCTTCTTATCTTTTTAAACTTCTTGAAGATAAAGGTATTAAAACCCACTTCATAAAAAGGCTAAATGACAGAGAACAGCTTCTTAAAAAGGTAAAAATAATTCCCCTTGAGGTTATAGTAAGAAATGTTGCCTCAGGAAGCTTTTCAAAAAGGCTTGGAATTGAAGAAGGAACCAAATTAGATTTTCCAGTATTTGAAATATGTTATAAAAACGATGCTTTAGGGGATCCGCTTATTAACGATTATCATGCTATAGTTCTTAAAATTGCTTCCTTTGAAGAATTGAAAGAAATTTATTCAATATCTAAAAAGGTAAACAAGATATTAAAGGACTTTTTCGATGAAATAGGGATAGAACTTGTAGATTTTAAATTGGAATTTGGAAGATTTAATGATGAAATACTTCTTGCCGATGAAATATCCCCTGATACATGTAGGCTTTGGGATAAAAAGACCGGTGAAAAATTTGATAAGGACCGATTTAGAAAAGAACTTGGGGATGTTTTAGAGGGTTATAGTAAAATTTTAAAAAGATTAAATGGGGAGGATAAAGATGAAGGTATTAATTGATGTTACGTTAAAAGAAGGAATAATGGATCCTCAAGGAAATGCGGTTAAAGATGGATTGATTAAACTAGGTTATGATGTTAACAATGTAAGAATTGGAAAACATATTGAAATTGAACTTAAGGATTTAGAAATTAATAAGGCAGAAAAGTTGGTTAAAGAGATGTGTGAAAAATTTCTTACAAATCCTGTTATAGAAACCTATACATTTAGATTTGAGGTGTGAATATGAAGGCCGGAGTTGTTATTTTTCCAGGGTCAAATTGTGATAAGGATGTTTTTGAGGTATTAAAAGATTTAAATGTTGATGTTAAGTATATTTGGCATGATGAGAAAAAACTTGATGTTGACCTTTTAGTTTTGCCAGGAGGCTTTTCCTATGGAGATTATTTAAGATGCGGTGCTATTGCAAGGTTTTCAAGGGTTTTAGAGGATATATATGATTTTTCACAAAAAGATAAATTGATTTTAGGCATTTGTAATGGGTTTCAGATACTTACAGAATTAAAGCTTTTACCTGGCGCCCTTTTAAAAAATAAAAATTTAAAGTTTATATGTAGTGACTGCAATTTAATTGTTGAAAATAATGATACACCTTTTACAAGGTTTTATAAAAGGGGGGAGGTTGTAAACTTTCCAATAGCCCATGGAGAAGGAAATTATTTTATAGATAATGAGGGGCTAAAAAGACTTGAAGAAAATGGACAAATAGTTTTTAGGTATAAAGTTAATCCAAATGGTTCCATTGGTGATATAGCAGGAATAATAAATGAAAAGGGAAATGTTTTAGGGCTTATGCCTCATCCTGAGAGGGCTTTTTATAAAATATTAGGCAATGAAGATGGGGTTAGGTTCTTTAAATCAATTATAAGTTATTTTAGGTAGGGTGAGATAATGAATACACTTTTACCTCCTTCAAGAATTGGAATAATAGGTGGTGGACAGCTTGGGAGGATGTTTGCCTTTGAGGCAAAACGGATGGGGTATATGGTTTATGGCCTTGACCCTAAAGAAAATTCTCCGTTAGGACAGGTTTGTGATGGACAATATGTTGCAAGTTTTGATGATTTTGAAGCTTACCTAAAAATTGCAAGGGATACTGATGTTATAACCTATGAATTTGAACATATAAGCGCTTATAATTTAGAAAAACTTGAAATTTTAGGATATAAAGTTATTCCATCTTCTAAGACCTTAAGGATAATTCAAAATAAATATCTTCAAAAGAAATTTTTAAAGGACAATCTTTTGCCTGTTCCAAAGTTTTTTAAAATAGATTGTTTTGAGGATTTAAAAAAGGCTTCTTTAGTATTAGGATATCCCTTTATATTAAAGTATTGTTATGGAGGATATGATGGCAAAGGGAATATAAAAATAAGAAAATATGAGGAACTTTTAAAGTATGAAAATTTTGATTTTAAATCAAAGGAAATTTTGGCAGAGGAGTTTATAGATTTTAAAAAGGAAGTTTCAATTATAGTTTGCAAAAATAAAAGGGGAGAGTTTATAAATTATCCTTTATTTGAAAATTTCCATGAGGAGGGGATATTAAAATATACCTTTGCACCAGCTTCTGTTCCTTTAAAAGTTAAAGAAAATGCCAGAGATATAGGTAGAAGGGTTTTAGATGCCTTTGATGATTTTGGAATATTTTGTATAGAAATGTTTCTTGATAAAAACGACAATCTTTTGATAAATGAAATTGCTCCAAGGCCTCATAATTCAGGACATTTAACTATTGAAGCTTGTGTAACAAGTCAATTTGAAAATCATCTAAGAAGTATAACAAATCTTCCGTTAGGCTCTACAGAACTTTTAAGCCCAGCTTGTATGATAAATATTTTGGGAAAAGAAAAAATAGAAGGGAAATATACTATAAAAAATTTAGACGAGATATTAAAACTTCCTGGAGTGTATGTTCATTTATATGGCAAGGATAATTTAGATAAAAGGAAAAAGATAGGCCATATAACAATAGTTGATAGGGATTTAGAAGCTTTAAAAGAAAAGATGGATTTTGTGATTAAAAGTATAAAGATAGGTGATTTTTATGAAGAAAGTTGCAATTATAATGGGGAGCATATCGGATTATGAGGTTATGAAGGAAGCAGAAAAAGTTTTAAAAGATTTTGAAATTGAGTATGAAATAGATGTAGTTTCAGCCCATAGAACGCCTTATAAAATGTTTCAATTTGCAAAGGAAGTTGAAAAAAGGGGAATAAAGGTAATAATTGCAGGAGCAGGAGGAGCTGCACATCTTCCAGGAATGGTGGCTTCTATTTCAAATCTCCCTGTCATAGGAGTTCCTATTAAAAGCAAATCTTTAGATGGACTTGATTCTCTACTATCCATTGTTCAAATGCCAAAAGGGATTCCAGTTGCAACGGTTGCTATAAATGGTGCATATAATGCTGGGATTTTGGCTGTAAAGATGCTTTCAATTTTTGACCAAGATTTGATGATAAAACTTCAATGTTATAAAAAGGAGCTTGAGGTTGAAGTTGAAAATATGTCAAAAAGTCTTATTAAGGAGGATAATTATGTTAACTTATAAAGATGTAGGTTTGAAAAAGGAGGAATATGATTTAATTTTAAAAAGCCTTGGCAGAGAACCAAATGACCTTGAACTTTCGATGTTTGGAGTTATGTGGTCTGAACATTGCAGCTACAAAAATTCAAAGGCACTTTTAAAGCTTTTTAATACTAAAGGAGATATAGTTTTACAAGGTCCAGGAGAAAATGCAGGGGTTATAGATATAGGGGATGGATATGCTATTGCCATGAAAATAGAAAGCCACAACCATCCTTCAGCAATTGAGCCTTATCAAGGAGCAGCAACAGGAGTTGGAGGAATATTAAGGGATATATTTGTTATGGGGGCAAGACCCATTGCTAACCTTAATTCTATAAGATTTGGAGATTTAAAGGAAAATAAAAATAAATTTTTGCTAAAAGGTGTTGTAAAGGGTATAGGAGATTATGGCAATTCAGTTGGAATCCCAACTGTTGGTGGAGAGACGGTTTTTCATAGATGCTATAATGGCAATCCTTTAATTAATGCTATGAGCGTAGGACTTCTTAAAAAGGAAGATTTTAAAAAAGGAATTGCAAAAGGAGTTGGAAATCCTGTAATTCTGGTTGGGCATACAACAGGAAGAGATGGGATTGGAGGAGCAAGTTTTGCATCCTGTAATTTAACTAAGGAGTCTCAAGAAAAACGTTCCTCCATTCAGGTTGGAGATCCTTTTGTGGAAAAACTTCTTTTAGAAGCCTGTCTTGAACTTATAAAAGAGGGATTTGTTGTAGGAATTCAAGATCTTGGTGCAGCAGGATTAACTTCTGCATCTTGTGAGATGGCCTTTAGGGGAGGATGTGGGATAAAAATTGATATTACTAAGGTCATAACAAGGGAAAAGGATATGAATCCAATTGAAATAATGATTTCAGAATCTCAAGAGAGGGTGCTTGTTGTTGTTCAAAAGGGAAATGAAGATAAAGTTTTTGAAATTTTAAAAAAATGGAATCTTAATGCTTCAATAATTGGAGAAGTTACAGATGATGGTTTTATATCAATTTATGAGGGACAAAACTTAGTAGCACAAGTTCCTGTTTATCTTCTTGTTGATGGAGCACCAGTAAACTTAAGGGATTATAAAAGGCCAATGTATATGGATAATCTTATGAATTTTGATTTGTCAAATATTAAATCCTGTGATTTAAAGGAAGATGTTTATAAGCTTATAAAATCCTATAATATTGCATCTAAAGAATGGGTTTATAGTCAATATGATTATCAAGTTAGGAATTCTACTGTAATAAAACCTGGAGGGGATGCGGCTTTAATTTATATAAAGGAAGTAAATAAATTAGTGGCATTAACGGTTGATTGTAACTCAAGGTATTGTTATTTAAACCCTTATGAAGGTGGAAAGATAGCCCTTTTAGAAGCAGCAAGAAACATTGCTTCAACAGGTGCAAGACCTATTGCGGTAACCGATTGCTTAAATTTTGCAAATCCTGAAAATGAAGAAGTATATTATCAGTTTAGAAATTGCATATTGGGAATAACAGAAGCTTCAAGGATTTTAAATATTCCGATTATAAGTGGAAATGTAAGTTTTTATAATGAATCAGAAGATGGAGCAATATATCCAACCCCAGTTATAGGAATGATTGGGATTTTAGATGATGTGAATAAAGCTACAACGATAGATTTTAAAGAAGAAGGAGATTTAATAATACTTGTTGGAGAAACAAGGGATGAAATAGGGGCAAGTGAATATTTAGCTGTCTGTCATGGAATTGAAGCAGGAAGGATACCTGAAGTTCAAATTGAAATTGAAAAAAATACAATAGAAGGAATATTAGAGTGCATAGATAATAGGCTTTTAAAAAGTTGCCACGATATTTCGGATGGAGGATTTATTGTAGCTTTACTTGAGGCTTCTTTTAAAAACGTAATAGGAGCAAAAATAGATGTAAAAACTTATCTTAAGCCTGATAGATTCTTATTTTCTGAAAGTCAAGGAAGATTTATATTATCCTGTAAAAAAGGATATGAAGATAAAATAATTAAAATATTTAAAAGGCTTGGAGTTATGGCACAGATTATAGGCTTTACTCAAAAAGGAAAAATTGAAGTAACTATAAACTCTCAAAAGGTTTTAGATTTGGATGTTAATGAAATAAAAAAAGAGTGGGAAGGTGGACTTAGATGTTTAATGGAATAGATAAATTTAAAGAGGAGTGTGGAGTTTTTGGAATTTTTTCAAATAATTTTAGGGATGTTGCGTCACAAGTTTATTATGGATTATTTGCTCTTCAGCATAGGGGACAGGAAAGTGCGGGAATGGTTATATATGATGGAAAAGATTTTTATGTAAAAAAGGATGTGGGACTCGTTGGAGAGGTTTTTGATGAAAATTTTTTAAATATTAAGGGATTTTCTGCTATAGGACATGTTAGATATTCTACAACAGGTGGCAACAAAAAAGAAAATGCACAGCCTCTTTTTAATAAAATAGCTGTTGCTCACAATGGAAATCTTGTAAACGCTGATGTTTTAAGAAAGTTTTTAAAGGATGAAGGATTTGTTTTTCAAACTGCCATTGATACGGAGGTTATTTTAAATCTTATTATAAGATATCTTAAAGATGGCATAGAAAAAGCAATATTTAATGCTGTAAAAAAAATAAAGGGATCCTATTCAATACTTATTTTAACTGAAGATAAATTAATAGGGATTAGAGATCCAAATGGTATAAGGCCTTTATGCGTTGGAAAAATTGATAAAGGTTTTATTTTATCTTCTGAAAGCTGTGCTTTAAGTGCAATAGGAGCAGAATTTATAAGGGACGTAGAACCTGGGGAGATGGTAGTGATAGATAAGGATGGATTAAAAAGCATTAAGTTATTTAAAGAAACTCAGCTTAAAACATGTGCTTTTGAGTATATATATTTTGCAAGGCCAGATAGCGTAATAGATGGTGTAAGCGTTTATGAATCTAGGGTAAAAGCAGGAATTCAGCTTTATAAGGAAGCCCCAATTGATGCAGATGTAGTAGTTGGCGTTCCAGATTCAGGAACATTTGCAGCAGTTGGATATGCTCAAGCTTCTAATATTCCCTATGGTATAGGATTTGTAAAAAACAAATATATAGGAAGAACTTTTATAGAACCAAAAAGTGATTCTAGGGACAAATTAGTTTTAATTAAGTTAAATCCTTTAAAGGGGAATATCTTTGATAAAAAGGTAGTTTTAGTAGATGATTCTATAGTTAGAGGAACTACTATGAAAAGGCTTGTTAATCTTTTAAAAAGGGCAGGAGCAAAGGAAGTTCATGTTAGAATTGCATCCCCTGTTGTAGCATACCCTTGTTATTTTGGCATTGATACTCCTTATAGAAAAGAGCTTATAGGAGCTACCATGACGCTTGACCAGATGAAAGATAATATAGGTGCGGATTCTTTAGCTTTTTTAAGCATAGATGGACTTTTAAAATCTTTAAGTAGGGAAGGATTTTGTTTTGGATGTTTTAATGGTTTATATCCTGTTTGTGCTCCTTTAAATATAGATAAATTTCAATTTGAAAGGGAGAATAAAAATGAAATATAAAGATGCTGGTGTAAATATACAAGAAGGTTATAAAGTTGTAAAGTTTATAAAGGAACAAGCCTTAGGGACTTATAATGATAGAGTTTTAAGCGGTATAGGAAGTTTTGCGGCTCTTTATGATATATCGGGATATAAAAATCCAGTTTTGGTTTCAGGAGCTGATGGTGTTGGTACAAAACTTAAAATTGCTTTTAAAATGGGGATATATGACACCGTAGGCATAGATTGTGTTGCCATGTGTGTAAACGATGTATTGTGCCATGGCGCAACACCTCTTTTTTTTCTTGATTATATTGCCTGTGGAAAATTAGATGCAGAAATTGTATCTTCGATAGTTTCAGGAATTTTAAAGGGATGTAAGATTGCAGGATGCAGCCTTATAGGTGGAGAGACTGCGGAGATGCCAGATTTTTATAAAGAAGGAGATTATGATATAGCGGGTTTTGCAGTTGGAATTGTTGAGAGGGATAGGATTGTAGATGGAAGCAATATAAAGGATGGAGATGTATTTATAGGGATAGAATCGTCAGGCTGTCACAGTAATGGATATTCTTTAATTAGAAAACTTATAAGGGATTTGGATGAAGAGTTTGAGGCAAGAAAAATTGGTGAGGTTTTATTAGAGCCAACTACAATATATGTTCCTTATGTTGTTCCACTTTTGGAAAAATATAAAATAAAGGGGATGGCCCATATAACAGGTGGCGGATTTTATGAAAATATTCCAAGGATGTTTAAGGAGAATTTTACTGCAGTTATATATAAAGAAAGCTTTGAAATTCCAAGCATTTTTAAATATATAATGAGCCTTGGAGTTGAAGAAAAAGAAATGTTTAACACATTCAACATGGGAATAGGTTTTGTTTTATGTGTAGAAAGAGGTAGTGAAGAAAAAATATTAGATGAGTTAAAGTTAATGGGGAAAAAAGCCTTTGTAATAGGGCATGTTGAAAGAGGGGGTGGTGGAGTTTGTATAAAATAGCTGTTTTGGTTTCAGGGAATGGTTCTAATCTACAAGCCATTATAGATGCTATAGATGAAGGAAGATTAAATTGCTTTATTGAATATGTTGTTGCTGATAGAAATTGTTATGCTATTGAGAGGGCTAAAAAGAGGGGAATTAAAACAGTTGTTTTAAATAAAGACGATGAGCTTTCAAATAGAATTTTACAGATAATAGGTAAAGATTTAAATTTAATAGTTCTTGCTGGTTTTTTGTCTATTTTAGAAGGAGATATTTTAAAGATTTATAAAAACAAAATAATAAACATTCACCCTTCTCTTTTGCCTAAATTTGCTGGTAAAGGAATGTATGGAATAAAAGTTCATGAGGCCGTTTTAAAATCGGGAGAAAAGGAGACAGGCTGTTCAGTTCACTTTGTGGATGAAGGTATTGATACAGGAGAGGTTTTGATACAGGAAAGGGTGCCTGTGTTTTTTGATGATACTCCTTACAGTCTGTCAAAAAGGGTTCTTGAGAGAGAGCACGATTTAATAGTTAAAGCTATAAAAATGATTTTGGAGGGATAATATGAGGGCTCTTGTTAGCACATTTTATAAGGAAGGAATAGAGAGATTTTGCAACTTTTTATGTAAAAAGGGAGTTGAAATTATATCGACAGGAGGAACATACAAATATTTAAAGGAAAAGGGTATACCTGCTACAGAAGTTAAGGAAATTACAGGATTTGAAGAAATTTTAGATGGAAGGGTTAAAACTTTACATCCTAATATTCATGCTGGAATACTTGCAGTAAGGGATAATAAAAATCATATGAATTTTTTAAAGGAAAAAGGTATAGGGACAATAGATTTTGTAATTGTAAACCTTTACCCATTTTTTGAGAAAATTTATGAAGACTTAACTTTTGAAGAAAAGATAGAGTTTATAGATATTGGAGGACCTTCTATGCTAAGGGCTGCTGCAAAGAATTTTAAGGATGTAGTTGTCATTTGCGACCATAGGGATTATGAGCTTGTAATAAATGAATTTGAAAAGTTTGGTGATGTGAGATATGAAACAAGAAAATACTTAGCAGGAAAGGTATTTAATTTAATTTCTTGCTATGATGCTTTAATTGCAAATTTTCTCTTAGAAGATTCATATCCTGAATATTTATCCTTACCATATAAAAAAGCTATGGATTTAAGATATGGAGAAAATCCCCATCAAAGGGCTGCTTTTTATGTAAAATTAGATGGAAATGGTTCTATGAAGGATTTTGAAAAGTTAAATGGAAAGGAGTTATCCTATAACAATATAAAAGATATAGACATAGCCTGGAAACTAGTTTGTGAATTTGAGGAGCCCGCCTGCTGTGCTGTAAAACATAATATACCCTGCGGTGTTGCTTTAGGATTTGATGTGTATGATGCTTTTTTAAAAACACTAGAATGTGACCCTGTATCTATATTTGGGGGCATTGTAGCTTTTAATAGGAAAGTAGATAAAAAAACAGCAGAAAAACTTGTTGAAATATTTTTAGAGGTTATAATTGCACCGAATTTTGATAAGGAAGCTTTAGAAATTTTAGGTTCTAAGAAAAATTTAAGGGTAATAAAGATGAAATCAAGGCCTTTAGATAAAATAGAGGTTGTAAGTGTTGATGGGGGGATATTACTTCAAAGTGTTGATGATAAATTAATAGGTGAATTGGAAGTTGTAACAGAGAAATCTCCAACAAAGGAAGAAATTGAGGATATGATATTTGGTATGAAGGTTGTAAAGTATGTAAAATCAAATGCAATAGTTGTAGTAAATAATAAAAAGGCGGTTGGAATTGCAGGAGGACAGGTAAATAGAATATGGGCAGCTTGTCAGGCTCTTGAAAGGGGAAAAGGGGCAAATGTTTTAGTTTCTGATGCATTTTTCCCATTTAGTGATGTTGTTAAGGAGGCTGCAAAGTACAATATTAAAGCTATAATGCAACCGGGTGGATCTTTAAGGGATAAAGAGTCAATTGATGCTTGTAATAAATATGGTATTTCAATGGTTTTTACAAAGATAAGACATTTTAAACATTAAAGAGGGTGATGATATGAAGGTTTTATTAATAGGTTCAGGTGGAAGAGAACATGCAATAGCTTGGAAGCTATCAAAAAGTCCTCTTGTTGAAAAAGTATTTGTTGCAAAAGGAAATGGCGGAACTTATATGGAGGAAAAATGTGAAAATGTTGATTTAAAGAACATAGATGAATATATAAAATTTGCAAAACAAAATAGCATAGATGTAACTATAGTAGGGCCTGAGGCTCCTTTGGTTGAGGGTATAGTTGATGAATTTAAAAAGAATAATTTAAAAATATTTGGCCCTTCAAAGGCTGCTGCAAGGCTTGAGGGAAGTAAAATATTTGCAAAGGAGTTTATGAAAAGGTATGGCGTAAAAACGCCAGAGTATAAGGCTTTTTATGATTTTAAAGAGGCTATGGAATATATAAAAAATTGTGAATATCCTTGTGTTATAAAGGCTGATGGACTTGCTCAAGGAAAGGGAGTTGTAATTTGCAACTTTTTTGATGAAGCAAAGGCTGTTTTAAAAAAGTTCATGGTAGAAGATATGTTTAAAGGTTCAGGGAAAAGTATTGTTATTGAGGAATTTTTAGAAGGGGTAGAAGCTTCTATTCTTTCGATAACCGATGGAAATACTATAATTCCTTTTATATCAGCAAAGGATCATAAAAGAATATTCGATGGCGATAAAGGACCCAATACAGGGGGGATGGGGGTTATTGCACCTAATCCTTATGTTAATGAAAAAGTTTTAAAGGATTTTAAAGAAAATATTATGTTTCCGACGTTGGAGGGAATACAAAAAGAAGGATTAGGTTTTTGTGGAATAATATTTTTTGGAGTTATGATAACTAAGAAGGGAGTTTATCTTTTGGAATATAATGTAAGAATGGGGGATCCAGAGGCTCAAGCCATTTTACCTCTTATGAAAAGCGACTTTTTTGATTTAATTTTAAAGGCATTATATGGAAAACTACAAGGCTATGTTATAGAGTGGGAAAAAGGATTTTCCTGCAACGTAGTCGTATCATCAAAGGGATATCCAGGGAATTTTGAAAAAGGACATATAATAAAAATAGGCGATGTTAAAAATAAAATTTTTGTAGCAGGGGCAGAGTTTGAAAATGGAAATTTAATTACAAAAGGAGGAAGGGTTTTATCAGTAACGGCAATTGATAAAACCCTTGATGGAGCAAGAAAAAAAGCTTATGAGGATATAGAAAAAATTTACTTTGAAGGAATGTATTATAGAAGAGATATATAGATTATATAAGAAACCAGAATATTACTGTAAATATAAAAAGGAAAATAAAATTATACATTGAAAATTTTAAAAGATATTTTTTCTTTTCATTTTTATAGTTTTCAATATAAAATTTATATGAAATTACGCTGGCAAGTGAAGCAATTAACGTTCCCATTCCTCCTATGTTAACGCCAAGAAGCAATTCTTTGTAGTTTTTTGAAAAACCCGATATAAATATTGCACAAGGAACGTTGCTTATAAATTGGCTAAGTATTATTGAAGATAAATATGTTAATTTTTCTTTATTAAGAAACATTGATATAGTATTTTTTATAATATCAAAATGCGAAAGGTTTCCTATGAATATGAAAAAGAATATAAATGTTAAAAGCAAAGTATAATCTACTTCTTTGAAAAGGGTTTTATCTAAAAATAGTGTTAATATTAAGGTTATTATAAAAGCTATTTTGTAGTTTAATACATTAAAGATAGATAAAAGGATTATTATAAACATGACAACAAAAATAAGTGCTTTTTTGGTATCTTTTATTTTAATTTCTTGTATATAAAAGTTTATTTTTTTATTTGGGATTATAAAATTTATAATGGCTAAGAATAAAAATCCTAAACTAGCAAAAGGAAGCATAGTTTTAACAAATTCTATTGTATTTATATTGAATTTTGAGTATAAGAATAAGTTTTGGGGGTTTCCCATAGGGGTTAGGCTACTTCCTATGTTTGCAGAAAGAGTTTGCAATATTATAATTTCAAGGGGATTGATGTTTGATTTTTTTGAAATTATTAATGTTATAGGAACTAAAGTTATAAGGGCAACGTCGTTTGTAACAAACATTGAAAGGAAAAAAGTTATTAAAATTAATGCTAATGATACGGTCCTTTCATTGTTGAATTTATCTAAAATTTTAATAGATATCATTTCTAAAATCTTTAACTTTTCAAAGGCTTCCACTATTAGCATAAGATTAAAAAGAGAAATTAAAACTTTAAAATCTATATATTCTATTTTTGGAAGACTAATAAATGAAGTTATAAGGGCAAGTATAAAGGATATTAAAAGAACAATATCTTCCTTTGCTTTATTTATAAATTGGTTTATCATTTTAAACCTCCTTAATTTAGTATTCAGTTTAAATTATATATTTTAAAGTTATTTTCAACAAGTATTCAAGAACATAAGGTTTAAAAAGTATTGACAAGATTTTATATATGTGTTACCTTAATAAAAGAAGCCTTTAATTCTGGTCCTGTGAGGCCGGGAAGGTGGTAAAAATAATTGATAAGGTTTACTATGCCTTCCCGAAGGGGAAGGCTTTTTTAGTAACCTTTAATTTAGCCCAGTGAGGCTAGAAAGGAGAGATAATATGTTAAAAGGAAGACATCTTTTAGACCCAATGGATTTTACTGTAGAAGAAATTGAAGAAATTTTAAATCTTGGAGAAAAAATCTCTAAAAATCCAGAAAAGTTCTCAAGGTCATGTCAGGGTAAAATTCTTGCAACTCTTTTTTATGAACCCAGCACAAGGACAAGATTTAGCTTTGAAGCTGCAATGCTGAAGCTTGGCGGACAAGTTATAGGTTTTTCAGAGCCAAATTCATCATCTGTTGCAAAAGGTGAAAGCATAGCTGATACAATAAGAACTATAGCCTGCTATGCAGATATTGCTGTTATAAGACACCCTAAAGAAGGTGCACCAAGGGTTGCAGCTATGTATTCTAAAATTCCAGTTATAAATGCAGGAGATGGAGGACATCAGCATCCAACTCAAACTTTGACAGATCTTTTGACTATAAAATCTTTAAAGGGTAGATTGTCAAATCTTTCAATAGGTCTTTGTGGAGATTTAAAATTTGGGAGAACTGTCCACTCCCTTATAAAGGCCATGTCAAGATATAAAGATAATAAGTTCCTTTTGATTTCCCCAAAAGAGCTTAGAGTTCCTGAGTATATAAAAAAGGAAGTTCTTGAAAAGAACAATATAGAATTTTTAGAGGTTGAAAGGATAGAGGATGTAATAGAAAAGTTAGATATACTTTACATGACTCGCGTTCAAAGGGAAAGATTTTTTAACGAAGAGGAGTATTTAAGGCTTAAAGATAGTTACATCCTTGATAATGCAAAGTTGAAGAACGCAAAGGAGGATATGATAATTCTTCATCCTCTTCCAAGGGTTAATGAAATTGCAGTTGAGGTTGATAAGGATAAAAGGGCAAAGTACTTTGAACAGGCAAAATACGGGATGTTCGTTAGAATGGCCCTTATAATGAAACTTTTGGGGGTGGAAGAATGTTAACTGTAAACAGTATAAAAAATGGAATAGTTATAGACCATATAAAAGCTGGGCTTGGCATAAAAATATTTAAAATACTTGAACTTGATAAGATAAACAGCGCAGTTTGTCTTCTTATGAATGTTGAAAGTAAAAAATTAGGCAAAAAAGACATTATAAAGATAGAAAATGTAGTTGATATAGATTTTACAATTCTTGGGATAATAGATCCCAATATAACGATAAATGTAATAAAAGATGAGGTTATAGTTGAAAAGAAGAAACTAAAACTTCCAGAAAAGGTGGAAAATATTTTAAGGTGTAAAAACCCAAGATGTGTAACTTCAATTGAAAAGTATATAGACCAAGTTTTCTATCTTGTTGACAGCAAAAAAGGAGAATACAGGTGCATGTATTGTGATGAAATATATGCGCTTTCGGAGGTTTAATTATGGAGCTTTTGATAAAGAATGTTAATGTAGTTGACGGCTTAAAGACCTTTTATGGGGATGTTTATATAAAGGATGGTAAAATATTTGAAATTGGAAATATAAATAAGGATTGTAAAGTTTTAAATGGACAAGGTTTATTCCTTTTACCATCCTTTGTAGATCTTCATGCTCACTTTAGAGAACCAGGACATGAATATAAAGAGGATATATTATCAGGTTCAATGGCAGCAGCAAAGGGAGGATATACTGCAGTAAATCTTATGGGGAATACAAATCCTCCCTGTTCTTATATGGAAATAGTTGATTATGTGCTTAAAAAAGCAGAAAAAATAGGACTTGTTGATGTTCATCAAACTGTTACAATAACGAGGAATATGTTAGGAAAAGATATAGAGCATCTTAATTTAATAGATAAAAGGGTTAAATTTATTTCAGATGATGGCAAGGGTATAGTGAATAATAAAGTTATGCTTCTTGCAATGCAAATTGCAAAGAAAAAGAATATTACTGTAATATCCCATGCTGAGGATGAGGAAATTTCAAAGATAGATACAAGGCTTTCGGAAAATCTTATGATAAAGAGGGATATAGAGCTTGCAAAGTTTACAGGATGCAGACTTCATGTTGCCCATGTAAGCACAAGGGAAGCGATAGAGGAGATAGCAAACTCAAAGGACAAGGGATTAAAAATAACCTGTGAGGTGACGCCCCATCATATATTTGGCACAAGTAGTATTAATTATAAAGTGAATCCTCCTTTGAGGGAAAAAGAGGATATAGAGGCTTTAATAAAGGCTATAAAAAAGGGATATGTTGATGCTATAGCAACGGATCATGCTCCCCATACAAAGGAGGATAAGGAAAATGGAGCTTTTGGGATTTCAGGGATTGAAGTTGCCTTTTCAATATGTTTTACAAAGCTTGTTATGGAAGGACATATAACTTTAAATAAACTTGTCAATATTATGTCTGAAAATCCTGCAAGAATTATGGGACTTAACAAAGGAAGAATAGAAATTGGATATGATGGGGATCTAGTTTTGGTTGATATAAAGAAAAAGTATAAGATTGATCCGGATAATTTTTTATCAAAGGGAAAAAACAATCCCTTTGCTGGATATGAAGTTTATGGAAAAGTAATTTCTACTATAAAGGCAGGAAAAGTCATTTTTAGGGGTGATTAATTTGATTATAGATAAGCTTTATGAAGCAGTAGAAAAAAAGGGACCTGTTTGTGTTGGGCTTGACACTTCAATAGATTATATTCCAAAGGATTTTTTAAAAAAATTTACATCCCCTTATGATGCTTTGTTTGAATTTAATAAAAGAATAATAGATGCAACAGAGGATATAGCATCTTGTTTTAAAGTTCAAATTGCTTACTATGAAGCCCTTGGAATAGAAGGAATGAAGGTTTATAGCAAAACCATAAAATACCTAAAAAGTAAAGAAAATATAGTAATTGGAGATGTAAAAAGATCTGATATTTTAGATACTGCAAAAATGTATGCAAAAGCTCATTTTGAAGGCGATTTTGAGGTGGATTTAGTAACTTTGAATCCTTACATGGGAATAGATAGTATACTACCTTTTTTAGAGTATTTAGATAAAGATAAAGGAATATTTGTTTTGGTAAAAACATCAAATCCTTCTTCTAAGGATCTTCAAACTTTATATGCAGGGGAAAAAAGAGTTTTTGAAAGGGTTTACGATTTTTTAAAGCCATATATTGAAAAAAATTTAGGAAGATATGGATACAGCCCAATTGGTGCAGTTGTAGGCTGCACAAATTCTGATGAGGCGGAAGATATAAGGAAAAATTTAAAGGGGATGTTCTTTTTAATACCTGGATATGGTGCTCAAGGAGGAAAAAAAGAAGATGTTAAAAAGCTTTTAATGGATGGTAATGGAGGAGTTGTAAACTCATCAAGGGCAATACTTTTAGCTTATAAAAAATATAATGATGAGTTTTCCCTTGCAGCAAGAAAAGAGGTTCTAAGGATGAAGGAGGAGATTTTAAGTGCAATATAGTTCTCTTAAGGTTTTAGAAAATAGAGAAATATCTAGAAATATTTTTAAACTTACATTAAAGGGAAAATATGAAGTAAAACCGGGACAATTTTTTATGCTAAAATCTTGGGAGGAGCCTATCCTTTCAAGACCCTTTAGCATATACGATAAAGGAGAAAATTATATAAGCTTTCTTTATGAAGTTAAAGGTAAAGGGACAGAAAAATTAGCAAAATTAAAGAATCAAGATACTGTTAAGGTTTTAGGTCCCTTAGGAAATGGTATGGATATATCAAGTATAAAAGGAAAAGTTGCATTAGTAGGAGGAGGAATTGGAATTGCTCCTTTAGTTTACTTTGCAAAAAATATTGAAGCGGATGTTGATATATACTTTGGTTTTAGGGATGAAGTTTATGGAATAGAAAACTTAAAATGCAAAAATTTATATATATCAACGGAAAGTGGAAAGGTTGGTTATAAAGGTTATATAACTGATATATTTAATCCTTTTGAGTATAACCTTGTAATAACCTGTGGACCCTTAGTAATGATGAAAAAGGTTAAAGACGTATGTAAAAAAACAGCAACTCCCCTTTATCTTTTAATGGAAAGCAAAATGGCCTGTGGCATAGGAGCGTGTCTTGTTTGCACCTGTAAAACAAAGGATGGTATGAAAAGGGTATGTAAAGACGGACCTATTTTTAAAGGGGAGGAGGTTGTTTTTGATGCTTAAGATTTCCCTATGGGGAAAAGTTTTTAAAAATCCTGTTATTGCAGCTTCAGGGACTTTTGGATTTTCAAGGGAATATAATGAACTTTATGATGTATCTATACTTGGTGGGATCGCAACAAAGGGGCTAACCCTTAACAAGAGGGAAGGTAATGAAGGAATAAGGTGTTTTGAAACCCCATCAGGAATGTTAAATAGCGTAGGTCTTCAAAATCCTGGAATAGATTATTTTATAGAAAATGAACTTCCCTTTATGAAAAGCCTAAATACTATTATAATAGCTAACCTTGGTGGAGGAAGTATTGAGGAATATGTTCAAGGAGCAGAAAAGCTTGATAAAAGTGATGTTGATATAATAGAGCTTAATATATCATGCCCAAATGTTAAAGAAGGTGGAATAAATTTTGGAATAAAGTCAAATATGGCAAGAGAGGTTGTAAAAGAAGTTAGAAAGGTTGTTAAAAAACCTCTTGTAGTAAAACTTTCTCCTAATGCAGAGAATATTGTTGATATGGCCGTAGCTTGTGTAGAAGAAGGAGCAGATGGAGTTTCCCTTGTAAATACCTTTAAAGCTATGGCAATAGATATTTACAAAAGAAAGTCTGTTTTTAAAAATGTATTTGCAGGGCTTTCAGGTCCTGCAATAAAACCAATTGCCTTGAGGATGGTTTATGAGGTTTCAAAGGCAGTTAATGTTCCTATAATTGGTGTTGGTGGAATAAAGGATTATAAAGATGCTATAGAATTTATTATGGCAGGGGCAAGTCTTGTTCAGGTTGGAACAGCAAATTTTATAAATCCCTTTGCATGTAGGGACATAATAAATGGAATTGAAAATTTCTTAAAAGAAGAGGGAATAAACTCGATAAGTGAAATTATAGGAATAGTTTAATGGAGGTGATAAAATGAGTATATTAAGTATATTAAGTGAAACAGGAGCTCTTTTAGAAGGACATTTTGTATTGACTTCAGGAAAACACAGCGATAGATTTATAATGTGTTCAAAGCTTATGATGTTTCCAGATAAAGCAGAAATTATTTTAAGGGAAGTTGTTAAAAAATTAAAGGATATTGAATTTGATATAGTTTTAGGTCCAGCTATGGGAGGGGTATTAGTAGCCTATGAAATCGCAAGGCAGATGGGGAAGGTAGCGATGTTTGCCGAAAAAGAAAATAATGGTTTTGCGTTAAAAAGGGGATTTGAAATTAAAAAAGGTCAAAAGGTTTTGATTGCTGAGGATGTTGTAACTACAGGCAAATCCTCCCTTGCAACAGCTGAAGTTGTAAAATCCCTTCAAGGTGAAGTTGTAGGAATTGCTTGTATAGTAGATAGAAGTATAAAGGATTTAGGTTATCCTATATATAGTGGGATAAAACTTAATATAGAGGTTTTTGAGCAAGAAAACTGTCCTCTTTGTAAAAACAAAATTCCACTTATAAGGCCCAAACAAGTTGGAGGTGGAATATGAAGAAAGTTTTAACCATTGCAGGTTCAGATAGCAGCGCAGGAGCGGGTATTCAAGCAGATTTAAAAACCTTTGCGGCTCATTTTGTATATGGAGTTAGTGTAATAACATCTGTAACTGCTCAAAATACAAAAGGGGTTATTGCTGCTTTTGATTTGCCAAAGGATTTTGTAAAGCTTCAATTAGAGGCTATATTTACGGATATTGATATAGATGCAGTAAAAATAGGCATGCTATCTTCAAAAGAAATTATTGAAGTTGCAGCTTATAGTTTGAAACAATTTAAAGCAAGGAATATAGTTTTAGATCCTGTTGTGCTTTCTAAAAATAGTTTTAAGCTTTTAAAGGATGAAGCAATAAAGACTTTATGTAATGAATTAATTCCTCTTTGCAAAGTTGTTACACCTAATATTCCCGAGGCTAGCCTACTTGCTGAAATGGAAATAGAAAGCATAGATGATATAAAATTAGCTTGTAAAAAAATTTTAAGCTTTGGCTGTGAAAATGTCCTTATAAAAGGAGGACATTTTAATAGTGATGATGTTGTTGATATTTTATTCGATGGAAAAGATTTTTACTACTTTAAGGGAAAAAGAATTAATACTAAAAATACCCATGGAACAGGCTGTACACTATCTTCTGCAATAGCTGCCAACTTAGCATTAGGGTATGATGTGCCTTATGCAGTTAAAAAAAGCAAAGAGTATATTCAAAGAGCTATTGAAAATTCCCTTAATATAGGTTTAGGGTTTGGTCCTTTAGACCACTTTTATTTATTTAAATAGTGCAGAATTATTCTGCACTATTTATTGCTTTATCATCTTTTAATATATGTTTAACAAGCCAGTCTGATATAAAATTTAGAAGGTCTAAAAGATATCCGTCTTGATTGAAATCTATTTTTTCAAGGTCTGTTTCTTTAAGTTTATTTATAAATTTTTGATGTTCTATTTTATGTAAAAAATAGTTTTCGTATCCTATTTCCTTCATATAATCTTCTTCTTCCTTAAAGTGATAAATTGTGTATTCTTCAAGTTCTTTTAAAATTTCTAATATTTTATCGTATTTATCAATGCAGAACTGGTTTTTTAATGTTTCATAGATTCTATTAGCAATTTCAAAAAGGTGTTTATGCTGGAGGTCTATTTTTTCAACTCCTATGCTATATTCATCTTTCCATTTTATCATTTAAATCACCCCTTAGAATATGTTTAAGTTAATTATACAATTTGTTTTAATTAAAGTAAAGGCTGCCAAGAAGGCAGCCTTAATTATCTTTTAGGATTATATTTAATAAAAATGCAGTTATTGTTCCAGTGCTTATTCCTGAACCAAAGAACATTTTTAAAGCCTGTGGAAGGTGAGATATAAAATCAGGTCTTACAGTAACTCCAAGTCCTAATCCTATTGAAACAGCAAGAATTAAAAGATTTCTAGTGTTTAGTTCGCATCTTGACAATGTTTTTATTCCTGCTGCAGCTACCATACCAAACATTACAATTCCAGCTCCCCCTAATACAGGGTTTGGCATTATAGCGATAAGAGCACCAAGCTTTGGGAATATACCAAGGAGCATAAGAAGGATTGAAGCTATTATCATAACATATCTACTTGCAACCTTTGTAAGGGGAATTAGTCCAACGTTTTGACTAAAGGAAGTGTTAGGCCCTGCGCCAAAGAATCCTGCAAGGAAACTTCCAACTCCATCTGCTAATATTCCAGCTGATATTTCTTCGCTTGTTAAGGGTTTTTCAGAGGCTTCACCTATTGCTATTAGGCATCCTACTGTTTCTATTGTAGTTACAAGATATGGAGCTATAAAAGGTAAAACTCCAATTAGGCTAAATTTTACTCCATATTTAAATATTCTTGGAAGTTCAATCCATTTTGCTTGTAAAACAGGAGTAAAATCTATAATTCCTAAAAAAGAACAAATTATATATCCAAAGAATATAGCAATTAAAACTGAAGCACTACTTACTATTCCTTTTCCATATTTATTTAAGAAAAGAGCTATTAAAAGAACTATCATTGCTATAGCTATGTTTTGCAAGCTTCCATAGTCTGGAGAACCATATCCTCCTGCAGCCCAATCTATTGAAACAGGTAAAAGAGTAAGACCTATAAGAGTAACTACTGTTCCAGTTACAATTGGAGGAAAGTATTTCATAAGAGGTTTTATGAATCTACTTAATATTATTTCAACAAAGGAACCTAATATGGTTGCTCCAAAATAACCAGGAAGTCCCATGCTTTTTCCAACTAATATTCCTGCACTTACAAAGGAAAAATCTGTTCCCATCATACAGGAAACCCTTGCACCGCATTTCCCAATTCCTTTTGCTTGTATAAAGGTAGCAAGTCCAGCCATGAAGATTGCTGCACTTACAAGATATGAAAGGTCTTCAATTTTAACCCCTATTGCTTGACCAACAACTAGAGGAACTGCAACTATTCCTCCGAAGGCAGCTAATATATGTTGAAGGGCTAGGACTATGCTTAAGGCTAAGGGAGGTTTGTCATCAACTTTATAAATTATTTCATTTTTTTGAATTGTAGTTTGATTAACAATCTCACCCATAAAATTCCCCCTATTTATTTTTTAAATAGTTTACCAAAAGTTGATTAAATATTTTTTATAAAAAATTTTGTCGCAATATAGGGGTTATTATTTTTTTTAAAAGCATGTTTTTAAAGAAAGGTTTTTTAAATTGTATAATAGTTACAATGAATATTAAAAAATTTTTTTAAGTATATATTTACTAAAAATGTATGGGGGTGAAGGTTAAATCTTAAATTTTAAAATCTAAGAGGGGGGATTTTAATGTCACCATTTTTAGGAGAACTTTTAGGAACAATGCTCCTTATATTATTTGGAGATGGTGTTGTTGCTGGGGTGTTATTAAATAAGTCAAAATCTCAAAATGGGGGTTGGATGGTTATAACAGCAGGATGGGGACTTGGGGTTGCGGTTGCCGTATATGCTGTAGGGTCAATAAGTGGAGCTCACTTAAATCCGGCTGTTACTATAGCTTTAGCAGCAATAGGAAAATTTGAATGGTCAAAAGTTTTAGGATATATAGTGGCACAACTAATAGGAGCTTTTTTAGGTGCAGTTCTTGTTTGGTTACATTATTATAAGCATTGGGAGGTTACAGAGGATAAGATTGCAAAACTCTCAATATTTTCAACTGTTCCAGCTATAAGATGTACTTTTGCAAATCTCTTAAGTGAAATTATAGGAACATTTGTTTTGGTTTTAGGTATACTAGCAATTGGTGCTAATAAATTTGCAGATGGCCTTAACCCATTTATAGTAGGAGTTTTAGTAATTGCAATAGGTCTTTCCCTTGGAGGACCTACAGGTTATGCTATAAATCCAGCGAGGGACTTAGGACCTCGTATAGCCCATGCTTTGCTTCCTATTAAAGGCAAAGGAGATTCAGATTGGTCATATGCTTGGATTCCTGTTATAGGACCTATTGTAGGGGGATTGTTAGCTGCCTTTACTTATGTTGCATTGTTTTAAAAAGGAGGGATATTGATGAAATATATTTTAGCTTTAGATCAAGGAACTACAAGCTCAAGGGCCATAGTGTTTGACAGGGAAGGAAGAATAGTTGGGGTTTGTCAAAAAGAATTTAATCAAATTTATCCAAAGCCCGGCTGGGTTGAGCACGATCCTGTTGAAATTTTAGAAAGTCAGATTTTTGTTGCTAAAGAAGTTTTAAAAAAGGCAAATATAAAACCAGAGGATATTGCTGCAATTGGTATTACAAATCAAAGGGAAACAACAGTTGTATGGGATAAAAATACAGGAAAGCCTGTATATAATGCAATAGTTTGGCAGTGCAGAAGAACAGCTCCTATATGTGATGAATTAAAAGCAAAGGGACTTTCTGAGGTTATAAGAAACAAAACAGGACTTGTAATAGATGCTTATTTTTCAGGAACAAAGATTAAATGGATATTAGATAACGTAGAAGGAGTCAGGGAAAAAGCTAAAAAAGGAGAAGTTTTATTTGGCAATATAGATACATGGCTTATATGGAACTTAACTGGAGGAAAGGTCCATGTAACGGATTATTCAAATGCTTCAAGAACTATGCTTTTTAATATAAATAGCCTTGAATGGGATAAAGACATATTAAAGGAACTTGACATTCCAGAAAATATGCTTCCTAAGGTATGTCCATCAAGCTATGTCTATGGTTATACAAGCAAGGATATTTTTGGAGTAGAAATTCCAATTTCAGGGGATGCTGGAGATCAGCAGGCAGCGCTGTTTGGACAGGCATGTTTCTTACCTGGAATGGCTAAAAATACTTATGGTACAGGCTGTTTTATGCTTATGAATACAGGAGAAAAATTGGTGCATTCAAACAACGGACTTTTAACTACTATTGCTTGGGGAATAAATGGAAAAGTAGAATATGCCCTTGAAGGAAGTATATTCATAGCAGGAGCGGCAATACAGTGGCTTAGGGATGAATTAAAACTTATTGAAAATGCGGCAGAATCTGAAAGATATGCGACAAGCGTTAAAGATTCAAATGGAGTTTATGTAGTTCCTGCTTTTGTGGGTATGGGAGCACCCTATTGGGATATGTATGCAAGGGGGGCTATTTTAGGACTTACAAGGGGAGCTAATAAGGCTCATATAATAAGGGCAACATTAGAGTCTATAGCATATCAAACAAGGGATGTTTTAGAGGTTATGCAGCAGGATTCAGGCATAAAGCTTAAAAATTTAAAAGTGGATGGCGGAGCTGTTGTAAATAACTTTTTAATGCAATTCCAAGCAGATATATTAGGAGTTAATGTATTAAGACCTGTTGTAACTGAGACTACTGCTTTAGGAGCTGCGTATTTGGCTGGACTTTCAGTAGGATATTGGAAAGATATAGATGAAATTTCAAGCAAGTGGAAGGTAGATAAAATATTTGAACCATTGATGGATGAAAGGACAAGACAAGAAAAATATTCAGGATGGAAAAAAGCAGTTAATAGGGTATTAAATTGGGATAATGATTAAAATAACCCCCAAAGCAAAGCTTTGGGGGTAAAAAGGGGGATAAAAAATGTATGATGTTTTAATCATAGGGGCAGGGATTATAGGAACAAGTATAGCCAGGGAGTTATCTAAGTATAATTTAAAGGTTTGCGTTCTTGAAAAGGATAATGATGTTGCAAATGGAACAACAAAGGCAAATAGTGCAATTATCCATGCAGGATATGATGCAAAAAATGGAACATTAAAGGCAAGATTAAATGTTTTAGGAAATAAAATGTTTGATGAATTATGCAGGGACTTAGATGTTCCCTTTAAAAGAATAGGATCTTTGGTTTTGGCCTTTGATGATAATGATGTAAATACTTTACATAAACTTTATGATAATGGGATAAAAAATGGAGTAAAGGATCTTTATATTTTATCAAAAGAAGAGGTTATTAATATTGAACCTAATGTAAATAAAACTGTTAAAGCAGCTTTATATGCTAAAACGGCAGGGATAATAGGCCCCTTTGAAATGGCAATAGCCCTTGCTGAAAACGCTTACGAAAATGGAGTTGAGTTTAGATTAAATAGTGAAGTTATAGACATAAAAAAAGAAGATGTTTATGTTGTTTATACAAAAAATGAAAAATTTAAAGCAAGATACGTTGTAAATTGTGCTGGACTTTATGCGGATAAGATAAATGATATGGTATCTAAAAATAGGTTTAAAATAATTCCAAGAAGGGGAGAGTATTATCTTTTAGATAAATCAGTAAAATTAGTAAATCATATTATATTTCAGTGTCCAACAAAATTAGGAAAAGGCGTTTTAATAACCCCAACTGTTCATGGTAATACTTTAATAGGTCCTAATGCTGAGGATTTAGAGGATAAAGAGGCTATAAATACAACAAGGGAAGGTTTAAGGTTTGTATTGGATACTGCTAAAAAATCGGTGGAGGATATTCCTGTAGGCATGTCTATTACCAATTTTGCAGGTCTTAGAGCAAGGACAGAGCTTGATGATTTTATAATAAAAGAAGCTGAGGATTCAAAAGGTTTTATTAATGTTGCGGGTATAGAATCTCCAGGTCTTTCAGCAGCTCCAGCTATTGCCCTTTATGTTTTAGATATCTTAAAATCTTCAGGACTTGAGTTTGTAAGAAAGAATAACTTTAAAAATAAAAGAAAGGGAATAATTAAATTTTCAGATTTAAGCTTTGAAGAAAAAAATGAGCTTATAAAAAAAGATTCAAGGTATGGAAGAATAATATGTAGGTGTGAAGAAATAACAGAGGGTGAAATAGTAGATGCAATAAAAAGGCCCCTTGGGGCAACAACTTTAGATGGAATAAAAAGAAGAGTAAGGGCAGGAATGGGAAGATGTCAAGGAGGATTTTGCAGTCCTAGGGTTATGGAAATATTATCAAGGGAACTTAAAGTTAAAATGGAGGATATAATAAAAGATCATGAAGGGTCTTATATATTAACAGGACCTACAAAGAAAGAGGTGGACTGATATGCAGTATGATTTAGTTGTAGTAGGCGGTGGTCCTGCTGGACTTGCTGCTGCTATTGAAGCTAAAGAAAATGGTGTTGAAAAAATTCTTTTAATAGAAAGGGATAGGGAGCTTGGAGGAATTTTACAGCAGTGTATTCATAATGGATTTGGACTTCATATATTTAAGCAGCAACTTACAGGTCCTGAGTATGCTGAAAGGTTTATAAATATTTTAAAGGAGAAAAATATAGAGTATATTACAAATACTATGGTGATTGATATAACAGATAAAAAGGAAGTTTATATTTTAAATGAAAAATTAGGATATAAAAAAATAAACGCTAAGGCAGTAATTTTGGCAATGGGTTGTAGGGAAAGAACAAGGGGAGCTATATCAATTCCTGGATTTAGGCCTTCAGGAATATTTACTGCAGGAACAGCCCAAAGGTTTTTAAATATAGAGGGATATATGGTGGGCAAAAAAGTTGTTATATTAGGTTCAGGAGATATAGGGCTTATAATGGCAAGAAGATTAACTTTAGAAGGGGCAAAGGTTCTTGCTGTGGTTGAAATAATGCCCTATTCTACAGGGCTTACAAGAAATATAGTTCAGTGTCTTAAGGATTTTAATATACCTCTTTTATTTGAACATACTGTAATAGATATAAAAGGGAAAAGTAGGGTTGAGGGGGTAGTTGTTGCAAAGGTTGATGAAAATAAAAATCCCATAAAGGGAACAGAAATATATTATGAGTGTGATACGCTTCTTCTTTCAGTTGGGCTTATTCCAGAAAATGAGCTTTCAAAAAAAGCAGGGGTAATTATAGATAAAAGAACTTCAGGGCCCTTTGTTACAGAATCTATGGAAACTAATATAGAAGGTATATTTGCTTGTGGGAATGTAGTTCATGTTCATGATCTTGTTGATTATGTAACGTTGGAGGCTAAAAGGGCAGGAAAGGCTGCAGCAAAATATATAAATGGAACCCTAAAGCGCGATGGAATTAAAGTTGTTACAATAAATGGTAGAGGCATAAGATATGTTGTTCCTCAAATTATAAATGTAAATAATTCAAATGAAGTTACTTTATTTTTTAGAGTAGATAATATATATAAAGATTGCAAATTAGAAGTTAGATTAAATGAAAAGGTTATAAAAAGCATAAAGAAGAATAAAGTAACGCCTGGAGAGATGGAAACTGTGAATATAGATTTTTCAAAACTAGACGTAAAACAGGATGATAAGCTTTTTGTTGAAGTAAAGGAGTGATTAAATGGAAAAAATAAATTTAATATGCATAGAATGTCCTATGGGGTGTAATTTAGAGGTAATTAAGGATAAAGATATAGAAGTTAAGGGTAACAAATGTAAAAGGGGAAAAGATTATGCCCTAAAGGAGATAGAAAATCCAAAAAGGGTATTAACAACGACAGTAATATTAAAAAATTCTTATTTAAAAAGACTTCCTGTAAGGTCAGATGGGGAAGTCCCAAAAAGTTTATTGTTTGATTGTATTGATTATTTAAATAAAATAGAGGTTGAAGCTCCAGTTAAAATGGGACAGGTTATTGTGGAAAATATATTAAATACAGGAATAAATATAATAGCCTCAAGAAGTGTAGAAAAGCTGCCCTAGGGCAGCTTTTTATATGTTGTTTATATTTATTCCATAGAATATTTCTGTCATTTCCCTGTTGAGTTTCTTTAAAATTTCTTGCTTTTCCTCATCGCTTAAGTCCTCTTCATTTATGTCAAATAGATAATTTGAAAGATTAAGGTTTTTAACCTTCATTTTAGTATGGAATATATTTGATTGATAAACGTTCATGTCTATAAGATCATATTTTTGTAATATATCTTCTTCTATATAATCTTGGATTGAAGTTATTTCATGGTCAATAAAATGTTTCTTGCCATCTATATCTCTTGTAAATCCTCTAACTCTGTAGTCAATAGTTATTATATCTGAGTCAAAGCTTTTTATAAGATAGTTTAAAGCGTTTAAAGGTGAAATTGTTCCGCAGGTAGAAACATCTATATCTACTCTAAAGGTGCATATTTCATTTTTTGGATGGCTTTCTGGGTATGTGTGAACTGTTACGTGGCTTTTGTCAAGGTGTGCTACTATGTTTTCCCTCAATGGAGTTAATATTCCCCTATTGCAGCTTGGGTCAAGAACATATAGAGGTACTTCTTCCTCAGAAATTAATATAGTTACGCTTGCACCTTGAGGGTCATAATCCTGCTTAGCTATGTTTAATATATTTGCTCCAATCATTTCAGTAACATCTTTTAGTATTTTTGTAAGTCTTTCAGAGTTATACTGCTCGTCGATGTATTCAATATATCTTTTTCTTTCCTCTTCATTTTTTGTATAACATATATCATAAATGTTGAAGCTTAAAGATTTTGTTAAATTGTTAAATCCATATAATTTTATTTTTCCATTCTTTGTCTTTGCCAATTTCATCCCCTCGTTTTCAAAAATTTTATCAACGACTTTGATTATAAAACTTCTAATTTTTTTGTCAAGAATTATTTTTTGTAATATATGTTAATTTATATGCATATAAGTTTAAAATAAAAGGCTTTTTTATATTTTTTAAATATTATATAATTTAATTAAAAAACAAAAAGGATGAAGTTTTATGAGGGATGAAGTTTTATGAGGGAAATTTTGCGTTTTTTAAAAAACATAATAGCAGGCTTTTTTACAGGAATATTTTTTGCTCTTCCTTTAGGTCCTGTAGGAATTGAATCTATAAAAAGAACTTTAAATAAAGGTTTAAAAGAAGGCATTGAGGTTGCTTTTGGAGCTGTTTTTGCAGATACTTTAGATATAATCCTTATAAATATGGGATTTTTTGGTTTGTTTGAGGATAAAAAGTTAGAATCAGTATTTTTTATGCTTTGCGGTATTTTAATATTATTGTTTACGTTTTTAGATAAGAAAAAAGAAAATAAATCCTTTCTAGAATATGATTCGTTGCCTTTTTTAAAGGGATTTATGCTTGCTATGTTAAATCCAATGAACCATTCCTTTTGGATAATGGTGAGTGGAACAATAATTCAGCAGTTTAGAAAAGAGTATTTTATTTATTATTTAATATCCATAATTTCAGGTATGGCTGCATGGTTTGTTATTTTAAATATACTTGCTTTAAAAGGAATTACAAGGTTTATTGATACTAACTATAAAACTTCAAGTATAATTGAAAATATTATGATTGTAATTGGTGTATTATTCTTTATCTATGGTTTGTTTTTAACAATCAAATATTTTATATAATAAAAACAAAGTTAATATTAAACGAAGCGTATATATTTCTTTTCTTTGTTTTTTATAACAATTAATGGCATTTATCAAATCTGCCATAGCTTTTTCTTTGCAAGCATAGGAGTTTATAAGTTTTTTTGCAAGAGTTATTCTAAGTTCTACTGGATACACGTTTTTTATTTTTTGTGATAAATTGCAGAATAATTCACTTAAGCATTTTGCCATATCCTTTTCAGCTTTTAGAATATCTAAAAGGGTATTTTCAATTTCATTATAATTATAGTATTTTACACACTTTTCCATACTTTTTAACTCCTTTAATTGCTATGTATCCTATCTGTCAAAGGCAGATAGGATTAAAATTTACAAAGTTTTGTAGGATCTATTCCTAAGTTTGTGGCTTCTATTTTGGCGATTGATTTTATAATGTCAGCTATTGCACTTTCCTTTGCTGTATAGCCGCAAAGGATTGATTTTAGATAGTTTATTTGATCTTTAACTTCACTTATATTATTAGGGTTGGATACAGTATTTTCTAAAGAAGGTTTTATAACATTACAGAAAATCCAAGAAAGTCCTTTAACTTCATTAGCAAGCGCATCCATCATGATTTCTAAATTTGACATATTCATCACCTCTTTTAGCAATCATGTTTTATAAAACAGCAATCGCAGTCATCATCAATTGAAACCAATCCATTGTCAACGGCTATCTTACAAGAGATTGACTTTAATATATCTGCAATAGAAGCTTCTTTACAAGCATAGGCACAAAGCAGTTGTTTTATCAAGGATGCAATTTCAGCTGTCATTGGTATAACTTGATTTTCAGGCTTTAGAAGTTTATAGATGTTAAAAAGAATGGAAGGTGCCTTTGGAGTAGGGTCATCCTCAGAAGTGTTAGTGTATAAAAGCTTGCTTAAACAAGACAAAATTTGTGCTTCAGCATCTTGAATTTTTATTATGCTTTCAGCTTGGCGTGGGATTGTAACTGTTGTCATAAAACTCCCTCCTTAATTAGCATATTCTCTTAATTATAATTGAAGCATTTGTACTTTTTGGTTCGTTACCTTGAGTTTTATCAAGTTTTAATCCTGTGAAGTTTAGCACTATTATTCTTAATATTGTATCTTGATTTAATATCTCTAGAATAGAATGACCATATATTGATTGACTTGCTGCATTGTTTTTATAAGTATTTTGAAATGATATGTCTTGTGAATCAATTTTTAAAGCAACTATAGATTGGGAATTACAGTTTAAGTAGAATATAACCTCATATATTCCGGGTTTTTTTATAATTATATCCGTTGGGACTAAAGGGTCAAAAATTATTCCTCCCTTTGTTATTGCTCCTTCGAAGGATATGAAAGAGTTTTGAGGAAAGGTTACATAATCATCCTTTTCAATTCTGTATATATATCCAAAGTCACAAAAATTTTTTTCTTGCTGCTCTTCACAGAGCCATTTTAAGCACCAGTTTATATAGCTATTGCAGGTCATTTTAAACACCTTTTAAAACTTATCTAGTATAGACTATGTTTGGTTTTGCCATTTTGTTACATAATACAACAAAAATATTTGGTATAATTATTAAAAGGGTTCTGGGGGGATGGGAATGGCACGACAAAATGGAGTTACCATTGAAGATATTCTAAAAATGGATTGTATGAAAAACTGTAAGCTTATAGCAGGATATTCAGGAATAAAAAATGTGGTTTCAAGGGTTAATATAATGGCGGACCCTGATATATTAAATTGGGTAAGCGAAGGAGAATTTTTGTTAACTACTGCCCATGCTTTGACGGCAGATGTTGAGTTTCAAAAAAAATTTATATTATCCTGCAGTCAAAAAAAGCTTTCAGGTCTTGGCATAAAAATTTATCCTTATCTTGAAAAATTAGATGATGAAGTTATAGAGTTGGCAGAGAATCTTTCGTTTCCAATAATAGAGCTTTATTATCTAACTCCCTTTTCAGAGATTATGACTCCTATTTTTAAAGAAATTTTTAATAAACAAACAATACTTCTTCAAAGGCTCGAAAAGGTTCATGAAGATATGATGAATATTATGTTAAAGGGAGGAAGCATAGAGGATATTATAAATGTCGTATATGAAAACGTAAAAAACCCTGTTATTTTAAAGTTAAACTATCCAGAAAAAACTATATTTAAAATTGATATGTTAGAGGAAAATATAAGGGAAAAAATTAAAAAAAATTTTGATGAGTTTTATTTAAAAAGTAAGGAAAAAATATCAGAAAAAAGGTTTTATGAAACTGTAGAAAAGATTAGTGGAAAGAATATAACAAGAATGGTAATGCCGATTGTTGTTAAGGAGATGGTTTACGGACATATATTTTCATGGGCTGTTATAACTCCATTAGGTGGATTTGACCTTTCAGTTTTAGAAATAGCAGCGACTACCATGGCAGTTGAGATATTAAAGCTTCTTTCTTTAAGGGAATCTGAGAATGTGCATAAAATTGAATTTGTTGAAGATCTTTGTTCAACAGATGAAAAAAGACTAGCAAGGGCCATATCAAATTTAAGTATATATAACTTTAAAGAGGATGATTTTTATTGTTATTTAATAATAAAAATAAGAAGAAATTATAAAAAATTTGACTTTAATTTTATTAGCGATAGCGTATATCTTTTGAATCTTTTAGAGGATATTTTACATAAAAACAATATAAATGGAATAGTTGTTGGGAAGAAGGATCAAATAGATATCCTTCTTTGTTTTAAAAAGGATGAGAATTTTAGAAAAAAAATAAATTTTTTAAAAGATGAGGTTTTAGATATATTTAATAAAAAGATATTTATAGAATATATGGTTGGATTTGGAAGATGTTATAAGGGTGTTGAAAATATTAAAGCTAGCTTTAAAGAAGCTCAAAAGGCAATAAAAGCTATAGATATTTTAAAAGAAAGGAATGTTGTTTTTTATGAAAATCTAGGAATATATAAACTCCTTTGCAGTGACGAAATAGCTGATGAACTTAAGGATTTTTACAAAACCACAATAGAAGCTTTAGAGGATTATGATAGAAAAAAATCTACAGAGTTTGTAAAAACTCTAAAGGCCTATTTTGAATGTAACGGAAACTTAAAAAAGATGTCAGAGGTTTTATACACCCATTACAATACGATACTTTATAGACTTCAAAGGATAAAGCAAATAACAGGGCTTGATGTAGAAAAGGAGAACGACAGAATAAGCTTACATTTGGCTTTAAAAATAAAAGATATTATAAAATAAGGTCCGCTAAGCGGACCTTATTCTTCTAATAGGGCTATTGCCCTTATTGGCGAACCTGAACCATCTTTTATCTTTAATGGAAGCCCAAAGTATAAAAATCTTCTGTTTACAACCTTGTCTAGGTTGCATAGATTTTCGGTATTTGTTATGTTATATTCTCCACAAACAAGATGTCCTGAAAAATCAAGATCCTTTGGATGATCAATTGATGGTGCATCAACTCCTATATTTACAACTCCAAGTTCAGCAAGGTATTTTGCAGCTTCATAGCTTAAGCCTGTATATTCTGTTTGCCATTTTTCTGTTCCAAAATTCCTATCGTAATGTCTTGTGTATAAAAGTAGTATATCTCCTTTTTTAATTTCTTGTCCAGAATTTTTAATAGCAAGCTCTAAATCTTTAACTTCTATGTACCTTGAAGAAGGCACGAAGGATACATCTATACAAACTGCGCTTCCAAAGAAATATTCAAGAGGCATGTTATCAATTGTAGGCCCTGATGGTTTATATTCCCAAACAGCATCAGAATGAGTTCCACCATGTTCGCTTATCAGTAAGTTTCTTGCAGAAAAACCTAAGGTTTTACTACCTGTTTGTTTCATGTTTTCTTCATGGGTCATATTAACCATTATAAAGGTTTTCTGATGCATAGGAAATACAGACATGCCTTGATATATTTCCTGAGATAAATCTATTACTTTAAAAGGCATTAAACTCCCCCCCTTTTTAGGATTAACCTTAATTAGAATTATATTAATTTTGATTATAAATATTACACAAAAGTAGGCTTTTATTTTATTTAAATTCGACAGAGTAATTGTAAAAAAATTATAAAGGTTTAGGTTAATATTTATTGAACTTTATAATAAACATTTTATTAGAGGGGGGATGGACAAGATGGATAATAAAAAACAATATGTATTAGCAGTTCCAAACTTTAGTGAAGGAAGAAGAAAGGAAGTTATAGAGGCTATAGTTGATCAGCTAAGAAATGTTGAAGGGGTAAAACTTATAAGCTATGAGCCAGAATATGATTTTAATAGAACTGTTGTAACCGTAATAGGAGAACCTAAACCTTTAAAGGAAGCTTTGCTTAATATGGCAGGAAAGGCGTATGAACTTATCAACATGGAAGAGCAAACTGGTTCACACCCAAGAATAGGAGCACAGGATACAATTCCACTTTTCCCATTTAAAAACATAACAATAGAGGAAGTTATAAATCTTGCAGAAGAAATAGGAAGGGAAATTTATGAAAGATATAAAGTTCCAGTATATTTCTCTGGAAAGAATGCAAGAAACGAATTTAGAAAATCAATTTCTAATATAAGGGAAGGTCAATATGAAGGACTTAAAAAAGTTGTACATACAGAGGAGAGAAGACCAGATATAGGACCTCCTGCACTTCATCCAACTGCTGGAGCAACAATAGTTAGCGCAGATTATGAAGGACTTACTGCATATAATGTATTCCTTGGAACTGAAGATTTAGATATTGCAAAAAAAATAGCAAAGGCAGTAAGGGGACCAAGTGGAGGCTTTTCAACAGTAAGGGCTGTAGGAATTAAATTCCCTGAAAGAAGCGGAGTTGTAGTTTCTATGAACATGTTTGACTGTTCACAAACTCCACTTTATAGGGTTTATAACTTTATAAAGCAAGAAGCTGCAAGATATGGAGTTCAAGTTACAGGCTCAGAAATAGTAGGTCCTGTAAAACTTGATTATCTTATAAATTCTCTTGAATACTTCTTAGGTCTTGAGAACTTTAGAAAAGAACAAATAATAGAATATCATTTAATGGATTAAGGGGGTTATGTTATGAGATATGATTGCATAGTTAAAAATGCTAGGATTCCTCAGGGGGATGACACTGTTTTAACCAACATTCTTGTTAAAGATGAGAAGATTGCAGGTTTTGTTGATAATATAGAAGGAATTGAGGCAGATACAATAATTGATGCTGAAGGACATTTAACTTTACCAGGATGTATAGATTCCCATACACATTATATGGATCCTGGATTTACCCACAGAGAAAACTTTTTAACAGGAACAAAAGGAGCAGCTGTTGGTGGAGTTACAACTATAATTGATATGCCTTGCTGTTCAGTTCCATCAGTAAGAGGAGTTGCAGAGCTTTACAATAAAATAAACGCTATAAAGGATAAAGCAATTGTTGACTATGCTATGTGGGGAGGAGTTACTGGGGAAGATGTTAGAAATAAAAAGTTGAATATAATAGAAGAACAAGCGGCTGAAGGGGTTGTAGCATTTAAAATTTACATGACTCCATCAGTTCCATCATATCCTAGGGTTACAGATCCTGAAATGCTAGAAATATTTAAGGAAGTTGCAAAAACAGGACTACCTGTTGGTGTACATGCTGAAAACTTTGCAATTTGTGATTACATGGTTAAGAAATTCCAAGAAGAAGGTAGAATGGATGGACCAGCTTGGGCGGAGGCCAGAATGGAGCTTGCAGAAAAAGTTGCAATTCAACTTTGCATAAGCTATGCAGAGGAAACAGGAGCAAGGTTCCACGTTGTTCATATGTCAACAGGAATAGGTGCAAAGCTTGTTAAAGAAGCAAAAATGAAGGGACTTGATGTTACTGCAGAAACTTGTCCTCATTATCTTACATTAAACTATCAAGAACATATGACTAAATATAAACAATTTGTAAAAATAGCACCTCCAATAAGAACAAAGAAGGATAATGAGGAGCTTTGGAAAGGGCTTCAAGATGGTAGCGTTGACTTTATAGCTACAGACCATGCTCCATATGAAATAGCAACTGAAAAGGATGCACCAGGAATGAATATATGGACTGCTTTTCCAGGAATACCAGGAACAGAGACAATGGTTCCAATAATGGTTAGTGAAGGATATAACAAAGGAAGAATATCTTTATCAAGACTTGTTGAAATATTATCAACTAACCCAGCAAAGCATTATGGGCTTTATCCAAAGAAGGGTGCATTGATGATAGGCTCAGATGCTGATTTTACAATTATAGATTTGAATAAGGAATGGATAATTAAGAAAGAAGAAATTCAATGCCTAAATAAATATACTCCATTTGATGGAATGAAGTTAAAAGGAAAGGTAGTAAAGACAATTGTTCGCGGAAGACTTGTATATGATGAAGAAAAAGGAATAGTTGGAGAACCAGGCTATGGTAAATGGATAAAGAGACAAAGCATTCAAAAACTTGATAGAGTATTAAAATTCTAGGAGGGATAATATGCCAAGACATGCCATTTTAGTTATAGATATGCTAAATGACTTTGTCGGTGAAAAGGCAACTTTAAGATGCCCAGGAGCTGATCTTATAGTTCCTAATCTTCAAAGACTTTTTAAGTGGGTTAGGGAAAGAAGAGCAAGCGGTAAAGATGACGTTCAGCTTGTTCATATTCAAGAAGCCCACAGAAAAAATGATGCAGACTTTAGGGTAAGGCCTGTTCATGCTGTAAAGGGAACTTGGGGTTCAGATTTTATAGAAGAGTTGAAACCAGAAGGAGATGAATATATAGTTCAAAAGAGAAGACACTCAGGCTTTGCTTATACTGATCTTGACCTTTATTTAAGAGAAGAAAATATAGATACGGTTGTTTTAACAGGTGTTTGGACAAATGTATGTGTAAGAAGCACAGCATCAGATGCTCTCCATCATGCTTATAAAGTAATAGTTTTATCAGATGGAACTCAATCTAAAACTCAAGAAATGCATGAGTCTGGACTTAGAGACTTAAGTTTATTTGCAAAGATAATGACAATAGATGAATATATAGAGGCTTGGGAAAACGGAATAGATCCATGGATAGGAGCTGGAGATAGGGAAAATAAAGTTGAATAATGGGGCAGGGCATCTGCCCCTTTGTGCAATATTTTTTAGTAAAGAGTGGTGTTTATGAGGCTTATAGTTGGTATTTCAGGAGGAAGCTGTGCAATATATGGTGTAGGTCTTTTAAAGGTTTTAAAAGAGCTTAACATAGAAACTCATCTTGTAGTATCTAAAATGGGGGAATATGTTTTAGAACATGAGTGTGGATTTAAATTAGAGGATTTAAAAAATTTTGCAACCTATGTTCATGATAATAAAGATTTAGCAGCACCCATTGCTAGCGGTTCTTTTAAAACAGATGGAATGGTTATAGTTCCCTGTTCTATGAAAACACTTTCAGCTGTTGCAAATGGATATTCTGAAAGTCTTTTAACAAGGGCTGCTGATGTTTGTATTAAAGAGGGAAGAAAACTTATTCTTGTTCCAAGAGAAACTCCCTTAAGTGCTATTCATCTTGAAAACATGTTAAAACTTTCAAAAATAGGAGTTAAGATAATGCCTGCTTCCCCAGCCTTTTATAATCATCCAAAGTCTATTAGCGATCTTGTTGCTTTTATGGTTGGAAGGATACTTGACCAGCTTAATATAGAGCATAGCCTCTTTATAAGATGGGGTGAAAATGATGGATAGACAGATGTTAAGGCATGAGTTGAATAAATTAAAAGATATGGGACTTTTATTAGAAGTAAATGATGAAGTGGATGTAAAGTTCCAGCTTGGCGGTATACTTAAAAAATATAAAAATAGAAGGCCTATAATTTTTAACAAAGTTAAAGGATATAAAATTCCTGTTTGTGGAGCTCTTTATACTGATAGAGAGGTTTTATATAAACTTGCTAATATAAAACATGAGGAAAGAATATTTAAATTTATGGAATCTATTGCAAATCCAAAGCCTGTAAAACTTTTAAGCTATGGTCCTGTTATGGAAAATATAATTACAAATAATATAGATATAACTAAATTTCCTCATCCTTATTTTCATGAAAAGGATTCATCCTGTTACATAACTGCAGGTATGCTTGTTGTAAAGGATATTAATACAGGGAAAAGATATACATCAATTAGAAGATTTCAAGTTTTAGGGAAGGATAAAATAAGCATTCTTATAGCTTCGCCTTATCTTACAAATCAGTTTTTAGAAATAGAAAAACAAAATAAACCCTTAGAGGTTGCAATAGTTTTAGGATATGATGTTCCATTTTTGCTTGCTTCTCAGGTTAGCAGTGAACTTTATGGAGTTGATAAATATGAAATAGATAGTGCCTTAAGGGGAGAGCCTCTGGAGGTTGTAAAGTGTAAAACGGTTGATTTAGAAGTTCCAGCTTATGCTGAAATAGTGTTGGAAGGGGTTATACTTCCAAATGTAAGGGAAAAGGAAGGCCCTTTTGGAGAGCTTATGGGATATTATGGTCAACAGGCTATGCATCCTGTAATACAAATACAGGCTATAATGCATAGAAACAATCCAATTTATCAAACAGCTTTTCCATGTAGAGAAGAGCATCTTGCAAACGGACTTTTAAGAGAAGTTGAACTTTTCTACTCTTTAAAAAGGCTTGTAGATGTTAAAGATGTACATGTTACATTGGCAGGTGGATATAGATTCCATGCGATAGCTTCCATAAGAAAAAAACAAGAGGGTGATGGAAAAACTGCAATAATTGGAGCTTTAAGTAGCATAAAGGACTTAAAGCATGTTGTAATAGTTGACGATGATATAGATATTTTTGATAGGGATGATGTTGAACTTGCAATTGCAACAAGATTTCAAGCTTCAAGGGATCTTGTTATAATTCCCGATGCATGTGGATCATCTTTAGATCCTTCCCATACCTTAAAGGGAGTTACGGATAAAATGGGAATAGATGCCACAAAGCCTTTAAATAATGAAAGATTTGAAAGATGTAAAATACCTAATTTTTAATATGAGGTGATATGATGAGGGAAGCTATAGGTTTGATTGAAACAAGGGGGCTTGTTGCGGCAATTCAGGCAGCTGATACAATGGTAAAAACTGCAAATGTGAGGATTCTAAATTATCAAGTTGTAGGTTCAGGGCTTGTATCTGTGACTATAACTGGAGATGTAGCAGCAGTTAAGGCAGCTGTTGAAAATGCAAAGAAAGTTGCTGAGGAAATATCAGAAGTTATTTCGGCTAATGTAATTGCAAGACCCCATGATGAAGTTGATAAGATGTTTTAGGGGGGATTAAATGCTAAATAAGGTTGCTTTTAATAATTTTATAGAAAAAACTTTGCAGGAAAAAGGTTTAGAATATTCAGAAAAAACCACCACAAACTTAACTGAAAGGGAAGAAAAAATATTAAAGGAGATATTGTATAAAGAAAGGAGCCTTTTAAAAGAAAGTAAGACCTCTGAAGCTAAATATATATCCATAGATGATTTGGAGGCACTTTTTAAAGTTTAGGGGGTGTGGTTTTGAGAAGGGCTTTAGGGATTGTTGAAACTGTAGGTTTTAGTGCTGCTGTTGCTGCTATGGATGCAGCAGCAAAGGCTGCAGATGTTAACTTAGTTGGAATGGATAGGGTTATTGGAGTTGAAAAGGCTGTTGGAGTATCCATTCACTTTGAGGGAGAGGTTGCAGCAGTTTATGCAGCAGTAGAGGCAGCCGTTGAAGCAGCAAACAGGGTTGGAAAGGTTGCTTATTTTAAGGTTATTCCAAGACCCCATGAGGAGCTTGATAAGATTTTAGATGAGCTTAAAAAGAACATAAAAACTATTGAATAGGAGGTATATTTATGGGTCAAGCTTTAGGTTTAATTGAAACAAAAGGATTAACGGCGGCTATAGAAGCTGCAGATGCTATGGTTAAAGCTGCTAATGTTACTTTGGTTGGTTATGAAAAGATAGGGTTTGGTCTTGTGACTGTAATGGTAAGGGGAGATGTTGGAGCAGTAAAGGCTGCTGTTGATGCTGGTGCTGAAGCTGCAAGGCAGGTTGGAGAACTTCATGCTGTCCATGTAATTCCAAGGCCCCATGCAGAGGTGGAAAGGGTAATATTAAAAAGCGATAGCCAGTAGTAAATTGATTTATGGGTGATTAAATGGACAAATACGATTTTACAATAAAAATACTTGATGATTTAATAAGAAGATTAAAAGGAAAAAGTAAAGAAAAAAAAGTGGTAACTTTTGATAGCTTTGTTGAGGATAAAAAGTCTAAAGAAGAAACAAAAAATTCAAGAAAAGTTGTTATAACAGAAAGGGATATTTTAAACTACAAAGATATGGTATTACATATACCTAAAAATAGTATAATAACGCCTCTTGCATTAGATTGTGCAAAATCAAAGGGGATAAAAATAATAAAGGGTGACTGATTCCTCGTTTTAGGAGGGTTAATATGAACTTAGGAAAAGTTATAGGAACGGTTGTTGCAACAAGAAAGGATGAAAGATTAACCGGCTGTAAGCTTTTGATAACCCAGCCGGTTGATTTTAAATATAAGCCTTTAGGCAGTCCTTTTATTGCGGTGGATACGGTTGGGGCTGGCATTGGAGAGATAGTTATATATACAACTTCAGGAACAGCGGCAAGGCTTGCGGCAAAAAAATTAGAGGCCCCAATTGACATAGCTATTATAGGTATAGTAGATAGAGTTGATTTATATTAGGGGGTGGAATATTGAAAGTTGATAACATTAAAAAAGCAATAGAACATAGACAGCTTATAGATGTTTTGATGGGAAATGGTTTTGCAGATATTGTTTTATATAAAGGTAATGTTGTTAACGTAGTTTCAGGGGAAATATATAAAGCAGATGTTGCAATAAAGGGAAAGTATATACTTATGGTTGGAAATGCTGAAAAATTAATAGGTGAAAATACTTTAGTGATAGATGTTAAAGGAAAATACATATCTCCAGGATTTATAGATTCCCATATGCATTTTGAAAGCAGTATGCTTACGGTAACAGAGTTTTCAAGACTTTCAATTCCATCTGGAACAACGACTATAGTTGCAGATCCCCACGAGATAGGAAATGCTTTAGGACCTTTAGGTATAAAGGCCATGGCTGATGAAATACAAAATGTTCCAAACCATGTCCATCTTGTTATTCCAGCATTAACCCCAGACTGTCCAAAACTTGAAACTGCAGGATATGATATAACTTCAAAGGATATGGAGGAGCTTTTAAATTATAAAAATGTAATAGGTATAGGAGAGCTTCAAGGTTTTAGCAATGCAAAACATGTCTATAAAAATACCCCAGAGATAATAGACGATCTTCTAGCTTCAACTTCCTATGCAAAATCAATAGGAAAAGTAGTTGATGGAAATGCTCCCGAGCTTTTTGGAAGTGAACTTGCAGCTCACATAATTGCAACTGGAACAAAATGTTCCTGTCATGAAACAACCACTAAAAAAGAATGTGTAGAAAAATTAAGACAGGGTGTTTATGTGTTTATGAGGGAAGGGTCCACTCAAAAGAACATGGCAGAGTGTATAAGAGCATATACAGAGGATAAGCTGGATACAAGAAGATTGATTCTTGCAACAGATGATATGGTGGCAGCTGACCTTGAAAGTTTAGGCCACATGAATGAAATAATAAGAAGGACTATAAAGCAAGGTGTTGAGCCTGTAAAGGCAATTCAAATGGCAACTATAAATCCTGCTGAATATTTTGGATTTAGAGATAGGGGGGCCCTTTTACCTGGATATCTTGCAGATATTGCTGTTATAAGCGATTTTGAAACTATGAAGATTGATGCTGTGTTTATAGAGGGAAAACTTGTTGCAGTTAAAGGAAAGCTTATTATTGATATTCCAAGATATATATATCCAGATGAAGTAAAAAAATCTGTAAAATGCTCAAAGATAAGTGAGGAGGATATTTTAATAAAAGGTAATAAAAATTATGAAAAGGTAAGATGCATAGGGCTTATTCCTGATCAAAATTTAACAGAAGCCTTAGAAGAAGAATTAAAAACAGTATCGGGATATGTTTTACCAGATCCTTCAAAGGATATTTTAGAAATAGTTTGTATTGAAAGATATGGAAGAACAAGAGGAATAGGAAAGGCATTTGTAAAGGGATTTGGCCTTAAAGAAGGGGCCTTTGCAGAAAGTGTATCCCATGACGCCCATAATATAATTGCTGTTGGTTGTAATGTAAAAGACATAGTTAATGCTGCCAACAGGGTAATTGAGATGGGGGGTGGTATAGCAATATCAAACAGAGGAAGAATTTTAGAAGAACTTAGGCTACCAGTTGGCGGGCTTATAACAGATGAGCTTGACGGTCATGAGGTTGCAAGAAGGATAAAGAGTTTAGAGGATACTGCAAAGAATGTGTTAGGATGTAAAGTTCATGCACCATTTATGCATCTTTCATTTTTATCTTTAACTACAAGTCCTAAATGGAAGATAACTGACAAAGGGCTTGTGGATGTTAACAATTTTAAAATATTAAGCCCAGTAATTGAAGATTAGGAGGGGGTTTTATGTCTATTAAGCCAGAAATGGCAACTTCAACTTCTGGCTTTTCAAGATGGGCAGAGAAGGTTTTTAAATTAAGCCAAAATAAAACCAATGTTAGAACAGAAATAGTTGCAGGTTTTACTACATTTATGACAATGGCCTACGTTCTTATAGTAAATCCACAAATTTTAAGCAACACGGGAATGGATAAGGGAGCATTGTTTAGCGCAACAGCTTTGTCGGCTGCAATTGCTACCCTTGTTATGGCTTTCCATGCTAATTATCCTTTTGCTCTTGCACCTGGAATGGGACTTAACGCCTTTTTTGCATTTACTGTTGTCCTTGGAATGAAATATCCTTGGCAGGTAGCTCTTACTGCAATACTTATAGAAGGTTTGATATTTATATTGCTTTCTGTAACTCCAGTTAGAGAGATGATAGTAAATGCCATCCCACTTACAATAAAACATGCAGTAAGCGTAGGTATTGGATTTTTTATAGCCTTCATTGGTGTAAGAAGTGCGGGAATAGTTGTAAACTCTGAAGCAACAGGGGTTACTTTAGGAAATTTAAAGAGCCCAGAAGTTTTGTTAGCTATAATAGGACTAATTATAATGGGATATCTTCTTGCAAGGGGAGTTAAGGGTGCTCTTTTAATAGGTATATTGATAACAACCCTTTTAGGAATTCCTCTTAAGGTTACTCCAATTCCATCATCTATAATAAGCGCACCACCATCACTTTCTCCTATATTTTTTAAATTTGATTTTAGCAAGGTTTTAACAGGAGAATTTCTAATTGTAATGTTTACCTTCTTATTTGTTGATATGTTTGATACTGTTGGAACATTGGTTGGAGTTGCTTCAAAGGCAGATATGCTTGATAAGGATGGAAAGCTTCCAAGAGCAAGGCAGGCACTTTTAGCAGATGCAATAGGAACAACCTTTGGTGCAATACTAGGAACAAGTACAGTTACAACTTATGTTGAAAGTGCAGCAGGCGTTGCGGAGGGTGGAAGAACAGGTCTTACTGCTTTTATAGTAGCTGTGTTAATGCTTTTATCTCTTTTCTTTGCACCTATATTCACTATAGTTCCATCAGCGGCAACCGCACCAGCTTTGATAATAATAGGATTATTCATGTTATCTCCAATATTTAAGATTAATTTTGAAGACTATACTGAAGCTATTCCAGCCTTTTTAACTATAATAATGATGCCATTTACTTATAGCATAGCTGAAGGTTTGGTATTTGGTATAGTTTCATATGTTGTTTTAAAGATTATTTCAGGAAGATATAAGGAAGTTTCAGGAACTATGTATGTTTTAGCTATCTTATTTATATTAAAGAGCATTTTAGGATGAGGCAACGCCTCATCCTAAACTCAATTGGGGGGATAAAGATGAAAAGGATATTAATTAAAAATGGAACTTTAGTTACTATGAACAAAAAAAGAGAGATTTTAAAGGCGGATATATTGATTGAAGGAAATAAAATAAAGGAAATTAAGCAGGATTTACAGGTTTTTGCAGATGAAATTATAGATGCAGAGGGAAAAGTTATTTTACCTGGATTTATTCAAACTCACATACATCTTACTCAAACCCTTTTTAGAGGACAGGCTGATGATTTAGAGCTTTTGGATTGGCTTAAAAAGAAAATATGGCCCCTTGAGGGTGGGCATACTGAAGAATCAAACTATATTTCTGCAAAGCTTGGAATTGCAGAGCTTATAAAATGTGGAACGACATCAATTATTGATATGGAAACAGTCCATCATACCGATAGTGCCTTTGAGGCTATTTATGAAACGGGATTTAGGGCGGTTGCAGGAAAATGTATGATGGATTATGGAGATGAAGTTCCAAGTTCTCTGATGGAAAACAAAGAGGATTCAATAAAAGAAAGTTTAAGGCTTTTGAAAAAGTGGCATAAAAAAGCAGGAAGAATATATTATGCCTTTAATCCAAGGTTTGCGGTATCCTGCACAGAAGAATTGCTTTTAAGGGTTAGGGACCTTGCAAAGGAATACGATGTTTTAATTCATACCCACGCATCTGAAAACAGGGGAGAAATAGAATTCGTTGAGAAGGATAGGGGAATGAGAAACATAATATATCTTCATAAGTTAGGGTTAACTGGCGAAAGACTTGTTTTAGCTCACTGTATATGGCTTGATGAGGAGGAAATGAAGATATTAGCTGATACAGGAACAAAAATAGCCCACTGTCCGAGTTCTAATTTAAAACTTGCATCGGGAATTGCAAAAATACCAGAACTTCTTGATATGGGAGCAAATGTATCAATAGGTGCAGATGGAGCACCATGTAATAATAACTTAGATATTTTTATAGAGATGAGAATGGCAGCTTTGATTCAAAAAGCAAGGCTTTTAAGTCCAACCGTTATGCCCGCAATTAAGGTTTTAGAGATGGCTACAATAAATGGAGCAAAGGCAATGGGAATGGAGGATAAATTAGGAAGTATAGAAGAAGGAAAGCTTGCAGATTTGATTATATTAAATTTAAATAAAGTTCATAATCTACCAACTGAAAAGGTTGATATAGTGTCTCAAATTGTTTACTCAGCAAAGGCAGAAGATGTTGAAACTACGATAATAGATGGAAATATAGTTATGAGGGATAGAAAGTTGCTTACAATAAATGAAAAAGCATTAATGGAAGATGTTAATGCAGCTATAAAAAAGCATGTTGAAAGATTAGGAATTTAGGGGGACTTTAATATGAATTTAAAAGCCTGTTATAGACCTTTAACCTTAAAGGAGGCTTTGGATTATTTAGAAGAATATAAGGATAAATCAAAGATAATAGCAGGGGGAACGGACCTTATAATTAAGTTAAGAAAAGGTAATATAAATCCTCAAGTTTTAATAGATATAAGCTTTATAAATGAATTAAAAGGAGTATTAGAAGTTGGAGAGTATATGGAAATAGGGTGTGGGACTACTTTTTATGATTTAGCTTCCTGTATTCTTTTAAATGAAAGGTTAAAGGGATTAAAAGATGCTGCAAGAAGTATAGGTTCACCTCAAATTAGAAATAGAGGTACCATTGGAGGAAACATATGTAATGCTTCGCCAGCTGCAGACAGCGTAGTTCCTCTTTTGGCTTTAGATAGTATTTTAACTTTAGAGAGCAAAAAAGGAAAAAGAAAAATTTATCTAAAGGATTTTTTTAAGGATAAAGGAAAAACAGATATAAGGGATGATGAGATTTTAACTACAATAAAATTTAAAACACCAACTAAAAATCAAGGTTTAGGTTTTTATAAGCTAGGTCTTAGAAAATCTTTAGCAATATCAAGAATAAGTTTTTCAGTATTTTTAGAGATAGATGATATAAATAGAATTGAAATAATTAGAGTTGCCAGCGGTTCAGTAGGGAAATTTCCTATGAGGGAATATAAAATTGAAAATTATTTAACAGGAAGGATTTTAGATGAAGATACTTTAAATACGGCTTTAGAGATATTAGAGAAGGATATATATGAAAGATTAAATGGAAGAAACACTGCAAGGTTTAAAAGTATAGCGGCAAAAGGAGTTTTTAAAAAGGCTCTTTTAAAGGCTCTTTGTTTAGCTAAAGGGGGAGGTAAAATTGAAGATTGAGCTTAATGTAAATGGTAAGGATTATTCAATAGAAATTGAGGAATATTTAAGACTTATAGACCTTTTGAGGGATAAACTTAATTTGACAGGAACAAAAGAAGGATGTGGAGAAGGAGAATGTGGAGCTTGTACGGTAATAATGGATGGAAGGATAGTAAATTCTTGTCTTGTTATGGCTTTTCAAGCTCATAAAAGCAAAATAATTACCATAGAAGGAGTTGAGGATGAGGATATAAAAAATGCCTTTATAGAAGAAGGAGCTGTTCAGTGCGGTTTTTGTACCCCGGGAATGATTTTAGCAGCAAAAAGCCTTCTAGATAAAAATGAAAATCCAAGTGAACAAGATATAAGAGAAGCAATATCTGGGAATTTGTGTAGATGCACAGGTTATAACAAGATAGTTAGTGCAATAAAAAAGGCAGCAGAGATAAAAAGAGGTGGAAGAAATGTTTGAATTTATTGGGAAAAACATAAAAAGGATAGATGCAAAGGATAAAGTAGAAGGAAAGGCTATTTACCCTCAAGATATATATATTGAAGGAATGCTCTATGGTTTTACTGTAAGGTCAAAATTTCCCCATGCTTTTATAAAGGTTGATGTTTCTGAAGCTGAAAAAGTTGATGGTGTTGTAAAAGTATTTACTTATAAGGATGTTCCTGGGAAAAATCATCATGGAGTAGTTTTAAAGGACCATGAAGTTTTTATAAGTAAAAAAGTAAAAAGGATAGGAGATCCCATTGCCTTTGTTGTTGCAAAGTCTAAAGAAATAGCAGAATATGCAGCTTCTCTTGTCAAGGTAGAATATGATATTCTTCCAGCTGTATTTGATCCTGAAGAAGCCATGAGGGAGAATAGCCCCAAGGTCCATGATAAAGATAATGTATTTTATCACTTTAAGATAAGAAAAGGGGATGTTGAAAAGGCTTTTAAAGAATGTGATGTGATTGTAGAAAATGTTTATAAAGTTCCAATGGTTGATCATGCCTTTTTACAGCCAGAGGCTGGCGTATCTTATATAGATGAAGATGGGAAAATAGTTGTTATAGCATCCACTCAGTATCCACATTTTGATCAGGAAGAAATTGCACAAGCTTTAGGAGTTAGCAAAGATTTAGTTAAAGTTTTAACCCCAGCAGTAGGGGGAGCCTTTGGTGGTAGAGAGGATATAACTTTGCAAATTCATCTTGCAATTGCTGCCTTTACTTTAAAAAGGCCTGTTAAGGCAGTTTATTCAAGGGAAGAATCTTTTATTGCTCACTCTAAAAGACATGCCATGAAGATGTATTATAAAACAGGTGCTACTAAAGATGGAAAACTTTTGGCTTTAGAAGCAAAGATAATAGGTGATTCTGGGGCTTATGCTTCGTGGTCGATGAATGTTTTAAGAAAAGCGGCAGTTCATGCAACAGGTCCTTATGTAGTTGAAAATGTAAAGATTGATAGTTTTGCGGTATATACTAATAATCCTTTTACAGGTGCTATGAGGGGATTTGGAGCAACTCAAGTTCCTATAGCCTATGAACAGCAGATGGATATTTTAGCTAGAAAGCTTGGTTTAAGTCCTATTGAAATAAGACTTAAAAATTGTTTTAAGGAAGGTAGTGAAACTGCCACAGGACAAATTCTTGAGAAGGTTGCCCTTGAAAAATGTATAGAAGAATTAAAAAGCTTTTAGGTGGTGATATATTGAAAAAAAGAGGAAAAGGTATTGGAGTTACATTTTATGGGACAGGTTATGGTAATGGTTTTCCAGATGTTTCAAGGGCCTATGCAAGGCTTTTAGAAGATGGAAAGGTGGAAATTTTAGTTGGTGCCACCGAAGTTGGTCAAGGTGCAAAAACCGTTATGGTTCAAATAGCTTCAGAAACTTTAAATATTCCTATAGAGGATGTAATTTTAGTAAATGAAGATACTTCTAAAGCTCCAGATGCAGGAACAGCCGCAGCTTCAAGGCAGACCTACAATTCGGGGAATGCAGTAAAGATAGCTTGTGAAAATTTAAAGGATAATATTTTACAAGAGGCTAAAAAAATATTAAATGTTAATTCTAAGATAGGGCTTGTTTGTGAAAAAGGAAGTGTTTATGTAAAAACATACCCTTCAAAAAAGGTAAGTTTTAAGGAGATAGCAAACATTAATAATAATCTAAAAGGAGAAGGAGTATTTATAGCCCATACAACTCAAATGGATGAAAATGGTCAAGGTGCTCCTTATTGGCCATATACATTTGCAGCCTGTGCTGTTGAGGTTGAAGTTGATACAGAAACAGGAGAAGTTACTATTTTAAGGGCAAAATTAGTTTTAGATGTTGGAAAGGCTGTAAATCCAACCCTTGTAGAAGGTCAGATAGATGGTGGCTTTGCCATGGGAGTTGGATATGCTCTTATGGAGGATGTAGGTCTTAAAGATGGAAAGATGTTAAATTCTAGTTTTGAAAAGTATATAATTCCAACATCTTTGGACATACCAAATATTGAAAAGGTCCTTATTGAATATCCAGAAGATACCGCACCTTACGGAGCAAAGGGGATAGGAGAACCTGTTTTACTTCCTGTTGCTCCGGCAATATTAAATGCAATATATGATGCTATAGGGGTAAGATTTTATGAAATTCCTGTAACTTGTGAAAAGATACTTTTACAACTTAATAAAGGGTGATTATATGGTTGATTTAAAAAGAAGAATTAAGATAGCAAAGGGAGAGGAAAAAGCACAGCTTGTTTTGAAAAATTGTAAAATAATAAATGTTTTTTCCCATGAAATAATAGAAGGAGATATTGCAATTGATGATGGTAAAATAGTTGCTGTAGGAAAATATGAAGGATTTAAAGAAATAGATTTAAAAGGTCTTTATGCTTCGCCAGGCCTTATAGATGGTCATGTCCATATAGAATCATCTTTAGTTGTTGTAGAGGAGTTTGCAAAGGCAGTAGTTCCTAAAGGTACCACTTGCATAATAGCAGATCCCCATGAAATTGCCAACGTTTGTGGAATAGATGGAATAGAATATATTTTAAATGCAAGCAAAGACTTACCCCTTGATGTATTTATAATGCTTCCTTCTTGTGTTCCTGCAACTAAATTTGAAACTTCAGGTGCTGTTATTACAGATGAGGATATAAAAAGGCTTATAGATAATGAAAGAATACTAGGGCTTGGAGAACTTATGGATTATCCATCTGTTATAAATTGTAATGAGGAGATTTTAAAGAAAGTAGAGGCTGCAAAAGGGAAAATAATTGATGGCCATGGTCCTTTTATAGAGGATAAGGAACTTTTAGCTTATTTAGCATCAGGAGTAAAAACCGAACATGAGTGTTCTACTTTAAAGGAATTTGTAGATAGATTAAGGCTTGGTATGTATATATTAATTAGAGAAGGGTCAGCTGCAAGGAATTTAACAGAGCTTATAAAAGCTGTAAATCCATATAATTTAAGAAGGTGTTTATTTTGCACCGATGATAGACATCCTGAGGATATAATAAAGGATGGACATATAAATAACAATTTAAAAATTGCTGTTAGAAACGGTTTAGATCCAATCTCTGCTGTAGTTATGGCTACATTAAATGCAGCGGAATGTTATGGTTTAAAATATAAAGGCGCTATAGCTCCTTTATATGATGCAGATATAGTTATTTTTAAAGATTTAATTGATTTTGAACCTGTTTTGGTATTCAAAAAAGGAGAGCTTGTTGCAAAGGATGGAAAGCCTTTATTTGAAGTTAAAAAATTTATTGATAACAAAGTTTTAAATAAAATAAATATAAAAGGCTTAAAGGAAGATATGTTTAAAATAAAGTTCAAAGAAGACTTTGTAAATGTAATTGAGTTAGTTCCTTTTAGTCTTATAACAAGAAATGTAAAAAAGAAGGTAGTTTTAAGGGATGGAGAGTTTAAATGTGAGGACAATGATGGTCTTTTAAAACTGGCAGTTATTGAAAGGCATAAAGGAACAGGAAATGTGGGGCTTGGAATAGTTGAAGGTTTTGGGCTTAAAAAAGGAGCTATTGCAACAACAATAGCCCATGATTCCCATAATTTAATAATAATTGGAGATAATGATAAGGATATGTATATAGCAGCTTTAGAGGCTGAAAAATTAAAGGGTGGAATAATTGTAGTTTCACAAGGAAAAGTTTTAAAGGAATTGCCTCTTCCTATTGCAGGACTTATGAGCGATAAGGATATAGAAACTGTTAATAAAGATTTATCAGAAATAATAGAAGTTGCATATAATAAGCTTAATGTATCAAGAAATTTTGACCCTATAATGACCCTTGCATTTTTAGCATTGCCTGTAATTCCAGAGCTTAAACTAACTGACATGGGGCTTTTTGATGTAAAAAATGCTTGTTATTTGATATAAAAAAGTCCGGCACATGCCGGACTTTTTATTACGCAACTTTGTTTTGTTTTTCAGCAACTTTCTTTTCGTATCTGTTATACATAGCAAGAGCAACTATTGAGAAGAATATTGGTCCTGCTATTGACCAGAATGTTGTTAGCTTGTCTCCTTCTAAAGCTGGTTCAAGAATTGTAAAGAAGTTTGCAAAACCAACTGTTAGAGTAACTACTACTGTCCAGAATAGAGCACTGTTGTAAGTTTTGAATACTTCAAATGGTTTATGAATGTTAGTATTTTTCTTAAATGGAGCAAATGCATATGAAATAAACATATATGGTAAAGTCATACCTACGTTAGTCATCATAACAAGGATATCAAAGAATTTTGCCATTGAATCTCCACCAAAGGAAACAAGTGCTATCATTACAGCAACAGTAATTCCTTGAACCCACATAGCAAACTTTGGCATACCGTCTTTAATTTCTCCAAGTCTTCCTGGCCAAAGTTCTGCAGGTGTTCCTTCAATCATTTGCTTTAATGGAGCGTAAGTTAAAGTAAAGAATGCACCTGTTATTGAAAGGAATACTGAAAGTCCTATGAATCTAGCAATCCATTGACCCATTGCGATAGCTGTAGCTTCGCTTAACCCCATTGCTATACCTAACTGATATCCAAGGTTACCCATTACAACGTAGCTTGCGTTTCCAAGGTGAACGCCTTCAACGTTTATAACCTTAGCCCAGTTTGTAAATACACCAACAAGGAATATACCTAGTGAATAACCAATTGATATAATTGCAGCTGAAATTGTAATTCCTTTTGGTAAAGTCTTTTCTGGTTCTTCAGTTTGGTCAACAAGACCACTTGCAACCTCAATTCCACCATAAGCAAATATTGCGTAAACTACGAATGCAAGACCAGCTAATATATTTCCTGCATATTTTGGGTTTGGTGATTGAGTGAATGTTGAAAGTCCAACTATTGGTTCAGCAAGTTTACCCTTGTTTAATATAAGAACAAGTAATGATCCAACCCAAAGAAGAATGTTTAATGCAGCAACTGCTGATCCACCAATTGAAGTAACTTTTTTAATCTTTTCAAGTCCCTTTGATGAAAGATAAGTTACGAAGAGTATCCATAGAATACCTAAAACTCCAAGAAGTTTTGGTCCTTGTAGACCTAAAAATGCCCAGTTCTTTGTAGTGTCTTTACCAAATATAGCGTTTGAAAGTGGAACCCATATACCTGATGATACGTTAACCATCCAAATAATGTATGAAGCATACCACATGAAGGTTCCAACGAAGGCGAACTTAGGACCTACTGATTTTTCCATCCATGAGTATATTCCACCTTTTTCATCTTTGAAGGCAGCACCAAACTCTGCCATCATAAGTGCGAATGGAACGAAGAATGTTATTGCTGATAGAATATACCATGGAATAGCAGCATAACCCATTTTGTAGAAGGATCTTGGAATGTTATTAAAGCCATACACGGAAGTAAAAATCATGAGTATCAATGATACCAAAGTTAGCTTTTGTCCTTTGTTTGGACCGTGCGCCATTTTAAAACCTCCTTTTTACGAATTGTTTACAAATACATTATACTAAAAACGACAAATAAATCAATAATTCTACAAAAAGTAATAATATTTTTTAAATTTTTTAATTTCAAAAATATGAAATTAAAGAATTTGAATTTGTCATATTTTGGTTGTGAATTATAACTTGAATTATTTTTGAAGTGTTTTTTGCTTACAATGAAGGATTTAAAAGCAATTTTCAGAAAATAAAAAAATTAAAAACTATACTTTTAAATCAAAAAATATTTTTGTTGAGAAAAAAACGCTTCAGTTAAGTTTACAAAGTTTTAACAAACTGTGCTAAAATAAATTAGACGTTTTTTTGACTCTTTATAATTATAATTAATTTTAAGAATGTTTTGAAAGGGGTAAGGATATGGAGGTTAAAGTTCCAAGTGATATTGAGATTGCTCAAAGTGCAAAGTTAAGGCCTATAATGGATATTGCAAAAGAGTGGGGAATTGAAGAGGATGAGGTAGAGCTTTATGGAAAATATAAAGCTAAAATATCTTTAGATATATTTAAAAGGTTAAAGGATAAGCCAGATGGGAAACTTATATTAGTTACAGCAATAAATCCAACTCCAGCAGGAGAAGGTAAATCAACAACCACAGTGGGACTTGGACAAGCTCTTAATAAAATTGGAAAAAAGGCAGTTATAGCTTTAAGAGAACCATCATTAGGACCTGTATTTGGAGTAAAGGGTGGAGCTGCAGGTGGAGGATATGCTCAAGTAGTTCCAATGGAGGATATAAACTTGCATTTTACAGGAGATATGCATGCCATAACTGCAGCCCATAATTTAGTTGCAGCTGCCATAGATAATCATATTCATCAAGGAAATAGCCTTGGAATTGACCCAAGACAAATAGTTTGGAAAAGAGTTCTTGATATGAATGACAGAGCTTTAAGGCAAATAGTTGTAGGGCTTGGTGGAAAGGCAAATGGTTTCCCAAGGGAAGATGGATTTATGATTACAGTAGCATCAGAAGTTATGGCATCATTATGTCTTGCAAAGGATCTTATGGACCTTAAAGAAAGATTTGCAAGAATGGTTGTTGCTTATACATATGATGGGAAGCCTGTTACCATTGGTGATTTAAATGTTCAAGGTGCTATGGCAGTTTTAATGAAGGATGCTATAAAACCAAATCTTGTTCAAACTCTTGAAAATACTCCAGCTTTAATCCACGGAGGACCTTTTGCTAATATAGCCCATGGAACTAACAGCATTATTGCTACAAAACTTGGTTTGAAGCTTGGAGAGTATCTAGTAACAGAAGCAGGATTTGGTGCAGACCTTGGTGCTGAAAAGTTCTTTAACATAGTATGTAGATATGCAGGCTTTAGACCAGATGCAGTTGTTATAGTTGCAACCATTAGAGCTTTAAAAATGCATGGAGGAGTTTCAAAACAAGACCTTTCAAAGGAAAACTTAGAAGCTCTTGAAAAGGGATTTGAAAACCTTGAAAGGCATGTTCAAAATGTAAGAAAGTTTGGGCTTCCTGTTATGGTTGCAATAAATAGGTTTGCAAGCGATACAGAATCTGAAATAGAACTTCTTTATAAGCTTTGCAAAAAGATGGATGTAGAGGTTTCATTAAATGAAGTTTGGGCAAAAGGTGGAGAAGGCGGAATAGATATGGCAAGAAAGCTTGTGGAGCTTGTTGAGAACAGTAGACCTAACTTTAATTTCTTATATGATGTAAATATTCCAATAGTAGAAAAGGTAAATAAAATAGCAAAGGAAATCTACAGAGCAAGCAAAGTAACCTTTACATCACAAGCTTTAAAACAAATTCAAAAAATTGAAGAGTTAGGTTTTGATAAAATGCCAATTTGTATGGCAAAAACCCAATATTCTTTCTCAGATAATCCAGCCCTTTTAGGAGCTCCAAATGATTTTGAAATAACAGTAAGAGAAGTTAGGGCATCTGTTGGTGCAGGATTTATAGTAGTTTTAACGGGGGATATAATGACAATGCCAGGTCTTCCAAAGGTTCCTGCTGCAGAAAAGATAGATATAGATGAAAATGGAAATATAGTAGGACTTTTCTAACAAAAGATTTTGGGGGGGATAATATGATTACAAACTTAGACATTAAAAATGCAATGAAGATTAGGCTTGATGAAATTCCAGAATATCCAAAGTTTGTTGAAGGTATAAGGAGGGCTCCCAGTAGAGGTTTTAGATTGACAAGGGAACAGACAGAAATAGCCCTTAAAAATGCATTAAGATACATTCCAGAGGAGTATCATGAAAAGCTTGCTCCAGAATTTATGGAGGAGCTTATAACAAGAGGAAGAATATATGGGTATAGATTTAGACCTGAAGGAAATATAAAAGCAAAGCCAATAGATGAATATAAAGGAAATTGCATTGAAGGAAAGGCTTTTCAGGTAATGATAGATAATAATCTTGATTTTGACGTTGCCCTTTATCCATACGAACTTGTAACTTATGGTGAAACAGGTTCAGTATGTCAAAATTGGATGCAATATAGGTTAATTAAAAAGTACCTTGAGGTTATGACTCAAGATCAAACTTTAGTTGTTGCATCAGGACATCCTGTTGGACTTTTCAGATCAAAACCAGATGCTCCAAGGGTTATAATTACAAACGCTCTTATGGTAGGTATGTTTGATAATCCTGATGACTGGGAAATTGCAGAAGAGATGGGAGTTGCAAATTATGGTCAGATGACAGCAGGAGGATGGATGTATATAGGACCTCAAGGTATAGTCCATGGAACATATAACACAATATTAAATGCAGGTAGAATAAAACTTGGACTTGGACATGATGCGGATTTAAGAGGAAGATTATTCGTATCATCCGGGCTTGGAGGAATGAGCGGTGCACAGCCAAAGGCAGTTGAAATTGCAAAGGGTGTTGGAATAATTGCAGAAGTTGATTATTCAAGGATAATGACAAGATATAATCAAGGTTGGGTAAAATATATATCTTCAGATCTTGATGAAGTATTTAGAGTTGCAAGAGAATATCTTGCAAAGAAAGAACCTATGTCAATTGCATACTATGGAAATGTAGTTGATTTATTAGAATATATTGTAAGGAACAACATTCATGTTGATTTATTATCAGATCAAACTTCATGCCATGCAGTTTATGAGGGAGGATACTGTCCACAAGGTATAACTTTTGAAGAGAGAACAAAGCTTCTCGAAACTGATAGAGAAAAGTTTAAGGAATTAGTAAACAGAAGCTTAAGAAGACATTTTGAGCTTATAAAGATTCTTGTTGATAGAGGAACTTACTTCTTTGATTATGGAAACTCCTTCATGAAGGCGGTATATGATGCTGGAGTAAAGGAAATTGCAAGGGGTGGAGATCCAAAGAATGGATTTATATTCCCATCATATGTAGAAGATATAATGGGACCTATGCTTTTTGATTATGGATATGGTCCATTTAGATGGGTATGCTTAAGTGGAAAGGATGAAGATTTAAGAAAAACAGACAAAGCAGCTATGGAATGCATAGATCCAAATAGAAGACCACAGGATAGGGACAACTGGATATGGATAAGGGATGCAGAAAAGAACAACTTAGTTGTTGGAACTAAGGCAAGAATACTCTACCAAGATGCAGAAGGAAGAACAAAAATAGCTCTTAAGTTTAATGAAATGGTAAGAAAAGGAGAAGTAGGTCCAATAATGATTGGTCGTGATCATCATGATGTTTCAGGAACTGACTCACCATTTAGAGAAACAGCAAACATTAAAGATGGTAGCAACATAATGGCGGATATGGCAACTCATTGTTTTGCAGGAAATGCTGCAAGGGGAATGAGTCTTGTAGCTCTTCACAATGGTGGTGGAGTTGGAATTGGAAAATCCATAAATGGTGGATTTGGGCTTGTTCTTGATGGAAGCTTAAGGGTTGATGAAATAATAAGAAGCGCTATGATGTGGGATGTTATGGGAGGAGTTGCTAGAAGAGCCTGGGCAAGAAACGAACATGCTTTAGAAGTTTCTATAGAACACAACAAAAAGAGCTCAACAGACCATATAACTTTGCCATATCTTGCTGATGATAACCTTGTTAAAGAAGTTGTTGACTTTGCCTTCAAAAAGCATGGAATCCAAAGATAAAAGGATGGGCTTTTAGCCCATCCAAATTTAAAGGAAAGGAGTTTGCTTATGGCAATGACAAAAATAGTTGAGTGCGTTCCAAATTTTAGCGAGGGAAGGGATTTGGAAAAAATTGAAAAAATAGTAAATCCCTTTAGAGGTAAGGATGGAGTAAAATTATTAGATTATAGCAGGGATGTTGACCACAATAGAGTAGTTGTAACTGTTGTTGGAGAACCTCAAGCTGTTAAAGAAGCTATGTTGGAAGCTATGGGAGTTGCAATTCAAGTTATTGATATGAGGAATCATAAGGGAGAGCATCCAAGAATGGGGGCAGTGGATGTAGTTCCTTTTATTCCTGTAAAGAATATGACTATGACAGAGGCTGTTGAACTTTCAAAGGAATTTGCAAAGGAAGCTGCAGAAAGATATAACGTTCCTATATTCTTATATGAAAAGTCAGCAACAAGTCCAGATAGAGAAAACCTTGCTAATATAAGAAAAGGTGAGTTTGAAGGAATGTTTGAAAAAATAAAGCTTCCTGAATGGAAGCCAGATTTTGGTCCACAGGAAGTTCATCCAACTGCAGGAGTTACAGCAGTTGGTGCAAGAATGCCTCTTGTTGCGTTTAATGTAAATCTTGGAACTAACAATATAGAAATTGCAAATAGGATTGCAAGAAATGTAAGGTTTTTAAATGGAGGATTAAGATACTGCAAGGCAATAGGAGTAGAGCTTAAAGATAGAGGAATAGTTCAAGTTTCAATGAACATGACGGATTATACAAAAACAGCCCTTTATAGAGCTTTTGAACTTATAAAAGTTGAAGCAAGAAGATATGGTGTTCCTGTAGTTGGAAGCGAAATAATAGGTCTTGTTCCTATGGAGGCTCTTATTGATACTGCTGTATATTATCTTGGAATAGAAGATTTTTCTATGGATCAGATACTTGAAAATAGAATAATGGAGTGATTTTATGAAGCTTTTGATAAAGAATGCATCAGAACTTGTAACCTGCAGCTCATTTAAAGCTAAAAAAGGAGATGAGATGAAGGAGCTTAGTATAATAGAAGATGGTGCTGTTGTTGTGGAGGATGGATACATAAAAAGAGTAGGAAAAACGGAGGATATATTAAAGGATATAAATATAAATGAATATGAAGTTATTGATGCTTCCAATAAAGCTGTCCTACCAGGTTTTATAGATTCCCACACTCATTTTGTATTTGGGGGGTATAGAGCTGATGAGTATTATCTAAGGCTTAAAGGTGCTACTTATATGGAGATTATGGAAAAGGGTGGGGGAATAATAAATTCTGTTGAGGCAACAAAAAAAGCATCTAAAGAAGAACTTTTTAATTTAGGCCTTAAAAGGCTTGACTCTATGTTAAGCTTTGGAGTTACTACTGTTGAAGGAAAATCTGGATATGGCCTTGATTTTGATACAGAAGTAAAACAGCTTGAAGTTTATAAAAGTTTAAATAAAAGCCACCCTATAGATATAGTTACAACCTACTTAGGTGCTCATTCTGTTCCAAAGGAATATAAAGGAAAGAACATGGAATATATTGAATATATAATAAACGAAGTTTTACCTTACATCAAAGAAAAAAATCTTGCTGAATTTGTAGATGTTTTTTGTGAAAAAAATGTTTTTTCTGTGGATGAGTCAAGAAAACTTTTAATAGCTGCAAAGATGATGGGATTTAAATTAAAAATTCATGCAGATGAAATAGTTTCATTAGGTGGAGCAGAGCTTGCTGCAGAGGTTGGAGCAGTATCAGCGGATCATCTTTTGCAGTGTAGCGATAGAGGGATTGAAATGATGGTAAAAAAAGGAGTTATAGCAACCCTTTTGCCTGCAACTGCCTTTAGTTTAAAGGAAAAATTTGCAAGAGCAAGGCAAATGATAGATAGGGGGCTTGCGGTAGCATTAGCTTCTGATTTTAATCCGGGAAGCTGTTTTACAGAAAATTTGTCCCTTGTTATAGCTCTTGCTACTTTATATATGAATATGACCCTTGAAGAGGCAATAAATGCCGTTACAATAAATGCAGCTGCGGCTATAGGAAAAGAAAAAGAAATAGGAAGCATTGATGTAGGCAAAAAAGCAGATATAATCATATTGGAACATCCATCTTATAAGTTTATTCCATACCATATAGGTGTAAGCATAGTTGAGAAGGTTATTAAAAATGGAAAATTAGTTTATGATAAGGAGAGGGATGGAAGGTATGCTTATAGAGAAAAGTGTTAAGGAGTTTGTTGAGGAAACTGCAAGTTCATCTCCTGTTCCAGGGGGAGGAAGTGTTGCTGCTTTTTCTGGTGCAGTAGCAGCGGCATTATCTGAAATGGTTGCAAATCTTACTGTAGGGAAAAAGGGTTACGAAGATGTTCAAGAAGATATGAAAAACATAATAGAACAAGCAAAAAAAATAAGAGGCAATCTTTTAAAGGCAATAGATAAAGATAGCAAAGCTTTTGATAAAGTTATGGAGGCCTTTAAAATGCCAAAGGATACAGAAGAAGAAAAGGAAAAAAGAAAAAAAGCTATACAAGAAGCATTAAAGGAGGCTGCAATAGTTCCTTTAGATACTGCAAGGGAAGCTTTTAAGATTTTTGAGCTTTCTAGGAAGGTTATAGTAAATGGAAATAAAAATGCAATAACAGATGGAGCGGTATCCTGTATGATGGCAAGAACATCAATATTGTCAGCCCTTTTAAACGTAAAAATAAATTTAGCTTCAATAAAGGATGAGGAATTTGTTGAAAAGATTAAAAAGGAAGTGGAAGAATTAGAAGAAAAAACTTTAAAGCTTGAAAAGGAAATTTTAGATAAAGTAGAATTATAGAAATACCCTGCCTATTTTGGCAGGGTATTTTTTATAGACTATTGTATTACAAATGTGTATAATATTAGTAACTGATACTATTAATAGAGGGGTTATGATGGTGAGGGTTAAGGTAAGGCTTTTAGGCAGTCCATTAGTAACAGTTGAAGGTAAAAATATAATATTTCCATTTAAAAAGGCTGAGGCATTGTTTTATTATATGGTTTTAAAAAAGGAAGCAACAAGGGATGAAATTATAAATATTTTATGGAGTCATCAAGAAGAAAATGTAGCAAGGAAAAATCTTAGAAATGCCATATACAACGTCAAAAAGGCCTTTGGTTTTGAAGTTTTCACTTCCTTTGGAAAATCTAATCTAACTATAAATCCCTCTCTTTTTATTGAATGTGATGTTTTAAACTTTTTACAAAAAGGTCAAATTGATGAGTATAAAGGGGAGTTTCTAGAAGGCTTTTGCATTAAAGATTGTGAACCCTTTGAAGAATTTATAATGCAAAAAAGGGAAGAGCTAAAGGATGCATATAAAAAGATGATCTATTTGCAAGTAGATAGCTTTTTAAAGCAACAAAAATATTTTGAGGCTAAAGATTGTTTAAAGAAAATATTAAAAGTTGATGAATTTGATGAAAATGCTATAAGGCTTTTAATGAAGGTCTATGCAAAAGTTAATGAAACAAATAAAGCCTTGGAGCTTTATAGAAACTATGAATCAAAGCTTTTAAAGGAGCTTGGCATAAAACCTGATTTAGGTACAAAAAGGCTTTATGAAAAAATTATTTTATTTAAAAAAGAAAGGGATGAAAAAATTTTTTACGGAAGAAATTTGGAATATTCTAAATTATTTAATAATTATAGCAGTTTTTTAAATGGAGAATTATATAAGAATATATTAATCCTTGGTGAGGCAGGTATTGGAAAAACAAGGCTTGTTGAGGAGTTTATAAAATCCTTTCCTTATTGTAAAGTTTTGAAGATAAACTGTTATGCTGAAGAAGAAAACTACTTTTTAAAACCCTGGGGAGATGTTTTATATCAACTAGATGTATTAAAGGAGGATATACCAAAATCCTGGAAAGTAGCTTTAGCATCATTCTTCCCTTTTTTAGAGTTTGATATTGAGGATATTTCATATGGTTTTAATAAGTGTAAGTTAATAGAAGAGATAATTATAAGTTTTATTTTAAAAGTAGTAAATAAAAATAAACTTATAATAATATTTGAAGATATTCATTGGATGGACAAGTTAAGTTTATCTATATTAAAGAAGCTTATGTTAGCTAAAAAAGATGTAGCTTTTATATTAACAGCAAGGTATGACAAAAAAATAAATTTATTTTATTCTCAGATTTTAAACTATAACGTTATTGAAAAAGTTGAACTTTTAAGGTTTAGCAAAAGTGAGACCAAGGAATTTATTGAAAAGTGCCTTGATAAATCACTTCCTGATGATGTTTTAGATAAGGTTTATAAGGATACGGAGGGAAATACGTTTTTTATTGTTGAATATATAAATCTTTTGAAAAATAACTATGATATAGGCAAATTTAACATAAGGATAAATGAATTGTTAAATACAAGATTTATAGGAATTTCTAATGAGGCTAAGAAAGTTTCTGAAATTATTTCGATGTTTTATGATGAAGCCCCCTATGATTTTATAAAAGATATTTCAAATTTAGATGATGAAAGGCTTTTAGAAATATTAGAGGAGCTTATGGAAAAATTCATAATAAAAGAGACCAAAGAAAATGGGATAGCTTACAAATTTACCCATCAGAAGATTAGAGAATTTCTATATAATAGTCTTTCTGAGGCAAGGAAGGCCTTTCTTCATAGAAAAATTGCCAAGCTTATTGAAAAAAGGTTAAACAATGATAAGAGGGATGTTTGTTATTACAAAAGGCTTATTTATCACTTTGAAAATGCAAAGGATAAGTTAAGCGCTACAAAATATAAACTTAAATATTTATGTGAGCATCTAAATTATACCAATGAACTTTTTCCAGAAGAGGCAAATGACTATATTTATGAAGATAGGGATTCTATTTGTAGTAATTTAGAAAATATAGAAAATGATATAAAGGAAATAGATAAAGAAACTGAAGAAAACAAAAGGATACATCTTTTATTCTTTTATATAAAAGGAAAACTTAGCATATGGCAGGGGAATTATGATGAAGGGATAAAATATATTGAAAAATCTATAGAACTTTCAAAACAACTTAAAGATGATGAGTTTTTATTAAAATCTATAAGACAAATGATAAATTATGCTATACAAATTTATGACGTTGATGCTATGAGCTTTTACATAGAAGAAGCGTTTAAAATAGCTAGCAGAATAAAAAACAAAAAGGAAATTGCAATTTTACTACGGCTTAAAGGGCTCAGCTTTATAATGCGTAAAAGGTTTGATAAAGCAGAGGAGATTTTAAAACATTCTTTAATGATATTAGAGGCCTTAGGTGAAAATGACATATTCAATACTGCAGCAGTTTTAAATTATTTAGGAAACATAAAAAGATTAAATATGGATTTTAAATCTGCCATAAATTATTATAACTTAGCCATAGAAATATATAAAAAAGCAAAAACAAATATAGGGCTTACTGTTTTTTTAACAAATGCAGGACATGCTTGCTATGAACTTGGAGATTATGTTAAAGCAAAGGAATATCTTATGCATGCTATAGAACTTTATAATAAAATGGATGTTTATTGGTTAAGGGCAGTGGCAGAAGGTTATCTATCTTTACTTTTAATAAAAGAAGGAAAGTATAGCCAAGCTCTTTTGTGCTTAAAAAGTGCTGAGAAAAATGCTTTAAAATTAAAAAGCCCCTATGAAAAGGGAATTATATTTAGGATAAAGGCAGAAATAAAAGTAAATATGAATTATAACAAAATATTGAAGGATGAATTTAAAGATTATATTAATGAAGATTTAAGTTATTACTGTAAAGAAGGAATAAAACTTTTACAAAAGGTTAATGAGGATTATCAAGTGGATATATTAAAGACTTTTTTAAAAAGCGAGGGATGTTCTTGTTAGAATATTTAAACTTAGAAAAAGGTACCATAACATTTATAGGGGCAGGAGGAAAAACAAGCCTTATGTTTTTTGCTGCAAAGGAACTTAAAAAATCAAAACGTTCTGTTTTAGTTACTACTACAACAAAAATTTATTTTCCGAATTTTGGTGAGTTTGATTACTACTTTAATATTAAATATTTTGAGCCTAAAGATTTTTATGGGAGAATAACTGTTGTTGGAAAATATATAAATGAAGAAGGTAAAATAATTGGTTTAAATGAAGAAGAAATTTTTAGTATAGCTAAAAATTTTGATTTTATATTAGTAGAAGGAGATGGAGCAAAGAATTTACCAATAAAAGCTCCTTTAGAAAACGAACCTGTAATTCCGAGTTTTTCTGATGTTGTAATGGGAGTTATAGGCATAGATTGTTTTAATAAAAGAATATCTGAAAAAACTGTTTTTAGATTAGAAAGATTTTGTCAAGTTACAAATTCTAAAAAAGGAGATATTATAGATGAATATGTAATATCAAAACTTATTAATTCTCCTCTTGGACTTTTTAAAAATAGTCCTTTATCATCAAGAAAAATTGTTGGCATAAATAAGGTTGATACTAAAAAAAGAAGAGAGTATGCTAAAAAAATATTTGATTTAACTTCTTTTGAGTTTATGGTTTCATCAGCAAAAAAGGGGATTTTTGAAAAATGGAGATGATTTTATGGTTTCAATAGTAATTTTAGCCTCTGGATTTTCAAAAAGGATGAATGAGAATAAGCTTCTTTTAGAATATAAAGGTCTTCCTTTAATAGAGTGGGCAATAAGGAATGCAAAAAATTCAAAGGCAGATGAGGTTCTTATAGTGTATAAGGATGATGAGGTTAAAAAAATTGCTGAGAGGTATTCAGTAAAACCTATATATAATATAAATCCAGAATATGGACAAAGTCAGTCTATAAAACTTGGTTTTGAAAATGTAAATGTAAAGGATGGGGTTATGTTTTTACCTGGAGATATGCCTCTTTTTAGTTGTGATTACATAAATAATTTAATTGATGAATATGAAAAAAACAAAGAAATAACTGTCCCATTTATTTTAAATACTATAAAAGCTCCTTGTATATTTCCATATATATATAAAGATGAATTTTTGGATTTAAAAGGGGACATTGGAGGAAAGGTTATAATAAAAAGATTTGAAGAAAAATTAAATAGAGTGTATTTTAAGGATATTAAAATTTTTTATGATGTTGATTATAAAGAGGATATTAAAAGGCTAGATAAGAAGCTGGTTCTTATAAAAGGGGCAGGAGAGATTGCATCGGGAGTTGCGTTAAGATTAAAAAGATGTGGTTTTGATATTATAATGACTGAAATAGAAAAGCCTTCTACCATAAGAAGAAAGGTAGCCTTTGCCTCTTGTATATATGAAAAGGAATGCAGTGTAGAGGGAGTTTTTGCAAAATATGTTAAAAGAATAGAGGATATAGAAAGAGTTTTAAAGGATGATAAAATTCCTGTTATTGTTGATGAAAGCTTAAAAATATTGGATTACTTAAATGTAGATGTGCTGATTGATGCGACTCTTTCAAAGAAAAACTTAGGAACAAAAATAGATATGGCTCCAATAACAATAGGGCTTGGTCCAGGGTTTGAAGCAGGAGTTGATGTAAAAGCGGTTGTTGAAACAAATAGGGGACATTTTCTTGGAAGGGTTTATTATACTGGAAAAGCTCAAGAGAATACAGGAGTTCCTGGTGAAATTTTAGGGTATACAACAGAAAGGGTTTTAAAAGCTCCAAAGGATGGAAAGGTAAAACTTATTAAAGATATAGGGGATGTGGTAAAAAAGGGAGATTTAATTCTTATGGTGGATGATGTAAAAGTTGAGGCTAAAATAGATGGGGTTATAAGGGGACTTATAAAAGATGGATATTTTGTTCATGAAGGAATGAAAATAGGGGATATAGATCCAAGAGGTAATGTAGATTACTGTTTTAAAGTATCGGAAAAAGCTTTAGCTATTGCAGGAGGAGTTTTGGAAGTTATATTGGGGGGATTTTAATGGAAAAAATAATTTTTCAAGAAATTTTAAATGGGTTAAAAGAAAACAAAAAGATGGCCCTTTGCATGATTACAAATACTTACGGTTCTTCCCCGGGAAAACAAGGTTTTTTAATGTTGGTTTATGAAGATGGGAAAAGCATTGGAACGGTTGGGGGTGGAGTTTTAGAAAAAGAAGTTATAAAGGATGCTGTTTGTGCTATTAAAAATGGGGAAAACAAAATGAGCACCTATTCTTTAACAGAAAGTGGGTTAAAATCCCATTGTGGAGGAAAGGTAGATGTTTTTATAAAAATTTTAGGAAATTTTGAAAAGCTTTTAATTGTAGGTGGAGGTCATATAGCCCTTGAGCTTTATAAATTTGCAAAGCTTTTAGGCTTTTATGTAGTTATATTTGAAGATAGAGAAGAATACGGAAACAAGGAAAGATTTCCACATGCTGATGAAATAATAATAGGCGATATAGCTGAAAGTTTAAGAAACTACAATATAAACCAAAATTCTTATGTCGTAATAGTTACAAGAGGACATGAAAAGGATGAAGAGGCATTAAAAGAAGTTATAAAAAAGGATGCAAAATATATAGGCATGATAGGAAGTAAAAATAAAGTAAACCATATATTTAATAAATTAAAGCAAGAGGGATACGAAGATTATCTTAAAAAAGTTTATGCTCCAATTGGTATAAAACTTGGTGGCAATACTCCTTCTGAAATTGCTTTAAGCATAATAAGCGAAATTGTGCTTATCAAAAATGGTGGTAAATTGGAGCATTGTAAGGAAAAACCCGTCCTATAAGGACGGGAATTTTTATATAAAAGGTAAATTTTGTGATGGCTTGTTGAGGTTTTCAGGAACTGAAGTTTCATCGAATATTTCAAAGTCTATTCCGCTCTTTGGACCTTCAGGCCATAAAAGGGCGTTATTGGTTCTTTCTATTATTGGATATCCTAATTCTTCTGGAGTAAATATGTCAAAATCCTTTGGGTAAGGGATTTTCATAGCACCACCCCTTTTTTATAATTATTATGTGAAAATTTTAGGATTAAATTCAAAAAATTTTTAGTAAAAAAGCAAAATGCAATATGCTATAATAAAACTGAGGTGGTGTTTGTGAAAATTGAGGATTTAGCAAAAATTTTACAAATTTATATACTTCAAAGTACTTTAGCTAACAACTTAGAAGGTTCTGTTTTTTTTGATGATGTGCTAGAGTCTATTTTAAGAGAATTAAAGGGTCAAACTAAAGAAGATAACTTGAATAATAATCCTAATGATGAAGGTTTAAATATAAAGTCAATAGAGGATGCAATAAAGGCTGCCTCAAAAAAATATGGTGTTGAAGAGGCCTTAATAAAAGCAGTTATAAAGCAGGAGTCAGGATTTAATCAAAATGCTGTATCTAAAGCTGGAGCTATTGGGCTTATGCAACTTATGCCTCAAACAGCAAGGGCTTTAAAGGTAGATCCTTATAACCCTTTTGAAAATATAGAGGGAGGAGTTAGATATTTAAAAAGTCTTATTAATAATTTTAAAGGGAATAAATATCTTGCCCTTGCAGCATACAATGGAGGAATAGGAAGAATGAAAAAATTAGGTGTTGATACAATAGAGGAAATAAGCAAAATGCCAAAGGAGACAGTAAATTATGTAAAAAAGGTTATGGAAAATTATGAGAGGTATAAGTTTGAAGAAAGGGCTTAAGGGGGATATTTTATGGAAGGTTTTGGACTAGTATTAGGAGGTGGAGGAGCCAAAGGGGCTTATGAAATAGGGGTTTGGAAAGCGCTTTTAGAGCTTAATATTCCTATAAAAGCTGTTACGGGAACTTCTGTTGGAGCTTTAAATGGAGCCATGATAGTGCAAGGAGATTATGATTTGGCATATGAAGTATGGACAAACTTAAGTATAGAAAACGTAATAAACGTTGAAAAGGAAGTAGTTGCTGCAAGGGAAGGGAAAAAGAGGGTTTCTATTATAAATACAATAAAAAATTTGATAACTAATGGAGGGCTTGATATAACTCCTTTAAAGGAGATGTTAAGAAGGATTATAGATGAGAAAAAAATAAGGGAATCTAATATAGATTTTGGTATTGTAACTTTTTCTCTTAGTGATTTTAAGCCGGTTGAGCTTTTTAAAGAAGAAATACCACAGGGACAGCTTGTCGATTACCTTTTAGCAAGCGCATGCTTTCCAGCCTTTAAGCCCCACGAGATAGATAAAAAGAAGTTTATAGATGGTGGAGTTTATGATAATATTCCTTTGAATTTGATTTTAAAAAAGGATGTAAAGGATATAATAGTTGTTGACATATCTGGGATTGGGCTTGTAAGAAAGATTAATAAAAAAGACTTGAATATAATACAGATAAAGAATTCTGAAGAGCTTGGAGGAATATTAGAGTTTGATAGTGAAAGGTCAAAAAGAAATATAGAGATAGGTTATCTTGATACTTTAAAGGTTTTTGGGAAATTAAAGGGATATAAGTATTATTTTATTCCAAATGAGGAATTTGAAGAGGGGAAAAAACTTGTAAAAAATATGGATGTTGCTTATTTAAAAAAGATGTATGATTTTTTAGGCTTGGATATAGGAGCTAAAAAGGGAACTACAAATAAAATAATTCTTGATAAGATTATAAGGACCCTTCATCAGTATTCAAATGGCAAGTTATTAGTAGAAAGCATTTATCCTGCAATGCTTGAAATTACTGCAGAACAGCTTGGAATTGAAAGAGCAAAGGTTTATACCTTAGGGGAGCTTGCAAAATTGATATTAGATGAATATCAAAAAATTATAACAAGCGAAAATTATAAGAAGAATATGCCTTTTATAAATAGACTTCTTTTAACAAGAACCCAGCTAGAGTTTGATAGGGAAATTTTAAGAACAGGATTTGACAATAAAGTTTTAATATCCTATGACGCGGACATTAAAGAAAAGGATGAAAAAGTAAAAAGGTTTAGAAGGTTTATTGCTATGACTTTTCCCAAAATAGCTATATCAAATATGCTTATAGCTATTTTACTTGATATGAAGCAAAAAGCTAATGAATAGGCAGTTCCTATGGAATTGCCTTTTTTTTAATTTAAATGTAAAATCATATTGATTTTAAAGATGGAGGAGATAAAGATGAAAAAGGAAAGACTTGACAAAATACTTGCAAATTTAGGATATGGGACAAGAAAAGAAGTAAAGAAAATGGTGAAAAATGGGGAAGTAGAAGTTAATGGAGAGGTTATAAAGGATAGCTCAATTCATGTTGATCCTGAAAAAGATGAAATATTAGTAAATGGTGAAAAGGTTATATATAGGGAATTTATTTATATTATGATGAATAAACCGAAGGGCGTTATAACAGCAACCTATGATGATGTTGAACAAACCGTTCTTGACCTTGTTGATGATGAATATAGGGTTTTTTCTCCATCACCAGTTGGAAGACTTGATAAGGATACAGAAGGACTTTTGATTATAACAAATGACGGGGAGTTAAATCATCTTCTTTTATCGCCTAAAAGGCATGTTCCAAAGAAGTATTATGCAAAGGTTTTAGGCAGGGTTACAGAGGAGGATGTTAAAAAATTTAAAAAGGGTGTGGTTTTAGATGATGGGTATAAGACTTTGCCTGCTGAGCTTAATATTCTTATTACAGGGGAAGTTTCTGAAATAGAGCTTACTATATATGAAGGAAAGTATCATCAAGTAAAAAGAATGTTTGAATCTGTTGGTAAAAAAGTTATTTACTTAAAAAGAATAGAATTTGGTCCTTTAAAACTTGATGAGTCATTACATCCGGGAGAATATAGGGAGCTTTCAGAAGAAGAGGTACAGGCTTTAAAAAATGCGGTGATTAAAAAGGAATAGTTTGATATAATAAAAAGGAGTTTTCATGATGAGGTGGTATGATGTTAGATCTTAGCGCTTTAAATAAAGAGCAGAGGGATGCGGTTACAACAGTGGAGGGACCTTTATTAATTTTAGCAGGAGCAGGTTCTGGTAAAACAAGGGTTTTAACTTATAGGATTGCTTATTTGATTGAAAAAGGAATAAAACCAGAATCTATTCTTGCTATAACTTTTACAAATAAAGCAGCAGATGAGATGAGGGAGAGGGTAATAAATCTTGTTGGAGAAAAAGCAAAAAATATGTGGATAAGCACTTTTCATTCAGCTTGTGTAAAAATATTAAGAAGGGATATTGAAAGATTAGGCTTTGAAAAAAACTTTGTAATATATGATGTATCGGATCAGGAAAAACTTATGAAGGAAGTTTTAAAGGAACTGGATTTAAATGAGAAAAATTTTCCGATAAAAGATATATTAAACAAGATAGGAAGTTTAAAAGATAGATTAATTGATGAAAAAAGTTTTTATAAAATGAGCAATAGCTTTAAAGATAAAAAAGTAGCAGAAGCTTATCTTTTATATCAAAAGAAACTAAAACAAAATAATGCCTTGGATTTTGATGATATAATTTTTAAAACTATAGAGCTTTTTAGAACCTACGAGGATGTTTTAAAATATTACCAAAGTAGGTTTAAATATATACTTGTAGATGAATATCAGGATACTAACAGGGCCCAGTATGAACTTGTAAATCTTCTTGCAAAAGAGCATAGGAATCTTTGTGTTGTAGGGGACGATGATCAGTGTATATATGGATGGAGAAATGCTGACATTAGAAATATTTTGGATTTTGAAAAAGATTTTCCTGAGGCAAAGGTTATAAAATTAGAACAAAATTATAGGTGTACAAAAAGGATTCTTGAAGCAGCAAATTGTGTTATTGCCAACAATGAAAATAGAAAGGAAAAAAGGCTTTGGACTGAAAATAAGCTGGGAGACAATATAAAGTTCTTTAGAGCAGAGACTGATCAAGAAGAGGCAAAGTTTATTGTAGATGAGATAATTAGACTAAGTAAAAATGGATATAGTTACAAAGATTTTGCTGTTCTTTATAGAACAAATGCTATGTCCCGTATTTTAGAAGAGGCCTTTGTAAGGGGAGCTGTTCCATATAAAGTTGTTGGAGCTTTTAAGTTTTATGATCGAAAAGAAATTAAGGATATTATTTCATATTTAAAGTTTATAAATAACCCTCTAGATTCTTTAAGTCTTGAAAGGATAATAAATACTCCAAAAAGAGGAATTGGAGATGCGACTGTAGCAAAAATAAAAGAAGCTGCAGAAAGAATTGGAATTCCTTTTTATGAAGCTTTAAATAATTTAAGTTTAATTGGAGGAATAGGCAAAGTAGAAAGCGCGATAAAGAAATTTACATCCCTTATGAATTACTTTATAAGCATAAAAAATCAAGTAAAAGTTTCACAGCTTATAAATGAAATTTTAGAAAAAACAGGATATTTACAAGAGCTTGAAAGGGAAGGTACTGATGAGGCTAGGGCGAGAATTGAGAATTTAAATGAGCTTTATTCTTCGGCAGTGGAATTTGAAGAAAGTTCAGAGGATAAAACCCTTGAGGCATATCTTGAGAAGATTTCCCTTATATCTGATCAGGATACTATAGAAGGGAAAACCTCTGTAACTTTAATGACTTTACATGCTGCTAAGGGACTCGAGTTCCCGGTTGTTTTTATAGCAGGTATGGAGGAAGGAATATTTCCTCATTTTTCAGCTCTAGAGGATCAAAATGAAATGGAGGAAGAAAGAAGGCTTTGTTATGTCGGAATAACAAGGGCAAAGGAGCTTTTGTTTTTAACCTGTGCAAAGCAAAGGCTTTTATTTGGAAGAACATCTTTTAACCCAGTATCTTCTTTTATAGAGGAGATACCAGAAGATATAATTGAAGATCTTTCAAAGAGAATGTCAAATTTATCAAGAATTATATATGATGATTTAAAGCCTAAAAAGGAGCTTGCCTATACTATAGATGCAAAGGTTAAGATGCAGCCTGAAAAAACTAAAAATGATTTATATGTTAAGCTTGGGGATAAGGTTAAGCATAAGCTTTTTGGATATGGAGTTGTTATTGCTATAAAGGAAGTTCAAAGGGATAAGCAAGTTACGGTAAGCTTTGAAAAGGCAGGAGTTAAAACTTTACTGCTTTCAACTGCACCTCTTGAGCTTGTTAAGGAGGGGTAATATGGAGGATATAAAAAAGAGAATAGAAGAGCTTAGGGAAATAATAGAATATCATAATTATAAATATTATGTTGAGGACAACCCAGAAATAAGCGACTATGAGTATGATAAGCTTGTGAGGGAGCTTAAAAAACTTGAGGAGGAATATCCTCAGTTTAAATCTCCAAATTCTCCCACAGAAAGGGTTGGGGGAAAACCCCTTAAAGAGTTTAAACAGGTTGAGCATGTTATTCCTATGCTTTCTCTTCAAGATGTTTTTTCCTTTGAGGAACTTAAGGATTGGCATAGTAGGGTAGTTTCAACCGTTGGAGAAGTTGAATATGTAGTTGAGCTAAAAATTGATGGATTATCTGTATCTATACTTTATGAAAATGGAGAACTTGTAAGGGCAGCAACAAGAGGAGATGGAAATATAGGTGAAGATGTAACTCAGAATGTAAAGACTATAAAAACAGTTCCTTTAAGGATAAAGGATAAGAATTTATTAGAAGTTCGAGGAGAAGTTTACATGCCTAAAAAGGAATTTGAAAGACTAAATGAAGAGCGTGAAATACTAGAACTTCCCTTGTTTGCAAATCCAAGAAATGCAGCAGCTGGTTCTTTAAGACAGCTTGACCCGAAGGTTACTGCAGAGAGAAAACTTGATATATTTATATTTAACCTTCAAAGATATTCAGGATTTAAGTTTAAAAAACACAGTGAAGCTTTAGAATATTTAAAGCAGATTGGTTTTAAAGTAAGCCCTGTAAGATATGTATGCAAAACTATAGATGAAGTAATTGAAAAGATAAAGGAGCTTGGAGAAACAAGAGGAGATCTTCCTTACGATATAGATGGAATTGTAGTAAAGGTTAATGAATTGGATAAAAGGGAAATATTAGGTCAAACAGCAAAAACTCCAAGATGGGCAGTTGCATATAAGTATCCTGCAGAAAAGAAAAAAACAAAGTTAAAGGATATAATTCTACAAGTTGGAAGAACAGGAGCCATAACTCCAACTGCTATTTTAGAACCTGTAAGAATTGCAGGAACCATAGTTTCAAGAGCAACTCTTCATAATGAGGATTATATAAGACAAAAGGATATAAGAATAGGGGATACCGTTATAGTTCAAAAAGCAGGGGAGATAATTCCTGAAGTTTTAGAGGTTGTTTTTGAAGAAAGGGATGGAAGTGAGAAGGTATTTGAAATGCCAAAGAACTGTCCAGTTTGTGGAGCTTTAGCGTTAAGGGAAGAAGGAGAGGCTATTTTAAGATGTACTAATATATCTTGCCCAGCTCAGATAAAAAGAAGTATAGTTCATTTTGCATCAAGGGATGCAATGGATATTGAAGGACTAGGTCCACAGGTTGTAAATGTTTTAATTGAAAATGGGCTTATAAAGGATGCTGCAGACCTTTACTATTTAAAGGCAGAAGATATAGAAAAACTTCCAAGGTTTGGAAAAAAGTCTGCATCTAAGCTTATTCAAGCAATAGAGAAAAGTAAAAATAATGATTTAGATAGATTTATATTTGGACTTGGAATAAGATATGTTGGATTAAAGTCTGCTAAGAATTTAAAAAAACATTTTAAAAATCTTGAAAACATAATGAAGGCAAGCATTGAAGAGCTTATGCAGGTTGAAGAGATTGGGGAAAAAATTGCAAGAAGCATTTTTCAGTTTTTCAAAGAAGAACATAATATGAAATTAATTGAAAAATTTAAAGCTGCAGGAGTTAATTTTACTTCAATTGAAAACGACGATAACGTAGAAAAAATATTTGAAGGAAAAACAATAGTTGTTACAGGAACTTTGGAAAAATTCACAAGGGATGAGGTTGAAGCCTTAATTGAAAAACTTGGAGGTAAGGTTTCATCAAGCGTTTCTAAAAAAACAAGTTTTGTTTTAGTAGGTGAAAATCCAGGAAGTAAGCTTAAAAAAGCTCAAGAATTAAATATAAGGATAGTTGATGAGGCTGAATTTATGGATATGATAAAGGATGTGAAAATGGTATAATTTATATAAATCTTAAAGGAAAGGAAGGGTAGCATGATTGTGGATAAAAATACAGTTGATTATGTTGCTAAACTTGCAAGACTTGAGTTTAGTGACGAAGAAAAAGAAAAGTTTGTAGAGGATTTTAACAAAATACTTGAGTTTGTCGAAAAGTTAAATGAAGTAAATACTGATGATGTTGAGATAAGCATATCTGCATATCCTATGTATAATGCTTTAAGGGAAGATGAGGTTAAAACATCTTTAGATGTTGAAAAGGTTCTTTTAAATGCACCTGATAAAGAAAATAACTTCTTTAGGGTTCCTAAAGTTGTTGATTAGGAGGGATAAGGATGCATTTTAAATCTGCACATGAGGTAAGGGATCTTTTAAGAAAAAAAGAAATTTCATCAGAGGAATTAACAAAACTTTGTCTTGAAAGAATTGAAAAAGTTGATGCTAAAGTTGAAGCTTTTTTAGAGGTTTTTGAAGATGCATTAGATACAGCAAAGGAAATAGATAAGAAGATTTTAAGCGGAGAGAATCTTCCTGATCTTGCAGGAATTCCTATGGGTATTAAAGATAATATATGTATGGAAGGCAAGAAGGTAACCTGTGCTTCAAAAATGCTTGAGAACTTTGTATCACCTTATGATGCAACTGTAGTTGAAAGGCTTAAGAAAAATGGAGCTGTTATAATAGGAAGGTTAAATATGGATGAGTTTGCAATGGGATCTTCAACAGAAAATTCAGCCTTTAAAAAGACTAGAAATCCTTATGATTTAGAAAGAGTTCCAGGAGGTTCCTCAGGTGGATCTGCAGCAGCAGTTGCGGCAGGTGAAGTTTATTATTCATTAGGTTCAGATACAGGAGGTTCAATAAGACAACCTGCTTCTCTTTGTGGAGTTGTTGGATTTAAACCTACATATGGAAGAGTTTCAAGGTATGGGCTTGTTGCTTTTGCATCTTCCCTTGACCAAATAGGGCCTTTTACAAGGGATGTTGAGGATGCTGCGCTTGTTTTAAATGCTATATGTGGTAAAGACGATAAAGATTCTACATCAAAAGATGTTGCTGTTGAGGATTTTACTACATATTTAAATAAATCTTTAAAGGGAGTTAAGGTAGGACTTCCAAAGGAATACTTTGGTGAAGGAATAGATGATGGGGTTAAAAAGGAAATTGAAAAGGCAATAGAAGTGTTAAAGGATCTTGGAGTTGAAGTCAAACAGATAAGCCTTCCAATGTCTCAATATGCTCTTTCTGTTTATTATATTCTTGCAAGTTCAGAAGCAAGCTCAAATCTTGCAAGATTTGATGGAATAAGATATGGGTATAGGGCAAAGGATTTTGAAGATATAATAGATTTATATGTTAAGTCAAGAAGTCAAGGATTTGGAAATGAAGTAAAAAGAAGAATAATGCTTGGAACCTATGCTTTATCTTCTGGATATTATGATGCATATTATAAAAAGGCTTTAAAGGTAAAAACCCTCATAATAAATGAATTTAAAAAGGCCTTTGAAGATGTGAACTTAATAGTTTCACCAACTTCTCCTTCTGTTGCATTTAAATTTGGAGAAAAATCTAGCGATCCATTAAAGATGTATTTATCAGATATTTGCACTGTTCCTGTTAATATTGCAGGACTTCCAGCAGTATCTGTACCAGTTGGGTTTTCAGATAATCTTCCTGTGGGTCTGCAGATAATAGGAAATTATTTCAAAGAAGGAGAAATAATAAGTCTTGCCCATGGAATTGAAAAGGCTCTTAATTTAAATTTAAGGCCGAATGTTTAGGAGGTGCTAAATATGGAATTTGAAGCAGTTATAGGTCTTGAGATACACGCTGAGCTTTCAACAAAATCAAAGATATTCTGTTCTTGCACAACTGAGTTTGGAGGAGAGGTAAATACTCACTGTTGTCCTGTGTGTCTTGGTCTTCCTGGAGCACTGCCTGTTTTGAATAAGGCTGTTGTGGATTATGCAATAAAGGCAGGACTTGCATTAAACTGCAAGATAAATAAAGAAACATACATGGCAAGAAAAAATTATTTTTATCCTGATGCTCCAAAGAATTATCAAATAACTCAGCATGAAACCCCTCTTTGTAGCGATGGATTTGTTGAAATAGAAACAGAAGAAGGATTGAAGAGAATAGGAATTCAAAGAATTCATATAGAAGAGGATGCAGGGAAAGCAATTCATGAGGGAGAACATTCTCTTATTGATTTTAATAGATCTGGAGTTCCTCTTATAGAGATAGTTACAAAACCGGATATGAGAAGTCCAAAGGAAGCAAGGCTATTTTTTGAAAAATTAAGATCAATTCTTTTGTATGCAGGGGTTTCCGACTGCAAAATGCAGGAAGGTTCATTAAGATGTGATGTCAATGTTTCAGTAAGGCCAAAGGGTTCAAATGAATTTGGAGTAAAAACAGAAATAAAAAATATGAATTCCTTTAAAGCTCTTGAAAAGGCTCTAGAGTATGAAATAAAAAGACAAATAAATGCCATTAAAAATGGAGAAAAGATAATTCAAGAGACAAGAAGATGGGATGAATCTAAGGGACAGACTATAGCTATGAGAAGTAAAGAAGAAGCCCATGATTATAGATATTTCCCAGAACCTGATATGGTTTATTTAAAAGTAGATGATGAGTGGATTGAAAGAATTAAAGCCACAATGCCAGAACTTCCAGACGAAAAAAAGAGAAGATACATAAACGATTATGGGCTCCCTGAATATGATGCTAATATTATAACTTCCTCTAAAGAACTTGCAGAGTTTTTTGAAGATGCTGTGTTAAACGGAGCAAATCCAAAAACTGTAAGTAACTGGATAATGGGAGAAGTTCTAAGAACATTAAATGATAAGGATATGGAAATAACGGATGTTAAGTTTACTTCAAGACAGCTTGTAAAACTTATAGAACTTGTTGAAAAGGGAACCATATCTAATACTATAGCAAAAAAGGTTTTTGCAGAAATGTTTGAAACAGGAAAGGATCCTGAAAAAATTGTGGAAGAAAAGGGGCTTGTTCAAATAACCGATGAAAATGCTATAAGGGAGATTGTAAATAAGGTTTTAGATGAAAATCCTCAATCTGTTGCTGATTTTAAAAATGGAAAAACTAAGGCTGTTGGATTTATTATAGGTCAAGTTATGAAGGCTTCAAAAGGAAAAGCAAATCCTCAGATTGTTAATAAGTTAGTTGAAGAGGAATTAAAGAAAAGATAACGCATGCTTTAGCATGCGTTATCTTTTTTATAGATTTTCATTATACCAACTATTCAAAAAATTTTTAAAATATCGCAACTATAGACTTTTAAAATTTAGAATATTTTAAAAAAAGAAGCGTATTTATGTTATAAAAATAACAATAAGTTATTACAAAAGAAAAATGCGGAGTTTAAGGCTTTTGTGTGCATTTTACAAGTTTTGATGCTTCAAAAAAGATATTGAATAAAAATTTAGATTAAAGTATAATTAAAATTGCAGTTTTTCAAAATTTTTATAAAAATGAATGTCAAGATTAAATAACAAACGAAAATTAAATAAATAGCGAAAAAATGAGAGAAAAATATTAAAAATTTAATAAAAATTATTATTTTTAAATTTGTTAAAAATTTTAAAACAAATTAAAATAAAGTTAACAATTAGTAAAACAAGAGGGGAGAGATTATATGCTAAACTACATTATTAAGCGACTTGTAGCCAGTATTGTAACGCTTTGGGTAATAGCAACTGCTACATTTTTCTTAATGCACGCTATACCAGGAGGACCTTTTGATACTGAAAAGCCCCTTCCACCTCAAATTAAAGCAAACTTAGAGGAAAAATTTGGGCTTAATAAACCTTTATCAGAGCAGTATATGATGTATATGAAAAACTTATTAAAGGGTGACCTTGGACCTTCATTAAAGTATGAGGGTAGAACAGTAAATGATATTATTGCTTATTCATTTCCAACTTCAGCGAAACTAGGAATAGTAACAGTAATATGTTCGCTGATTTTAGGAACTTATCTTGGAGTTACTGCAGCTTTAAATCAAGGAAAATGGCAAGATCAGCTTGTAATGGTTATTGCAACGTTAGGGGTTACGGTTCCAAGCTTTGTTCTTGCGACATTTTTAATTTACGTATTTGCTGTAAAGCTTAGTTTACTTCCTGCTATAGGATTTGAAGGACCAGAATATTATGTGATGCCGGTTATGGCCCTTGGAGGTTATTCACTATCCTTTATAGCAAGACTTACAAGGTCAAGCCTTTTAGATGTTATAAGACAAGATTATATAAGGACAGCAAAGGCAAAGGGATTGTCAAGAAATACTGTAATTTATAAGCATGCCTTAAGAAATGCATTAATTCCTATAGTAACTTATTTAGGACCGCTTACAGCAGGTATTTTAACAGGTAGCTTTGTTATAGAAAAAATATTTGGTATACCAGGTCTTGGAAGAGAATTTGTAACCGGTATTTATAACAGAGATTACAGTATGATAATGGGTCTTACAGTATTTGATAGCTTCTTGCTTATAACCTTTAACTTTATAGTTGACATATTATATGCAATAATAGACCCAAGAATTAAGCTAGAAGCGTAAGGAGGATAGAAGATGGAATACGCAAATTTTGAATTAACTAAAGAGATGTTTGAAAGGGTTCCTAAGGAAGAAAAGAATATACACGAGATAGTAAGGCCAAGCGAAACTTATTGGCAGGATGCTTGGAGAAGACTAAAAAAGAATAAACTGGCAATGGGAGGATTGTTTTTTGTAATATTTATAACTTTGTTAGCAATAATAGGTCCCTATTTATCACCATATAATTACTATTCACAGGATTTTTCAATTGCTAATCAAGGGCCAAGCAGAGCCCACTGGTTTGGAACAGACCCATTTGGAAGAGACATATTTACAAGAATTTTATATGGTGCAAGAATATCCCTTACAGTAGGTTATGTAGCAAGTATTTTAAACCTTACAATAGGAATACTTTATGGTGGAATTTCAGGATACTTTGGTGGCAAAGTTGATAATATAATGATGAGAATTGTAGATACCCTTTATGCAATTCCAATGCTTCTTTATGTTATCCTTATAATGGTTGTTATTGGTGCTGGATTAAAAAGTATAATCTTTGCTCTTGCAATAGCATATTGGCTTTCAATGGCAAGAATTGTTAGAGCTCAGGTTCTTTCATTAAAACAGCAGGAATTTGTATTGGCGGCAAAGACATTAGGTGCACCACATATGAGGATAATATTAAGGCATCTTATACCAAATAGCATTGGACCAATTATAGTAACTTTAACTTTATCAGTTCCATCAGCTATATTTACAGAAGCTTTCCTAAGCTTTATAGGACTTGGAGTATCCGCTCCAATGGCTTCATGGGGAGTTTTAGCATCTGAAGCGATGGAAACTTTATATGTATATCCATACCAGATGTTCTTCCCAGCCCTTGCAATATCATTAACTATGCTTGCATTTAACTTTCTTGGAGATGGTTTAAGAGACGCTCTAGATCCAAAGATGCGTAAGTAGGAGGTATACTATGGAGAGATTGCTAGAGATAAAAAATTTAAAAACATCCTTCTTTACACATGTTGGTGAAGTAAAGGCTGTAAGAGGCGTATCCTTTCATCTTGATAAAGGAGAAGCCCTTGGTATAGTTGGAGAGTCAGGAAGTGGGAAAAGTATAACAATGATGTCTGTTATGAGGCTTCTTGCAGATAATGGTAAAATAGTTGATGGTGAGATTTGGTTTAATGGCAGGGATCTTGTAAAGCTTTCTGAAAATGAAATGCAAAAGATAAGAGGAAATGAAATAGGTATGATTTTCCAAGACCCTATGACTTCGCTAAACCCTGTTTTAACTATAGGAGATCAGCTTACAGAACCTCTTTTAAAGCACAAAAAGATGCCTAAAGATAAGGCTATTGAAAGGGCAATTGAAATGCTAAGGCTTGTTGGAATACCAAGCCCAGAAAAGAGAATAAAGCAATATCCTCATGAGTTTTCAGGTGGAATGAGGCAAAGGGTTATGATTGCAATGGCTCTTATAAACGAACCTAAGCTTTTAATAGCAGATGAGCCTACAACAGCCCTTGATGTTACTATTCAAGCTCAAATTCTTGAGCTTATGAAGGAATTAAAGCAAAAGATAAATACTTCTATAATATTGATAACCCATGACCTTGGAGTTGTTGCAGATGTATGTAATAGAATAAACGTTATGTATGGGGGTCTTATTGTAGAGACAGGAAGAACAACTGATATATTCTATAATCCAAAGCATCCATATACATGGGGGCTTTTAAGGAGTGTCCCAAATCCAAAAACCCTTGTAAAGGAAAGGTTAAAACCGATAGATGGACAACCGCCAGATCTTTTAAAACCACCAGCTGGATGTCCATTTGCTCCAAGATGTGATTATGCAATGAGGGTTTGCATGACCCATATGCCTCCACTGTTTGAAGTTGGTGAACAGCATAAGGCAGCGTGCTGGCTCAATCATCCTGATGCACCAAAGGTTGAAGCACCAGTTGGAAGGAGGCATGTATGATGGAAAAGAAGGTTTTAATTAGTATAAAAAATTTGAAAATGTATTTTCCAATAAAGAAGGGACTTTTTGGAAAACAAGTAAGCTATGTTAAAGCAGTTGATGATGTTTCCTTTGAAATAATGAAGGGAGAAACGTTAGGTCTTGTTGGAGAATCAGGATGTGGAAAAACAACAACAGGAAGAACTATAATCAAGTTATATGAGCCAACTTCAGGGCATATAATATATGATGGAGTGGATATTGCAAAGTTTACTCCAACTCAAATGCTTCCTTATAGAAAAAAGATGCAGATGATTTTCCAAGATCCATATGCTTCATTAAATCCTAGAATGACTGTTGCAGATATTATAGGAGAGGCTATTGATATTCATAAATTAATGACAGGAAAAGAAAGAATGGAAAGAATACATTATCTTTTAAACGTAGTTGGATTAAACAGCGAACATGCCAATAGATATCCTCATGAATTTTCAGGAGGACAAAGACAAAGAATTGGTATAGCAAGAGCCTTAGCTGTTCAGCCTGAGTTTATAATATGCGATGAGCCAATTTCTGCTCTTGACGTTTCAATTCAAGCTCAGGTTGTAAATATGCTTGAAGATTTACAAAGGGATTTTGGATTGACTTACCTTTTTATAGCCCATGACCTTTCAATGGTTAAGCATATTTCAAACAGAGTTGGGGTTATGTATCTTGGAAAACTTGTTGAGCTTGCAGAAAGCAATGAGCTTTATACAAAGCCGTTACATCCATATACTCAAGCGTTGCTTTCGGCAATACCAATACCAGATCCTGAAGAGGCTTTATCTAAAAAGAGAATAGTTCTTGAAGGTGAAATACCTTCACCAATTGATCCGCCTCCAGGATGTAGATTTAAAGGAAGATGCAGATATGCAAAACCAATATGTGCAGAACAAGATCCAGAATTTAAAGATGTAGGCGGAGGACATATGGTAGCTTGCCACTTATATTAGTTAATATCCGGCTTTATGCCGGATAAATATACATAAAAAAAGGGGAGGAATTAAGATGAAAAAGTCAAAACTTTTCATCGTCCTCGCCTTAGTATTAGCCATAGGGGTATCATTCTTTTCAGGCTGTGCTAAGGGAGGGCAAACTGGTCAGACCATTAAGTACAACTTAGGTGCTGAACCAGCTACAATTGACCCACAATTAAACAGCGCCGTTGATGGTGCAACAGTTATTGTAAACTGCTTTGATGGTTTAACAAGACTTGATGCTAATGACAAACCAATTCCAGCGGTAGCCGAAAGATGGGAAATTTCACCAGACCAATTAACTTATAAGTTCTACTTAAGAAAGGATGCTAAGTGGACAGATGGTCAACCAGTTAAGGCACAGGACTTTGTTTATGCATGGCAAAGGGCAGTTGATCCAAAGACAGCAGCAGAATATGCATATCAATTATGGTATATAAAGAATGGTGAAGCAATAAGCGAAGGAAAAATGCCTGTTGACCAATTAGGAGTTAAGGCTTTAGATGATTATACACTAGAAGTTACATTAGAAGGACCAACACCATATTTCTTATCATTAACAGCATTCCCAACATATATGCCAGTTAGAAAGGATGTTGTTGAAAAGGATCCACAAGGATGGGCAACAAAACCTGAAACATATATTACAAACGGACCATTTAAGTTAAAAGAATGGAGACCAAAGGATGCTTTAATTCTTGAAAAGAATCCAAATTGGTATAATGCTGATAAAGTTAAGTTGCAAACTATTGAAATGAAGATGCTTGAAGACCAAACAAGCGCTCTTGCAGCATTTAGAACAGGACAGTTAGATTATATTGAATCACCACCAAGCGCAGAAATACCAAACTTATTAAAATCAGGAGAAGCTAAAGTATTCCCATACCTTGGAACATATTTCTACATCTTTAACCTTTCACCAAATGCAGAAAAGGTAGACCCAGCTGCAGCAAAGGCTATTAAGGATGTTAGAGTAAGAAAGGCGATAAACCTTGCAATTAACAGAAAGGCTATAGTTGAAAATGTAACTAAGGGTGGACAAATACCAGCAACATCATTTGTTCCAAATGGTATTCCAGATGCGGATGGAAAGGACTTTAAGAAGAAGGATTACTTCCCAGCTGAAGGTAACGTAGAAGAAGCTAAGAAGCTTCTTGCAGAAGCAGGATATCCAGATGGAAAAGGATTCCCAAAGATCACTTTAATCTATAACACAAGCCAAGGTCATCAAGCCATCGCAATGGCAATTCAAGATATGCTAAAGAAGAATCTTGGAATAAATATAGAACTTGCTAACCAAGAATGGAAGGTATTCCAAAAGACTAGAGATGAAAGAAATTATATCTTTGCAAGACATGGTTGGATAGCTGACTATGTTGACCCAATGACATTCCTTGATATGTGGGTATCAAATTCAGGACAAAACAACATAGGATACAACAATCCAGAATATGATAAGAAGATAGCAGCAGCAAAGAAGGAAGCAGATCCTGCAAAGAGAATGCAACTTCTTCATGAAGCTGAAGATATCCTTATGAATGATATGCCACTTGTTCCACTTTACTACTATACAAATATTGCATGTGTTAAGGATTATGTAAAGGACGTGCATAAGTCAGTTCTTGGATTTGTTTACTTTGAAAATGCTTATATTCAAAAATAAAAAATAAACCCGCTATTTAGCGGGTTTATTTTTTTCAGGAGGGGTTTTTCTTGGTGTATAATATGCACATTGACTTTCTTGACTTAGTATGCTTTGGGTTATACTTATATGCTCTAGACTGCATTTGCCGTCCACTTCATAAATACAGTTAGCTGAGCAGTTGATGTTGGTCATCTTCTTCCCTCCTGGTATTATTATTTCCATCATCCGTTAAATCTATTAATAATAAGCTTGTATATAATGAAAATTCGTTGTTTACTTTCTTAGATGGTTTGTATATAGGAATAAGGTTGTTGTTTATTTTTAATGATTTTACAAATACAGGCGCTAAGTTAACATCACTATAAAGAGGGATTTTTTCATCAATTTCTATTGTATATCCGTTAAATTCTGTTTTTCTATCTACGGTAGAGGCTATTATTGATTCTAATATTTTTGTAATGAATGAATTTAATATGTTTAGCATCTTTTTATCTTCATTTAGCTTACAATATAAGTATAGGCCCTTAAATATTTCAGCTATATCTTTTGAGGAATATTTTATTTCTTCTTCGTTAATGAATGTGGCGGTGTTTTCGTCGAACAGTTCCATAACTTGGTTTATAATTTTTTCGGCTGAATTTTTAAATTTTTCTATTTTGGTTAAGGTATATCCTTCCATTAAAGAGGAGGAAGCTCTAAAATGGGTTGTGAGGGAGGCTGCAAGAAAATTATTTGGGGACTTTTCAACTTCGCCGCTTATTTTTATCCTTGATTCTATTTCAGCACAGCTTAAAGTTATAAGTTCTTTTAATATTGAGTCTTCTTTTAAAACTTTTGAACACCTATATAAGGAAGAAACTATGAAGGATAAGTATCTTGTTGGAAGTTCTAAGATAAAGTTAAAGTTTTCATATATAAATTTAAATATTTTTTCGGCTTCATTTAGATATATTTTTTCTTGACCTTCTATTAGCATACCATAGGTTAAAAAGGCTTCATATACCAATATTTGGTCAAGTAAGTTATAGTCTATATCTTTTTTTATCTTTAGTTTTTCATCTATATACTTTGTTTTATCTTCAACATTTATAAATAAACCATCCTTATTTCTCATGTATGCTGTTAAAAAGTCTAAAAAATTTTTAACTTGTTTTTTTATTATAAAGTCATTGGCTTTTGTTGTTGGAATGAGTTTTAATAAGTTTATCATAGATAAAATTGCAAATACTTGAGCTTTGACTGTTATTTCTTTTTTAAAAGAATTAAAATCCCAAACATATTTTCCAGGATTTATTATTTCAGAGGGGGCTTGAGAGAAAATTGGTTTTGCTTCTTTATATATGCATTTTATGGGCATTAAGTTTTCTACTAAAAATTTATCCTCTTGACCTGTTTCTTCGTTTATATAATTTAATTCTTTTTCGTTAAAAAAATATGGGACTCCACATCCTGATAAAAAAAGGGTCCAAAGGATATTGTTTTTTGAATAATATTTTAATTTTTCGTTTATATTTATCATTTTCATCACCGCAAATAAAGTTCTATTAATATAATATGAAAAAAGGACAAGCAATGTTACAAAAGCGTTTAATTTTTGTTTGTAAAATTATATAATATTAATGGAATGGGGGTAAAAATATGGATATTGGAAAGTTGCCAAATGATGTTCTTAAGGAAAAAATTTTAAGAAAAATAAGAAAAATAAATGATGAGGTTGTTTTAACTCCTTCTATTGGAGAGGATTGTGCAGCTGTTAAATTTGGAGATGAATTTTGTGTTATAACTTCAGATCCTGTAACGGCTGCTACTAAGGATATAGGAAAAATTGGAGTTATTATAAATAGCAATGATATTGCTTCTTCAGGAGTAAGGCCTTTAGGTATTACTGTGACTCTTCTTGCTCCACCTTATGCAAAAATTGAAGATATTGAAGCTATAATGGAGGATGTTATAAAAACATGTGAGGAATTTAATATAGATATTTTAGGAGGACACACAGAAATAACAGATGCGGTAAATAGGTATGTTTTATCTATAACAGCTATTGGAAAGGGTAAAAGTATAGTAAAAACAAAGGGAGCAAAAGTTGGTGACGATGTAGTGATGACTGGTTTTGCAGGTCTTGAAGGAACTTACATTATTGTAAATGAATATTATGATAAATTACTTTCAATTATTGATAAAGATATTTTAGATAGTGTTAAAAAACTTCAAATATCAATTAGTGTATTAAAGGCTGGATTGATAGCAGGTGAATTTAAAGTAAATTCAATGCATGATGCTACAGAGGGTGGAATATTAGGTGCCCTTTGGGAAGTTGCAAATGCAAGTGATAGAGGAATTTATATTTATAAAGATAAGATACCTGTTTTAAATGAAACAAAGATTATATGTAAGTCATTAAATATAGACCCTTATAAATTGATATCAAGTGGAGCAATGATTATAACAACCGAAAAAGGAGAAGAGCTTGTAAAAAAATTGAATGAATATGGCATACATGCAGCTATTATTGGAAAAATAACAGAAAAGGGATGTATTATAAATGATAATGGTATTGAGTATGAGATAGAAAAACCACTGTCGGATGAAATATACAAAGTAAAATTTTAAGGAGGAATAAAATGAGGGTTGATGGAAGAGATAATTTAGATTTAAGAGAAATTAAAATAACAAGAAATTATATAAAACATGCAGAAGGGTCTGTTTTAGTAGAATTTGGAGATACAAAAGTTATATGCACTGCTTCAATAGATGATAAGGTTCCGCCTTTTTTAAAAGGAACTGGTGAAGGATGGATAACTTGTGAATATGGAATGCTTCCAAGGTCAACAAAGGATAGAAAAACAAGGGAATCTGCAAAAGGGAAAATAGATGGGAGAACAGCGGAAATTCAAAGGCTTATAGGTAGGGCCTTGCGTTCTGTGGTTGATCTTTCTAAGATAGGGGAAAGAACTATATGGATAGATTGCGATGTAATTCAAGCAGATGGTGGAACAAGAACAGCATCAATAACAGGTGCTTTTATAGCTTTAGTTGATGCCATAAATAAATTAGATGAAATGGAAAAACTTTCAGTATATCCTATTAAAAATTTTGTTGCAGCTGTCAGCGTAGGAATAGTTGATAATGAGGTTTTATTAGATCTTTGCTATGAAGAGGATTTTAAAGCAACGGTTGATATGAATGTAGTTATGACTGATAAGGGAGAATTTGTTGAGATTCAAGGCACAGGAGAAAAGCTTCCGTTTAATAAAGAGCAGCTTGAAGGCATGCTTTCTGCTGCAAAAAAGGGGATAGATGAGATAATAAAGATACAAAAAGAAATTTTAGGTGGTGCAGCAGCAAGGATAGGAGAGGAGGAGGTTAAAGTTGAAGTTCTCGAAGATAATTCTAGCCAGCAATAATCCCCATAAAGTTGAGGAGATTAAAAGTATATTAGGAAAGTATGGAATATATGTTTTATCTTTAAAAGAAGCAGGAATTGAAATTGAAATTGAGGAGGATGGAAAAACTTTTGAAGAAAATGCATTAAAAAAAGCAAGGCAAGTTTATAAGATTACTAAAACTCCGTGTATTGCTGATGATTCAGGACTTGAAGTTTTTGCTTTAAATGGAGCGCCTGGTGTTTATTCTGCAAGATTTTCTGGAGAACATGGGAATTATAAAAAGAATAATCAAAAGCTTTTAGAACTTTTAAAAGATGTGAAGGAAGAGGATAGAGGAGCAAGGTTTGTAAGCGTAATTGCTTTTATAGATGATAATGGTGAAGAAATTTTAGCAAGAGGAGAAGTGTATGGAAGTATAGGTTTTGAGGAAAGAGGAACAAATGGATTTGGATATGATCCTTTGTTTATTATTCCACACCTTCAAAAAACCTTTGCGGAGCTTTCATCAGAAGAAAAAAATAGTATAAGCCACAGAAAAAAAGCATTAGATAAATTTTTGGATTTATTTGAGAAAAAATATCTTAAGGGGGAAGGTGTGTGAAAGTAGGTATAGTAAGCGATACCCATAAAAATTTGGCCATGTTAGATAAGGCTATAAAGAATCTAGGAGAAATTGAACTTTTAATACATCTTGGGGACTGTATAGAAGATGTTAAAAATATAAAGGATAAATATGCATTTGATGTAGTATATGTTGCTGGCAATAATGATAATACCTTAGAGGATACAGAAAAGATTATAAAAATAAGTGGGAAGAAAATACTATTAACCCATGGGCATAAGTATAATGTTTATTTTGGTTTAGAAAGACTTTATTTTAGAGCATTAGAAAAAGAAGCAGATTTAGTTTTATATGGCCATACCCATGTTCAAAATATTGAATGGATTAATAATATATTATTTATAAATCCAGGAAGCACCTCTTTGCCTAGGGATAAAGCTGCAGGGTGTATAAAGATTGTGTTTGATGAAAAAGGGGATTTTGAAGTGTTTACATATAGATTTTAAAAACAAAAAAATTTTTTTAAAAAAGTATTGACATATAAAATATTCTATTGTATACTCTATAGTGTCGTCGGGCGGTGACGACGACAAGACAAAGTCGGGGTGTGGCGCAGATGGGAGCGCGCGTGGTTTGGGACCATGAGGTCGCAGGTTCAAATCCTGTCACCCCGACCATGATAAACAAAAAATGCTTGACAAAAATAAAAAATATGATATAATAAAACATGTCGGTGTGCGGGTGTAGCTCAATGGTAGAGCACCGGCCTTCCAAGCCGGTTACGTGGGTTCGATTCCCATCACCCGCTCCATATAAGCGCCTTTAGCTCAGCTGGATAGAGCAACGGCCTTCTAAGCCGTGTGTCGGGAGTTCGAATCTCTCAAGGCGCACCAATGTGGTGGATATAGTTCAGTTGGTTAGAGCGCCAGATTGTGGCTCTGGAGGTCGTGGGTTCGAGTCCCACTATCCACCCCATAACGTTGGGCAGTCGCCAAGTCGGTAAGGCACGGGACTTTGACTCCCGCATTCGTAGGTTCGAGTCCTACCTGCCCAGCCATGTGAGCCACTAGCTCAGTTGGCAGAGCACAAGACTTTTAATCTTGGTGTCCGGGGTTCGATTCCCCGGTGGCTCACCAATTTTTTAATGTGCGGGCGTGGCGGAATTGGCAGACGCACTAGACTTAGGATCTAGCGCCTCGTGCGTGGGGGTTCAAGTCCCTCCGCCCGCACCAAATTTGCGGGAATAGCTCAGTTGGTAGAGCGTCACCTTGCCAAGGTGAAAGTCGCGGGTTCGAGTCCCGTTTCCCGCTCCAAATGTGCGGGTGTAGCTCAATGGTAGAGCACCGGCCTTCCAAGCCGGTTACGTGGGTTCGATTCCCATCACCCGCTCCATATAAGCGCCCTTAGCTCAGCTGGATAGAGCAACGGCCTTCTAAGCCGTGTGTCGGGAGTTCGAATCTCTCAGGGCGCACCAATATTGAATGTGGGCCATTAGCTCAGTTGGTAGAGCACCTGACTCTTAATCAGGGTGTCCTGGGTTCGAGTCCCCGATGGCCCACCATTTTAATTTTAAATACATAGTTGAGCGCCCATAGCTCAGCTGGATAGAGTTACAGACTTCGAATCTGGAGGTCGTAGGTTCGAGTCCTACTGGGCGCACCAGATAGCGCGGGCCATTAGCTCAGTTGGTAGAGCACCTGACTCTTAATCAGGGTGTCCTGGGTTCGAGTCCCCGATGGCCCACCATTAAAACCACCAATATTGGTGGTTTTTTATTTTATCTTTATTTTTTTTGCATGTTGGTTTATAATATATTAAGGCCTCGGGGAGGTGAAATTATGGGTAAACCAAGTATATTTAGCAGAGATTATGAAAAAATAATGCGAAGAAGAAGAATTAATATGATTTTGTTTATTTTGTTAATAATAAGCATAATCTATTTTTTTGGTGATAAATTTTTTAATATAAATTTTTTAAAAGGGATAAAGTTTGGAAATCAAAATGAAAAAAAATCTAGCAGTCTTGTAAAAAAGGATTTGAAAAATGATTATAAAACTGAAAATTCAGTTAATATAATTAAATACAAAAAAGAGGATGGAAGTTTTATACAAATTTATGTTGATAAAGATAAGATAGTAGATATTAAAGATCCATCAGGAAACACTAACTTTGATATATCCGATGATAAAACTTTTGTTGTGTTTGATGATATAAAATCTGGAAAAATAATTATGTTTGATACTGTGAATTTTACTGAGATATCAAAAGATTATTATAGGTCACCTAAATTAGGAAAGATTTTCTATAGAAAAGATATTTTAAAATCCAACCCCAATTATATTTGGGCTGCAAAACCTTATATCCTTTCTGATAAAAAAGTTATTTTTATTTCACAGCTTCCGTATTTTAAAAAGAATTCACAGCTTTATCTTTGGATTTTGGATTTAAAAACTAAAAATTCTAAAAGGATATCTTCTTTAAGTATTAAAGATGTAAATTCGGTGGAGTATATTCCTTATTCTGAAGGCTTGAAAATAAAAATTGAAAATAATATTTATGTTTTAAAAAAGGGCAGCTATAGATTAATTAAATGATTTCATTATCAAGCTGCCTTCTTTAACATATAATTATATTAAGCAATCTTTTTGGTGATCATATGTTAAGGTACCATAAAACAGATGATATAGAAAGAATTGTATCAATCAATTTGCTGGAGGAATATAAGAAAAACTATGATAATGTCCTTTTATCCTCAATAATAGCAGGTTTTCACAGAACATTTGGATTAAGGCATGAAGGAATAAGCATGGCTTTAGAGATAGTTGAAAGCATTAAAGATGATACGCCAAATCTTTTAGAGAGAAATCTTCTTGTATGGAATTTGTATGTTCTAGCTCAAGAATTTTTAGAAGAGGGTAATTTAGAAAAAGCAATGGGTTTTATAGAAAGAGCAGAAAAGAATTGGACTAGAGATGTTTTATTAGGTGATGAAATAGGGGTTTATCACGTATCTTGGATTGAACAATTTTGGTATTTGAAAAGCCAGATATATATGCTTTTATATGATGAAAAAAATTTTCAAAAGATGATAGATATGATTCTCTCAAGCAGATATAACCTTTTTAAAGAAGCAGAACAAGTTACAGGTGAAACTATAATTTATGATAGATGCACCTATAATGCCTTTGAAATTATGGCGATAGAATCTAGAAGAAAAAATATTTATAAATCTATTGACTTTCTAAAGCAGGCAATTCTAATAAAAGGTAATTTATATGTAAAGGAAGAAAAATATAATGTAAATCCATATAAATATTTTGATAGTCTCTTAAATTATTTTAACAGTCTTCAGGATAGGCCTTACGATAATTTAAAATATTTATATTGTGCAACTTGTAAGTTTTTTGACTGTGATGTTTGCAAAAGATTTGGAATAACTACGGATAAATTTAAAGCTTGTAGTATGTATGAAGTAAAAAAGGCAACCCCTTAAGAAACAATATGAGGTGAGGCGGCAGCACTTAGATTGGAACAAAACAGGAGGAGGGATTGCCTTTTTCCATCTCTTTAGCCCATTAGTTATTATAACCACATTGTTTAATGTTATACATGAGATAAAAAATTTTTGGAGGTTTTTTTATGAAAAAGTTTTTTTTAAGGGTTTTGATAATATTTTTAATTATTTTTAATTCAGCCTGTGGGTTAACTGAAAAGGATAATTTTAAAGGTAAACTTGCCTTTTTTGTAGTTGATGTAGGTCAAGGAGATTGTCTTTTGATAAAAACTCCAAACGATAGCTATGTTATGGTAGATGGTGGTTCACAAAATGAGGAAGATAAGTTAAAATACTTTTTAAGCCAGTATGATATTAAAAATATAGATTATGTCGTTGCAACTCATCCCCATGAGGATCATATTGGTAATTTAGATTATATTATAAAAAATTATAATGTGAAAAAAATATTTATGCCTAAAGTAACCACTAATACAAAATCCTTTGAAAACTTAATGGAAGCTATAAGAAAAAAGAAATTAAAAATAAGTGTTGCAAAAGCAGGGATTTCCTTTGAATTAGATGGAGTTTTATTTCAATTTTTAGCTCCAAACAGTCTAAGGTACGATGACTTAAATAATTATAGTGCTGTTTTAAAAGTAGTTTATAAAGATAATAGTATCCTACTTATGGGGGATGCAGAGAAGATATCTGAAAATGAGATTATAAAAAAATTTGATGTTAAGGCAGATATTTTAAAAGTAGGTCATCATGGAAGTGTATCTTCAACAGGAGAAAATTTTTTAAAAAGAGTAAGTCCAAAGTATGCTGTTGTATGCTGTGGGAAAAATAACGATTATGGACATCCCCATAGAGAAACTTTAGAGCTTTTAAGTAAATATAACGTAAAGGTAGTAAGAACAGATATAGATGGAACAGTGGTGTTTTTGCTTGACGGAGAAGAAATAGAAGTTTATAAATAATTATACTTGAATGTAAAAATATTGTATGTTATCATAATAATGCATATTTGTATATAAGTGAAGGATAAAAATAAAAATTGAATATAGAATGGAGGATTTTTCGATGAATACAAAGGTAGAAAGATTAGAAAACAATGTAGTTAAAATTGAAGTTACTGTTCCTGCAGACAAATTTAAGGAAGCTTTAAAAAAGTCCTATGAAAAGAATGCATCAAGATTTAATGTTCCAGGATTTAGAAAAGGCAAAGCGCCAATGGCTATAGTTGAAAGATACTACGGAGAAGGAGTCTTTTATGAGGATGCTATAAACTTTATAGTAGAAGAGACTTACCCAAAGGTAGTAGAAGAAAACGATATTCATCCTGTTGACTACCCAGAATTAGATATCATCCAAATTGGAAAAAATGTAGATTTCATTTATACTGCAAAGGTTATAGTAAAGCCTGAAGTTAAGCTTGGACAATACAAAGGACTTGAGGCTACAAAAATAAGCTACATGGTTACAGACGAAGATGTGGAAGCAGAATTAAACATGCTAAAGGAAAAAAATGCTAGAATCATAGTAAAAGAAGATGGAACAATAGAAAAAGGAGATATAGCTGTAATTGATTTTGAAGGATTTATAGACGGTAAGCCTTTTGAAGGTGGAAAGGCTGAAAATTATGAGTTAGTTATAGGCTCTTTAACATTTATTCCAGGATTTGAAGACCAATTAGTTGGTGCTAAAAAGGGAGATACAGTAGATGTAAATGTTACATTCCCAGAAGACTATCATGTTGAAAGCCTTAAAGGAAAGCCTGCATTATTTAAAGTAACAATAAAAGAAATAAAGACTAAGGAATATCCAGTTGTAGATGATGAATTTGCAAAGGATGTTTCAGAATTTGAAACACTAGAAGAACTAAAGGCAGATATAAGGAAAAAACTTCAAGAAGCAAATGAAAAAAGAGCAAAGATGGAACTTGAAGATCAGTTAGTTGGAAAGGTTGTTAACGCTTCAGAAGTTGATATTCCAGAAGTTATGATAAATCAAGAAATAGATTATATGATTAAAGATATGGATTATAGGTTAAGATATCAAGGATTAAATATAAATCAATATCTTGAAATGATGGGAATTACAATGGAAGATTTAAGAAGGGACTTTAAAGAAGTTGCAACAAATAGGGTAAAAACAAGCTTAGTTTTAGAAGCAATAGCTAAAGCTGAAGGTATAACAGCAACTGAAGAGGAAATCGAAAAGAGAGCAGAAGAAATTGCAAAGAGATATGGAGTAAAGGATATTGAAAGAATGAAAAAAGCAATAATTGAATCACAAAGAGCTTTAATTGCTGAAGAAATAGTTAATAATAAGGTTATTGATTTAATTGTTAATGAGAGCAAAATAATAGGCTAATAGGTTAAAGCAATTGCTTTTTAGCAATTGCTTTAACTTAAATTTAAGGAGGCGATAGAATGAGCTTAGTTCCTATAGTAATTGAACAAACCGCAAGAGGAGAAAGATCTTATGATATATATTCAAGGCTTTTAAAGGAAAGAATAATATTTCTTGGGGATGAGATAAACGATCAAACTGCAAATCTTGTTATAGCTCAGCTTTTATTCTTAGAGTCAGAAGATCCTGACAAGGATATTTATCTTTATATAAACAGCCCAGGAGGAGTAATATCAGCAGGTCTTGCAATTTATGATACAATGCAGTATATAAAACCTGATGTTTCAACTATATGCGTTGGTATGGCAGCTTCAATGGCAGCTGTTTTACTTGCAGCTGGTGCAAAAGGAAAGAGATTTGCTCTTCCAAATAGCGAAATAATGATACATCAGCCTCTTGGAGGAGCGAGAGGTCAAGCGTCAGATATTGCAATTCAAGCTGAACATATATTAAGGCTTAAGAGAAGATTAAATGAAATATTAAGTGAAAGAACAGGTCAGCCTATTGAAAAGATTGAAAGGGATACCGACAGGGATAATTTTATGACAGCTTTAGAAGCTAAAGAATATGGTCTTATAGATGATGTTATTACTAAAAAAATCAAATAAATGTGAGGTGTCATAATGGCAAAAATTGATGAAAAGAAACTAAAGTGTTCTTTTTGTGGTAAGTCACAAGACCAGGTAAAAAGGCTTATTGCTGGTCCTGGTGTTTATATATGTGATGAATGTGTAGAGCTTTGCTCTGAAATAATAACTGAGGAGCTTGAATACGAACAAGATTATGAAATGACTGACCTTCCAAAGCCTCATGAAATAAAAGAATATCTTGATCAATATGTTGTAGGTCAAGACGAGGCGAAAAAGGCTTTGGCAGTTGCTGTTTATAATCATTACAAAAGAATTAATGCACCAAAGAGTAAAAAAGATGATGTTGAACTTCAAAAGAGCAATATATTATTGTTAGGACCTACTGGATCTGGTAAGACGCTTCTTGCACAAACTTTAGCAAAGATGTTAAATGTTCCTTTTGCCATAGCAGATGCAACAACCCTTACAGAAGCAGGATATGTTGGTGAAGACGTTGAAAATATACTCTTAAGGCTTATTCAAAATGCTGATTATGATATAGAAAGGGCGGAAAAAGGAATTATTTATATTGATGAAATAGATAAAATAGCAAGAAAGTCAGAAAATCCTTCTATTACAAGGGATGTTTCAGGCGAAGGAGTTCAACAGGCTCTTTTAAAAATTCTTGAAGGAACTGTAGCAAATGTTCCGCCTCAAGGTGGAAGAAAACATCCTCATCAAGAGTTTTTACAAATAGATACAACTAATATACTTTTTATATGCGGAGGAGCTTTTGAAGGAATCGATAAGATAATAGAAAAAAGGCTCCACCAAAACTCTATAGGATTTGGAGCTGATATAAAGAGCAAGAAGGAAAGAAATGTTGGAGAAATATTAAAACATATTCTACCGGAGGATCTTTTAAAATTTGGAATGATACCAGAATTTATAGGTAGAGTTCCAATAGTAGTTACCCTAAATCAACTTGATAAAGAGGCTCTTATAAACATTCTTACAGAGCCTAAGAATGCCCTTGTAAAGCAGTATGCAAAGCTATTTGAAATGGATGGAGTAGAGTTAGAATTTGAAAAGGAAGCTTTAGAAGCCATTGCGGAAGAAGCTTTAAAGAGAAAAACAGGAGCAAGAGGTTTAAGGGCTATAATGGAAGAAATAATGTTAGATGTTATGTATGAAATACCTTCAAGGGAAGATGTAACAAAATGTATAATAACATATGATACTGTTATAAATAAACAACCACCTAAGTTAATAGTTGGGGAATCTTTAAAGAAAAAATCTTCTGAAAGCAAAAAATCAAAGCTTAAAACCCAAAGCGTATCATGAGGCTTTTTAGCCTCATTTTTTATTTCCCTTCCCTGCATAATGGATTTAAAAAAGGAAATAATAAGTTTGAATAGAAAGGGAGGGGAAAATATGATTACAAGTCAATTCTTGGTTGTTTTAAACTTAATTTTTACAGCTATAGTTACTATATACTTTTATAATTTATTAAAAGGGCAGCAAAGTGCCAAGGTTTATATTGAAAGGGAAAGCAAAAAAGAGATTGAAAAGCTTAATAAAATGAGGTCGATAAGCCTTACTGAACCTCTTTCAGAAAAAACAAGGCCTTCCTCCTTTGACGAGATAATAGGCCAGGAAATGGGAATAAAAGCGTTAAAGGCGGCTCTTTGTGGTCCTAATCCTCAGCATGTTATAATATATGGCCCTCCGGGAGTTGGAAAAACAGCAGCTGCAAGATTAGTTTTAGAAGAAGCTAAGAAAAATCCTATGTCTCCGTTTAAAAGTGATGCTAAATTTATAGAAGTAGATGCTGCAACGGTAAGGTTTGATGAACGAGGAATTGCCGATCCTCTTATAGGTTCTGTGCATGACCCTATATACCAGGGGGCAGGACCTTTAGGAGTTGCAGGAATACCTCAACCAAAGCCTGGAGCTGTTACTAAGGCCCATGGAGGAATTTTATTTTTAGACGAGATTGGAGAGCTTCATCCTATTCAAATGAATAAGCTTTTAAAGGTTTTAGAGGATAGAAAGGTTTATCTAGATAGCGTATATTATTCTTCAGAGGATCCTAACATTCCAAGTCATATAAAGGACATATTTGAAAATGGACTTCCTGCAGATTTTAGACTTGTTGGAGCTACAACAAGAAACCCTGAAGAAATTCCACCGGCTATAAGATCAAGGTGCGTTGAAATATTTTTTAGGGCTTTAACTCCCGATGAGATAGAGATAATAGCTCAAAATGCAGCTAAAAAAGGCGGATTTACCATAGATGAAGAGGCTGTAAAGACTGTTGCTAAGTATGCAACAAATGGAAGAGAAGCTGTAAACATTGTTCAAATTGCTGGCGGTATTGCAATAAACGAAGGAAGGCGTAATATAACCGTAAAGGATGTTGAATATGTTATAGAAAGTGGACATTATAGCCCAAGGCCGGATAAGAAAATTGCGAAGGAACCTCAAGTAGGAGCTGTAAATGGATTAGCAGTTGTAGGAGCAAACTTAGGAATACTTTTAGAAGTTGAAGCAACAGCAATAGAAGTTGAAAAGGGAACAGGAAAGTTAACTATAACTGGAATAATTGATGAAGAAGAAACAGGAAGTTATGGTAAAAAATTAAGAAGGAAAAGTACATCAAAAGGTTCAGTTGAAAACGTATTAACGGTTTTAAGAAAGTATTTGGATATAGATACAAGAAATTATGACATACATGTAAATTTCCCTGGAGGAATGCCAATAGATGGTCCTTCAGCTGGAGTTACTATAACTACTGCTATTTATAGTGCTATAACTGGTATTCCTGTTAATAATGAAGTTGCAATGACGGGGGAAGTATCTATAAGAGGATATGTAAAACCAGTTGGAGGAATACTTGCCAAGATTGAAGCAGCCAAAAAAGCAGGAGTTAAAAAGGTTTTAATTCCAAAGGAGAATTATCAAGAAAACTTTAAGGATATGGATATAGAGATAATACCTGTAAGTAGAATTGAAGAGGTTTTATGTGAAGCCCTTGTGGATAAAAAGGTTTTGGTTAAAAAAAGTACAGCTTAATAGGCACCCTTTAGGGTGCCATTGTTATCTGTTGTTGTTGAAAATGTATGGATAATTAAGGTATAATATATAAGACTATGAAAGAAACTCTGATGAAAGGAGTTGAGATAGATGGAGGAAATTAAGGATAATATTCTGCCTCTTATAGCATTAAGGGGTGTTACTATATTCCCTCATATGGTACTACATTTTGATGTTGGGAGGCAAAAATCAATACTTGCCCTTGAAGAGGCAATGGTTAAAGATCAAATAATATTTTTAGTAACCCAAAAGGATCCTAAGGTTGAAGACCCTGATATAGATGATATGTATAAGATAGGAACTGTTTCTAAAATAAAACAGATTTTAAAGCTTCCTGGAGACAACATAAGGGTATTAGTTGAGGGGCTTCATAGAGCTGAAATAGAAGAGTTAGTTCAAAAAGAACCTCTTTTTAAGGCAAAGATAAATATTTTTAAAGAAGAGGTTATCGAAAAAACGGTTGAAGTTGAAGCCCTCATGAGACAGGTTATAAAGAATTTTGAAGAATATGTAGAGCAAAATAATGCCATACCTGATGAAATATTAAGTTCTGTTGAAGATATTGATGAACCAGGTAAACTTGCAGATATAATAACATCATACCTTGCTATAAAACAGGATAAAAGGCAGGAACTTTTAGAAGCCGTAGATCAAATTGAAAGGCTTAAAAAATTATTGGAAATTTTAGCAAGGGAAATAGATATATTAAAGATTGAAAAAAGGATTGGGATGAAGGTAAAAAGAAAGATTGACAAAATGCAAAAAGAATATTATTTAAGGGAACAGCTTAAGGTTATTCAAGAAGAATTAGGGGATAAGGATGGAATTCAAGAAGAAATAGAGGAATATAGGAAAAAGATAGAAAAAGCAAAGCTTCCAAAAGAAGCTAAGGAAAAAGCAAATTATGAATTAAAAAGGCTAGAAAGAATAGGGCCTCATTCTCCTGAAAGCGGAGTTATAAGAACTTACCTAGATTGGATAGTAGATCTTCCATGGTCAAAAGAAACAGAGGATACAGAAGATCTTGATAAGGTTAGAGAAGTTTTAGAAAGCGAGCATTATGGACTTGAAGAGGTTAAAGAAAGAATTCTTGAGTTTTTAGCTGTAAGAAAATTAAATAAAAGTATGAAAGGACCTATCCTTTGCCTTGTTGGACCACCTGGGGTTGGGAAGACTTCTATTGCAAGATCTATTGCTAATGCTTTAAATAGAAAATTTGTAAGGATTTCTTTAGGAGGAGTAAGGGACGAAGCTGAAATTAGAGGTCATAGAAGAACATATATAGGAGCAATTCCAGGAAGAATAATTTATGGGATGAAACAGGCAGGTTCTAAAAATCCAGTATTCCTTTTAGATGAAATAGATAAATTAAGCTCAGATTTTAGAGGAGATCCTGCAGATGCCCTTTTAGAGGTTTTAGATGCAGAACAAAACCATAGTTTTAGAGACCATTACCTTGAACTCCCATTTGATTTATCAAAGGTCTTATTTATAACCACAGCAAATACAATAGATACTATTCCAAGGCCTCTTCTTGATAGAATGGAAGTTATAGAAATATCAGGTTATACTGATGAGGAAAAGGTAAAAATTTGTAGCAGATATCTTCTACCAAGGCAGATAAAGGAGAACGGATTAAAGGAAGAAAATATTTTAATATCTGAAAGCGTTATAAAGGACATCATAAATCTTTATACAAGAGAATCCGGAGTAAGAAATCTTGAAAGAAAAATAGCATCTATTTGTAGAAAAGTTGCTATAGAAGTTGTTAAAAATCCTGACAAAAAGGTAAAAATTACATCACAAAATCTTAAAAAATATTTAGGAATTCCAAAGTTTAAGCAGGATGAAAGGATTAACAAAAATCAGGTTGGTGTTGCCATGGGACTTGCTTGGACTGCTTATGGAGGGGATACTTTACCGGTTGAAGTTATGCCTATGCCAGGAAAAGGAAATCTGGAGCTTACAGGCCAGTTAGGAGATGTTATGAAGGAATCTGCAAGGGCAGGATTTAGCTTTATAAGAGGTAATGCTGAGAAATTTGGGATAGATCCTAAGTTTTATGAAAATACCGATCTTCACATACATGTTCCTGAGGGAGCAGTTCCAAAGGATGGCCCTTCTGCTGGAATTACTATGGTTACAGCTATGGTTTCAGCCCTTTCTAAAAGGCCTGTAAGAAGCGATGTAGCTATGACAGGTGAAATAACCTTAACAGGAAGAGTTTTAGCAATAGGCGGGGTTAAGGAAAAATGTCTTGCAGCGTATAGGGCAGGTATTAAAAACGTAATACTTCCTATGGAAAACAAAAGCGATGTAGAAAAGGTTCCTGAAAATATAAGGAAGAAGATGAAATTTATTTTTGTTGAAAGGATTGAGGAAGTTTTGGAAAATGCTCTAGCAGAGGGGGATGCGGTATGAAGATAAGAAAGGCAGAGCTTGAAAAGGTTGCAGTATCACCTGATCAGTATCCAACTACAGGACGACCTGAAATTGCCCTTGCAGGTCGTTCAAACGTTGGTAAATCATCCCTTATAAATACCCTTGTAAATATAAGGGGACTTGCAAGAACTAGTAGCTCTCCAGGAAAAACAAGGACTATTAATTTTTATAACATAAATAATGATTTTTATCTTGTTGACCTCCCAGGATATGGATATGCAAAGGTTTCAAAGGAAGAAAGAAAGAAATGGGGAAAAATGATAGAAGAATATTTAAACAATAGAGAAGAATTAAAATTGATTGTTCTGCTAGTGGATTCAAGGCATCAACCAACAGAAGATGATAAACTTATGTTAAATTATATAAGGCATAGCGGTAAAAAGCTGGTTGTAGTTGCAACAAAAATTGATAAGTTATCAAATAATGAACTTTTTAAGAATATAAATATGATAAAAAAAGAACTTAATTTGACTGAAGAGGATATTTTTATACCATTTTCTTCAGTAAAAAGAACAGGAAGAGATAAACTTTTAAAGGTTATAGAAGAAAATATATAAGGCATGCTTTTTAGCATGCCTTATTTAAGGAGAGGTTTTATGCAAAGATTTGCTGATGTTATAAAATTTTTATCTGTTTTATTGCTTTTGGCACTTCCACCTTGGTTTAGTTTGGTAAAAAGAATTCGAAATAGAAAAAAAAGAAGGTTTTTATGGACCTTTGTTTTTATTCCTTATATTATATCTACAACATACACTCAAAATGTTTTGCCCTTTTTTGCTGTGTTGATTACCCTTTATTTTATTAAAAATCAAAGGGATGAAGAGGAGCTTTTTTATTTAAGGTCTATAAAAGGGCAGATTTTATACTTGATAGTTTTAAATATTATATTTAGGTTAGTAGTTACCCTTTTAAGTGGAATTTATGCAAATATATTAATTAAACTTGGATTTAAACTTCAGATGCAGGATGTTATGAAACTTTTTATTGAAAAGCCTTGGAAGGAAGTTATATATCTTTCTATTATGACAATTGTTTTTGCCCCTATTCTTGAGGAATTTATATTTAGGCATATATTGTATAGGTATTTTTCAAAGGTTAATAAAATGTTTTCTGCTATACTTACAAGCTTTCTTTTTATGCTTTTGCATTATAATTTAGCAGGTTCGTTATCTTTTTTTATGTTCGGACTTTTCAATTGTTATCTTTATGATAAATTTGGATATAAGGCCGCAGTTTTTAATCACTTTTTGTTTAATTTTACTTCTGTTGTGTTGATTTTAATATTTAAGTATTACAATATTCCTATTACAACTTAATTCCTCCGCTTAAAACGGTGATAAATATGTCAACAATTCTACATTTATCTTCAGGCAAAAATTCCTTAAGGGCATATAATACTTCTATTCTTTTATCTTTTTTATTTAGTTTGGAATTAAACATTGCCATCATGTTTTGAATTTTTTCTATGTCTATATTTTTTAAAACTTCATTAATATCTATATCTTCTGGAATAAAATTTGGAATTTCATCTCTTTTTTTGTCGGACATAATATTCCTCCTTTAAATTGATTTTATGGACATGGCAATGCCATCAAAATTTGATGGTATTGCCATGTCCATAACTTTTAGCAACATCTCTTAAGTCCGCAGCAGCCACAAATCACAAGATAAAGTGCTACTATAAACAATACGCTGTCGTCTAAAAGTTGCATTCCATCATGATGGTCTCTTCCTTCCTTTTTGCCAAATTGTAAAACAATTAAGAGTAAAGCAAGCAAGCTGTTAAAATCTGGTCTTTTTTCACACTTCTTTGACATATTAACACCTCCATATATATTAATTAATTTTAATCACACTTATCCTTGTCGTCTTTTCCAAGAAGTAGGATTAAAAGTATTAAAAGTACTATGAAGAAAGTATCATCTTTTTTGCAGCATGAGTCGTAGCATTTATGGTGTTTGTGTTTGTGTTTGTGTTTGTGGCAGCAGCATCCAAAGCCTAAGAAGTCTTGATCCTTTCCAAAGAAGAATATTATAGCAAGTATTAAAAGTGTAGTTAAAAGATTATCATCATGTCTTCTATCAAAGTTTAAAGTTGACATCATAGTTCCTACATCCATTTACTCACCCTCGCTTTATCATGTTTCTAATATAGCCTATGCAAAATATATAAAAAGGGTTACAGATAATTTTTAAGATAAAATTTTAACAGTTGTTTTTGAAAAAAAAGGAATTTTTAATTTTTTGTAGAATAATATAATTGTGTGAAAAAATTAATTAAGGTGATGTAGCATGGAAGATCTAAATCGAAGGTGTTTTTGTGGAAATTTAACAAAAAATGAATGTTTAAAAGAAACATGTCCCTATGAACTTTTGGAAAATTTCAATAGTATATGTCATGATCTTAAAAATCCTTTAAATATAATATTAAGCTGTATCCAAATATTAGAAATATATGAGTCTTCAGGTAAGATATATCATCAAAAAGGGCTTTTAAAAAAATATTTAAATATGTTAAAGCAAAATAGTTTTAGACTTATAAGGCTTGTAAATAATATTTTAGATGTTACAAAGATAGAATCAAATCTTTTTAGCATAAAACTTACAAATCAAGATATGGTAAGGCTCCTTGAAAATATCACAAGTTCAGTTTCAGAATATGCTATCTCAAAGGGGATTAGTGTCTCTTTTAGCTCCAACGTATCAGAAAAAATTTTAGCTGTTGACCCTGATAAAGTAGAAAGGATAATGTTAAATCTAATTTCAAATGCTATTAAATTTACTCCAGTTGGAGGGAATATAAAAATAAGTTTTGAAGATTTAAATGATAAGGTTTTAATATTGGTGCAGGATAATGGAATAGGAATGACAAAGGAAGAGGTTAAGGATGTATTTAATAAATATAAGCAAATGAAAAGAAATTATAAGGAAAATGAAGGAACTGGTTTAGGTTTATCCCTTGTAAAAAAATTAGTTGAACTTCATCATGGAAAAATCTGGGTTGAAAGTAAAAAGGGAAAGGGAACAAAATTTTATTTAGAGTTTCCTGTGAGATTGGTTAAAGAGGAAGGAATAAGAGAGCAAAATATTAACAGTTTAGTTGAAAAAATAAACATAGAGTTTTCGGATATATATCAAATATTTTAGGAGGTTTGTGTGAAGGGTATAAGGGCAGTTGTTACATACCATTGTAACTTTATGTGTTCTAGTTGTAGATATAAATGTGCTCCTTTTAAAAGGGGTATTATGAATCCTTTACATTTGAGGATTGAAGTTTTAAAGGCAATAGAGGAAGGATTTAATGACTACTTAATAATTGAGGGTGGGGAAGTATTTTTAAATGCAGAGGTTATTTATAAATATTTAAAAAAACTTAAGGATGTCAATATTAAAAAGTATGTTGTAACAAACGGATATTGGGGAAACTTTGATATATACAATAGAATACTTTACGATTTAAGAAAACTTAATTTATCTGGTGTAATTATTGAATATGATTATTTTCACTCCTTTTTTGTTGATATTAAAACTGTAAAGGAAGCAGCAAAAAAAGTTTTAAACAATAATTTAGATCTTATAATTAGAGCAAATATATGTACCAAAGATTTGTCAAGTCCAGAGGATATAAAAACTATTGAGGATATAAAGCTTATAAAAGATGGTGTGCATTGTAAGGTAATATTTGAAGGAATAAAGGATTTTGGAATAAAGGAAATATTAAACAAAAGATGGCAAAAGGATGAAAAGATTATATTATATAAGCAGCGCTAATTTAGCGCTGAATTTTTTTGTAATTGCAAGAATAATTGCAAATAATACAGAAAAATTTCAATAAAGCTTTTTAATCTAAAAATTTCAAAAAATATAAGGAATATCTTATTAACGTTTTATATTTTATTATGATAAAATAATAATTGGATTGAGCCAATTTTCAAAATGGATCAAGAGGTGGCAAAATGAACATTATAATAGACAAAAAAAGCAACGTTCCACTATATATACAAGTTAAAAATCAAATAATGGAGGAAATTAAAAAAGGAAATTTAAAAATAGGAGATAAGTTGCCAACAGAAAGGGAACTTGCAAGGCTTTTGAATACAAGCAGAAATACTATAAGCTCAGCCTATAATCTTTTAGAAAAGGAAGGAGTACTTGTATCTTATCAAGGAAGGGGTACTTTTGTAGCAGAAGAAGGAATAACTTGGAAGCATCAGAATATAAAGGAAAAACTTTTAAGAATTATAGATCTTGGGCTTGAAGAGGCTTTAGAACTTGGATTAAGCCCAAGGGAATTTTTAGCTTTAGTTCAACAAAGGATTAGTGAAAAGGAAGAGATTTTACAAAGCATTAATGCAGTATTTGTTGAATGCAATATAGAACAAGCAAAAGAATTTGCAAAGGAATTATCTTTTTATACAAAAATGAATGTAAGTCCTCTTACTATATCTGACCTTAAGGAAAGGGATGAAAAAACACTAAAGGCTTTAAAGGATGCACATCTTATTATTGCAACTTTTAATCATGTCAACGAGGTAAAGACTTTAACATCGGATCTTAAAAAGGAAGTATTAGGAGTTGCAATAAATCCCTGCCTTGAGGCCATTGTAAGGATTGCACGATATCCAAAGGGGACAAGGTTTGGACTTTTATGCCTTTCTGAGGAATTTGCTTTTAAGGTAAAAACTGCGCTTAATTCTGCAGGGCTTGATTTAGTGGATATTCGTGCATCTGTTAGCAAAAAGGCAGAGGAAGTTAAGGACATAATAGACACATCAGATGTTATAATAGTTTCCCCAGGAAGGCGTCAAGAGGTTTTAAAAATTGCAAAGGGAAAAGAAGTAATAAATTTTGATTATTCTCTTGATAAGGGGTCTGTAAAGGCTATTATGTCAAAGATTATAGAATATAAAAACATAATTTAATAAGGAGGATAATTATGGGAAAGACTGTAGTTTTAGGTGTTATTGGTGCTGACTGCCATGCTGTAGGAAATAAAATACTTGAAAGGGCTTTTACTGATGCAGGATTTAATGTTGTAAATATAGGAGTTATGTGTTCTCAAGAAGAATTCATTAATGCTGCAATTGAAACAAATGCAGATGCAATATTAGTTTCATCCTTATATGGACATGGTGAGATAGACTGTAGAGGTTTAAGGGAAAAGTGTGATGAGGCAGGACTAAAAAATATACTTCTTTATGCAGGGGGAAATCTTGTTGTAGGAAAGCAAGAATGGAGTGAAGTTGAAAAAAGATTTAAAGAAATGGGATTTAATAGGGTTTATCCACCTGGAACATCTCCAGAGGTTGGAATTAAAGATCTTAAACATGATTTAGGAATAGAGGATTAGGTGATGTTATGGATGCAGCGCTTTTAATAGATTTTGGAAGCACATATACAAAGCTTACGGCGGTAGATCTAGAAAATGAGGAAATTCTTGCGACAGCAAAGGACCTTACGACGGTTAATACAGATATAATGATAGGTTTTAATAAAGCTTTTGAGAAATTAAAGGAAAAAATAGATATATCTAAAGTTAATTTTGTAGAAAAATTGGCATGCTCATCTGCAGCAGGTGGACTTAAAATGATCGCAATTGGCCTTGTGCCAGAACTTACAGCGGAGGCTGCCAAGAGGGCTGCCCTTGGAGCAGGGGCTAGGATACTTGGAGTTTACAGTTATGAACTTACAAAGCATGAAATAGAAGAAATTATAGAAAAAAAGCCAGATATCATACTTCTTGCAGGTGGAACAGATGGGGGAAACAAGGATTGTATTCTTCATAATACAAAACTTATTGCAGAATATATTCATGATGTTCCTGTAGTGGTAGCAGGAAACAAGAATGCTCAGGATGAGATAGATGCTATTTTTAATGATGCCCATATTTATCATAAAATAACAGAGAATGTAATGCCAAGGCTTAATCAAATAAATGTGGAGCCTGCAAGAAAGGTTATAAGAGAAATATTTATGGAAAAAATAGTTGAAGCAAAGGGTATGAAAAAAGCTGAGGAATTTATAGGTGGAATATTAATGCCAACTCCTGCGGCTGTTTTAAAGGCGGCAAGGATTTTGGCGGATGGAACGGATAAGGAAGAGGGTATAGGTGAACTTGTTGTTGTTGATATTGGTGGTGCTACAACGGATGTTCATTCTATTGCAAGCGGTGAGCCCTCAAAGGCAGGGGTTACCTTAAGAGGTCTTCAAGAGCCCTATGCTAAAAGAACCGTTGAGGGAGATTTAGGAATGAGGGTAAGTGCTATGTCCCTTTTTGAAGCTGCAGGAACAAGGAAGATAAAAAAATTTATTCCAGATACTAAGTATGATATAGAACAAAGGTGTAAATTTTTACAGCAGAATGTAAATTTTGTTCCTGAAAAACAAGAGGATATTGATTTTGATGAGGCTTTGGCTATGGTTGCAACAGATATGGCAATGGAAAGACATGTAGGTTTTATAGAAAGTGTATATACTCCAATGGGTATTATTTATTCTCAAGTTGGAAAAGATTTACTAAATGTAAAGTATTTAATAGGAACTGGTGGTGTTATAGTACACAGCAAAAATCCTAAGAAAATACTTTCTGCAGGAAAGTTTAATTCAGAAACTCCAAATTATTTAAAACCTATGGATCCTGAGATTTTAGTTGATAAAGAGTATATAATGTCTGCAATGGGGCTTTTGGCGGAAAAATATCCTGATAAGGCTGTAAGAATAATGAAAAAATATATAGTTAAAGCTTGAGGAGGTTAAATTATGGAGCTTAAAAATAAAAAATGGACAGAAGAAGAATTTTTTAAGGTAAGACAAGAGGTATTAAATCAGTGGCCTACAGGAAAGGATGTAGATTTAGAAGAAGCAGCAGAATATTTAAGAAAAGTTCCTGAACATAAAAGTTTCCCTGCAAAACTTAAAAAGGCTAAAGAAGAAGGAATAACATTAGCACAGCCAAGGGCAGGAGTTGCTTTGATTGAGGATCATATAAACCTTTTAAGATATTTACAGGATGTAGGAGAAGCGGATCTTTTGCCATCAACGATAGATAGTTATACAAGACAAAATAGATATAACGAATGTGAAATTGGTCTTGAAGAAAGTAGAAAAGCAGGACGTTCTATGCTCAATGGTTTCCCAGCAGTAAACCATGGTGTTGAAGGTTGTAGAAGGGTATTTGAAGCGGTTGACCTTCCACTTCAAGCAAGACATGGAACTCCTGATGCAAGGCTTTTATCAGAAATAATTCATGCTGCAGGTTGGACTTCAAATGAAGGTGGAGCGATATCATATAATATTCCATATGCAAAAAGCGTAAGTCTTGAAAAGTCAATACTAGATTGGCAATACTGTGATAGGTTAGTTGGGCTTTATGAGGAAATGGGAATATCATTAAATAGAGAGCCTTTTGGACCTTTAACAGGAACTTTAGTTCCACCAAGCATTTCCAATGCAGTTGCTATAATAGAAGGGCTTCTTGCAGCGGAACAGGGCGTTAGAAATATTACATTAGGTTATGGTCAGTGTGGTAATTTAATTCAAGACGTTGCAGCTATGAAGGCTTTAGAGGAGCAGGCAGAGGAATATTTTAAAACTTTTGGATATGATGTTTACCTTACAACAGTGTTCCATCAATGGATGGGAGGATTCCCACAGGATGAAGCAAAGGCTTTTGGTGTTATTTCATGGGGTTCAGCAACAGCTGCTCTTGCTGGAGCTACAAAGGTTATAGTAAAAACTCCTCATGAGGCTGTTGGAATTCCAACAAAGGAAGCAAATGCTCAAGGAATAAAGGCAACAAAACAGACATTGAATCTTTTAAGAGGTCAAAGACTTCCAATGTCAAAGGAATTGGAAGAAGAAATAAAACTTATAAAGATGGAAACAAAGTGTATATTAGATAAGGTATTTGAGGTTGGAAAAGGAGATCTTGCAGTTGGAGTTGTAAAGGCGTTTGAAATGGGAATTTTAGATATACCATTTGCACCAAGTAAATATAATGCAGGTAAAGTTCTTCCAGCGAGGGATAACAATGGAGCAGTTAGAATATTGGAATTTGGAAATATACCATTTACAAAGGAAATAAAAGATTTCCACAGAAGTCTTTTAGAGGAAAGAGCAAGGTATGAAAAAAGAGAAGTAGGTTTCCAAATGGTTGTAGATGATATTTATGCTGTAGGAAAAGGATTCTTGGTTGGAAGACCAAATATGTAAATTAAAGGAGAAAGGTTGGAGGTATTATGAAGATAGTTGATGTTTTAATGTCAGCAGGAAGAACAGGATTTTTCTTTGATGACCAAAGGGCAATTAAAAAAGGGGCTCCCCATGATGGTTTTGTGTATATAGGTGAGCCAGTAACAGAAGGATTTAAAACCATAAGAATGGCAGGAGAGTCTATTTCAGTTATGCTTATTTTGGAGGATGGACAGGTTGCTTATGGAGATTGTGCGGCTGTTCAATATTCAGGAGCAGGAGGAAGAGATCCTTTATTTTTAGCTGAGGAGTTTATACCTGTTATAGAAAAACATATAGTTCCAAAGCTTAAAGGAAGAGAAATAACTACATTTAAAGAAATGGCTGAGGAAATTGATAAATTAGAAGTTGATGGGAAAAGACTTCATACAGCTATAAGATATGGTGTAACTCAAGCTATATTAGATGCTGTAGCTAAGGCAAGAAAAATTACAATGGCAGAGGTTATAAAGGAAGAATATAAAACAGGAGTTGAATTTAGGAAGATACCTATATTCACACAATCTGGGGATGACAGATACATAAATGTGGACAAAATGATTTTAAAGGGTGCTGATGTTCTTCCCCACGGACTTATAAACAATGTAAAAGAAAAGCTTGGAGAAAATGGAGAAATCTTAAAAGAATATGTAGCATGGTTAAGGGATAGAATCTTAAAGTTAAGAACAAGAGAAGATTACAATCCTGTTTTACACATAGATGTCTATGGAACTATAGGAATTGCTTTTAATATGGATTATGAAAAAATGGCAAATTATTTAGGAGAGCTTGAAGCTATAGCAAAGCCATTTAAACTTAGAATAGAAGGTCCTATGGATGTTGAAAACAGAGAAGGGCAGCTTGAAGCTTTAAAGAGACTTAGAAATCTTTTAAAACAAAAGGGCATAGGAGTAGAAATAGTTGCTGATGAATGGTGCAATACTTGGGAGGATATAAAGCTTTTTGTAGATGAAGGCGCTGCAGATATGATTCAGATAAAAACTCCTGACCTTGGAGGAATAAATAATGTTGTTGAAGCAATTCTTTACTGCAAAAAGCATGGAGTAGGTGCATATTGTGGTGGAACATGCAATGAAACAGATAGATCAGCGCAGGTTTTAACTAATGTTGCTATAGCATGTGATGCAGATCAGTGCCTTGCAAAGCCAGGAATGGGTGTTGATGAAGGATTTATGATAGTTTACAATGAAATGCAAAGAGTTTTAACTTTATATAAAAACAGAGAAAGAATAAACAATGCTATAAAAAGATAGGCATGCAGGCATCTGCATGCCTTTTTATGGAAAGGAAGGTGAATTTATGAGAACTATTCATATTGATGAAATTGTAAAAGTTGTAAGAGATTTATGTATAGAAGCAAACTATTATTTAAATGAAGATATAAAAAATGCTTTTTTAAAATATAAAGAGGAAGAAAATTTTAAACTTGCAAAGGATATAATAGATATTTTGATAAAAAATGCTGAAATTGCAAAAAATGAAAATATGCCTATGTGTCAGGATACAGGAATGGCAGTAATTTTTGTTGAAATAGGTCAAGATGTTCATATAGTTGGAGGAAGTTTAAAGGAAGCTATAAATGAAGGTGTAAGAAGGGGTTACATAGAAGGCTATCTTAGAAAGTCTGTTGTTAATGATCCTATAGAGAGAATAAATACAAAGGATAATACTCCTGCTATAATTTATACTGATATTGTTGAAGGGGATAAGCTAAAAATAACTGTCGTTCCAAAGGGATTTGGAAGTGAAAACATGAGTCAGTTAAAAATGTTAAGGCCAGCTGACGGAGTGGAGGGAATAAAGGATTTTGTTTTGAATGTTGTTAAAGAGGCAGGGCCCAATCCTTGTCCACCTATTGTAGTTGGAATTGGAATTGGTGGAACTTTTGAATATTGTGCTTATCTTGCTAAGAAGGCACTTTTAAGGCCTATTGATAAAAGAAATGAAAATCCATTTTATGCAAAGTTAGAAGAAGAACTATTAAATGCTATAAACAGCCTTGGAATAGGACCTCAAGGATTTGGAGGAAAAACTACAGCTCTTGCTGTAAATATAGAGGCCTATGCAACTCATATAGCAGGGCTTCCTGTTGCAGTTAATATAAGTTGTCATGCTACAAGACATGCAGAGAAGGTTTTATAGGGGGGATATGATGATAAGAATTACAACTCCACTTACAAATGATGTTATAAAAAGCTTAAAAGCAGGAGATAGTGTTTTGTTGACAGGGTATGTTTATACGGCAAGGGATGCTGCCCATAAAAGACTTGTTGAACTTATAAAAGAAGGAAAGGAATTGCCCTTTGATATAAAGGGGCAAATAATTTATTATGTAGGTCCAACTCCAGCTAAGGAGGGACAGCCAATAGGTTCTGCTGGTCCTACGACAAGTTATAGAATGGATCCTTATACTCCTTTGCTTCTTGAAAAGGGATTAAAGGGAATGATAGGAAAAGGAAAAAGAAGCAAGGAAGTTATAGATTCCATAAAGAAAAATTCGTGTATTTATTTTGCAGCAATAGGTGGGGCTGCAGCCCTTACTGCAAAATGTGTAAAATCATCAGAGCTTATAGCCTATGAGGATTTAGGAGCAGAAGCTATAAGAAGGCTTTATGTTGAAGATTTGCCTTTAGTCGTTGTTGTAGATAGTAACGGTAATAATTATTATGAGATAGGGCAAAGAGAGTATTTAAGTTTATGTGGTAAATAAAAGGAGGTGTATTATGAAAATAGTAAGGCCTGCAAAGGCAGGGACTATGGAGTCGAATGATATTTATATAATGGTTTATCCTAATGAAAATGGAAACGAAATTCAGCTTGATAGTATAGTTTTAAAACAATTTGGAAATCAGATAAAAAAGGTTATAATGGATACTTTAAACGAACTTGAGGTTGAAAATGCTTTAGTTGTTGCAAAGGATAGGGGGGCTTTAGATTATACTATAAAAGCAAGGGTTGAGACGGCTATAAAAAGAGCCTGTGAATAATTTAAAAAGTTAAGCGATGGGCACTTTTGGAGGTGTTACCTTTGAGAAGAAGCATGCTTTTTATTCCAGGAAATAATCCTTCTATGATTCAAAATTCTCCTTTTCTTGGTGCAGATAGTATTATTTTAGACCTTGAGGATGCAGTAAGTCTAGATGAAAAGGATTCAGCAAGATGTTTAGTTAGAAATGCCCTTTTAAGCTTAGATTTTAATGGTTGTGAAAAGGTTGTAAGAATTAACTCTATATCTTCTGGATTTGGATATGATGATATTGATGCAATAGCAAGGGTTAAGCCTGATGCTTTTTTGATTCCAAAGGCTACAGAGGATGATATAGAGGAGATAGATTCATTAATTTCTACTATAGAAAGGGAGGAAGGTTTTAAACTTGGATGTATAAAGTTAATTCCTCTTATTGAAACTGCCTTTGGAGTTGAAGATGTTTTTAATATTATAAAATCTTCTAAAAGGATTGTTGCAGTGCTTCTTGGAGCAGAAGATTTGACCGCTGATATGGGTATAAAAAGGACAAAAGAAGGAGAAGAAATATTTTATGCAAGAAGCAGAATAGCATCTGTTTGTGCGGCGCTGAAGGTTGATGCAATAGATACTCCTTTTACAGATGTTAATGATTTTGAAGGATTAAGAAAGGATGCGGAGAAGGCAAAACTTATTGGAATGTCTGGAAAGGCAGCAATAAATCCAAGACAAATAGATGTAATTAATGAAGTTTTTTCACCAAGCTTTGATGATATTAATTGGGCAAAAAGGGTTATTGAAGCCTATGAAAAGGCTAAGATGGAAGGTAAAGGAGTATTTGCACTGGATGGAAAGATGGTAGATGCACCAATACTTTTAAGAGCAAAAAATATAATAGAAAAGGCAAAAGCAATAGGCCTTATAAAGGGGTGATAAAATGATTAATGCAGTTAAAAGAGAAATTCCTGAATTTATAGAAGGTTATGGCAAAGTTAAACCCTTTATGGGAGCTTATGCTAATATAGGCGATGTTGTAAAAACTTCCGTAAAAATAAAAAGCGTAAAACCCAATGATAAAAAAGTTCTTCCATCAATAAAGGATGCACTTTTAAAGTGTGGAATAAAGGATGGAATGACTATATCATTTCACCATCACCTAAGAAATGGTGATTATGTATTAAACATGGTTTTAGATGAAATAGCAAAGCTTGGAATTAAAAATTTGACTGTTGCAGCAAGTTCTATTTTCCCATGTCATGCTCCTTTAGTTGAGCATATTAAAAATGGAGTTGTAACAAAAATTTATGCTAATTATATGTCTGGACCTGTTGCTGAGGCTGTTTCAAAGGGACTTTTAAAATATCCTGCTATTATGCATACCCATGGCGGAAGAGCAAGAGCTATTGAAAGTGGAGATCTACATATAGATATTGCTTTTATAGCAGCTCCAACTTGTGATACTTATGGAAATATAAATGGAGTTGAAGGAAAATCTGCCTGCGGAAGTTTAGGATATGCTATACCTGATGCCATGTATGCAGAAAAGGTAGTTGCAATAACTGATAACCTTGTTGATTATCCTGCTTGTCCTATTGAAATAAGCCAGGAATATGTTGATTATGTTGTTGTAGTTGATGAAATAGGGGATCCTAAAGGTATAGTTTCAGGAACTACAAGGATAACTAGGGATCCTATAGGTCTTAGGATTGCAAAGCTTGCTGCACAGCTTATTGATGAAGTAGGACTTTTGAAGGATGGTTTTTCTTTTCAAACTGGAGCTGGAGGAACATCCCTTGCAGTTGCAGCTTTTGTAAAGGATATAATGAAGAAAAAAAATATAAAAGGAAGTTTTGCAGCAGGAGGAATTACAGGATATATAGTTGATATGTTTGAAGAAGGGCTGTTTAAAGCCTTGTTTGATGTTCAATGTTTTGATTTAAAGGCAGTTGAATCTTATAAAAACAATAAGGCTCATCAAGGAATGTCTGCATCAATGTATGGAAATCCTCATAACAAAGGATCGGTTGTGAATAACCTTGATGTTATGATATTAGGAGCAACCGAGGTAGATATTGATTTCAACGTTAATGTTACAACAGGTTCAAATGGAATAATAATTGGAGGTTCAGGTGGACATTCAGACACTGCCGCAGGAGCAAAGCTTGCTATAGTTGTAACCCAGCTTACAAAGGCAAGGCTCCCTATTATAGTAGATAGAGTAACAACAGTTACAACCCCAGGTGAGACTATAGATGCAGTTGTTACTGAAAGGGGTATAGCAATAAATCCAAGAAGACAAGACCTTTTAGAAAAGCTTAAGGATTCTAATTTACCTATATTTACTATAGAAGAACTAAAGAATATGGCAGAAAAGCTAACAGGGGTTCCTGAGAAAATAGAATTTGAAGATAGAATAGTTGCTGTAGTTGAGTATAGAGATGGAACAGTTATAGATGTTGTAAGGCAGGTTAGGTGATTTTATGGAAATTATTGAAACTAAGGAGCTTGATAAGGTAGAGAATTTTTTAAAAGATTTTGATTTAAGCTTAGAAAAAGATGTTGATATAACTTTGATTGCAGTTGAAGATGGTAGAATAATAGGAACATGTTCAGCTTCAGGAAATATTATAAAGGATTTTGCGGTATCTTCAGAATATCAAAATGAAGGTGTTGCATCAAAGCTTCTTACACAAATTCAAAATAGGCTTTTTGATAAGGGAGTATATGAAACTTTTATATTTACAAAACCTCAAAATAGACATATATTTGAAGGATTAGGTTATAGATTTGTTGAAGGTAGCGAAGATGTGATTTTGCTTGAAGGTGGATTAGCCAATGTAGAAAAATATGTAAAAAATATGTTTATAAAAAGCGGTTTAAGTTCTAATGAAAAGGCTTGTCTTGTTATGAACTGCAATCCTTTTACTTTAGGACATAGGTTCCTTATTGAAACTGCTTCAAAGGAAAATGAAGAAGTTGTAGTTTTTGTAGTTGAAGAAAATAAGTCTCTTTTTCCCTTTGATGTAAGACTGAAGCTTGTAAAGGAAGGAGTTAAAGATTTAAAAAATGTAAGGGTGATGCCAGGAGGGAAATATATAATATCCTCTGCAACTTTTCCAAGCTATTTTTTAAGAAAAGAAGATGTTAGGCTTAAGGCTTACACAAGATTGGATGCTAAAATATTTGGAAGATATATTGCAAAGGAGTTTAATATAAAAAGAAGGTATGTTGGAGAAGAACCCTACTGCAAAGTTACAAAGGCTTATAATAGTGCTCTTTTAGAAATTTTACCTTCCTTTGGAGTTGAGGTTAAAGTAGTTGAACGTCTAAAGGTTGATGGAGTAAAGATAAGCGCTTCTTTTGTTAGAAACTTAATTAAGCAGGGGAAGATTTATGAAACAAAGAAATTCTTACCTTCAACTACTTATGAATTTTTAATTTCAAGTGATGCAAAAGATATAATAGAAAAAATAAAAAGGAGCGATAGTCCCCATTGATTGAGATACTTGAAGATAGAGAAAAAAGGTTTTTTAAAATTTTAAACCTTTATAAAAAGTACAATTATCCTATTTTATGCGGAAAAATAAATTATCCTGGAATCAATAAAAACACATTAGAGGCAGAATATGCCTTTAATGTGTTATATTCTCTCTTGATGAATTTATTTAAAGACTATATCATTTATCATGAAGTAGATAAAGGATATGATGGAAAATCGGTTTTAATGGTTTTAAGATTAGATAAATTCGAAGCTAAAAGGATGTCAATAAATATAGAAAATGAGCATGAATTAGGAAGGATTTTTGATATTGATATATATGAAAAGGAAAATCCAGTATCTAGAACAGAATTGGGATTTAAAGAAAGAGAATGTATTATATGTAAAAAAAGCGCTAGAGAGTGTTCAAGACAAAAAAAACATGCTTTAGATGAAGTGCTTGAAGAGATTAATTATTTAATAAATAGATATAAAATAAAAGAAGAACTAAAATTAAATGAATTTTCATTAGCTGTTGGAAGGATTTTAACAGAGGGGATGCTTCTTGAAGTTATATCCCATCCTTCTCCAGGGCTTGTATCTCCATTTTCTAATGGAAGCCATAACGATATGGATTATAATTTATTTTTAAAAAGCACAGCAATTCTTTCAATTTATATGCCTTATTTTGTTCAAGCAGGCTTTGAATATAAGGATAATATTTTAGAAAATATAAGAAAAATTGGATTAATAGCGGAAAGGGATATGTTTAGACAAACAAATGGGGTAAATACTCAAAAAGGACTTATATTCTTGTGTGGTGTTGTTGGAGCAAGTTGTGGAAAAGCTAAAAGGCTACGTCTTCCAATTAATAGATATGTGATTTCTAAAATTATAAAAGATATGACAAAGGGAATAGTGGATAGAGAATTAAAAAATATAAATTTAAATAAAAAACTTTCAAATGGAGAAAGACTCTATTTAAAATATAGGGTTGAGGGGATAAGAGGAGAGGTTGAAAGAGGGCTTCCTACTGTGTTAAAATATGGATTGCCATTTTTTGAAGATGCATTAAGTTCTGGACTTTCAATAAATGATTCCCTTATTCATAGTCTTATTTATATTATTTCAAAGGTAGAGGATACAACTGTATTAAATAGAAAAGGGTTAGGTGGAATTAGCTTTATGAAAAGTATGGCTAATAATGCTATTTTTCTTGGTGGAATGAAGACAAAGGCAGGTAGAGAATATATAGAATTTATGGATAAAGCTTTTATAAAAAACAATATAAGTCCAGGAGGGGCTGCAGATCTTCTTGCAATAACCTATATAATATACAAATTAGAAAAAGAAAAGTGGGGGATTAAACATGAATAAACTTTTAGAAACTATTATAGAAAACAACAGGGAATGGACTCAAAAAGGAAAAGTTGCAACTTATATACCAGAGCTTTCAAAGGCTAATCCTAATCATCTTGGAATAGCAGTTTATACTATAGACAATGAAGAATTTTGTGCAGGGGATTGTAATGTAAAGTTTACAATACAAAGTATATCCAAAGTGATTGCTCTTATGCTTGCCCTTTTAGATAATGGTAAAGAAATAGTTTTTTCAAAGGTGGATATGGAGCCTACAGCAGATACCTTTAATTCTATAAGCAGTTTAGAAACAAGAAATCCTAATAAGCCTTTAAATCCAATGATAAATTCAGGGGCTATAGTTACTTCATCCTTGATTAATGGAAAAAATGGAAGTGAGGTTATAGAAAGGCTTTTAAAGTTTACAAGAAAAATAACTAATAATCCAAATATTGACATAAATTATAATGTGTATAAATCTGAAAAAGAAACAGGACATAGAAATAGGGCCCTTGCTTATTATATGAAAAGTATTGGAATAATAGAAGGAGATGTAGAGGAAGTATTAGATGTTTATTTTAAGCAATGTTCTATAGAGGCTACTTGTAAGGATATAGCAAAAATAGGAGCTATGTTGGCAAATGACGGGGTTTTACCGTGGAATGGAGAAAGAGTGATCCCAAGGCAGGTTGCAAGGATAGTAAAGACTATTATGCTTACTTGTGGAATGTATGATGCATCAGGAGAATTTGCGGTTAAAATAGGAGTTCCTGGAAAAAGCGGCGTTGGAGGAGGAATTTTAGTTGCTGTTCCTTCAAGAATGGGAATTGGTGTTTTTGGACCAGCTCTTGATAGCAAAGGAAATAGTATAGCTGGATGGAAGGTTTTAGAAGATATTTCAAAGGAACTTGATCTTAGTATATTATAGGGCGGATTTACCGCCCTATTCTATTGTTTTGTTAGCCTTTATCTTGTAGGTTAGGCCTGGAGTTACGTTTGTAAACAAATACATTCCATTATTGTTTGTTCTTGTAAATTTTATAGGAGTTAATTTACCGTCTTCTTCTACTTTATATAAAGTTACTATTGCGTTTCTAATTGGAGCATTATTTTTATCTTTTATTACACCTGATATAGTTCCTGTATAAGCGTTTGGATTTATATTAAGTTTTATTACGGTTTTTGCTATCATTGAAGGTCTGTCTATTTTTATATTTGTTGTATCGTTAGTATATCCAAGCTTTGAACACATTATCTTGTATTGTCCTTGAGGAATGTCAGCAAATAGGAATTGGCCATATTGGTTTGTAGTTGTAGTAGCTATTATTTCTTCTTTATTATCAAGGATTTTAAATAATTTAACTGAACATGAAGCTATGGGATTGTTGTCATAGTCTAATACATCTCCTGCTATTACAGAAAGTTCTTTTTTAGAATCGCTGGCTAAAGTTATATTTATTTCAAGTTGTTGTTGTGATTGTAGTGAAAATGGAGTTAAATCAGATAAAATATAGCCGTTTGCTATTGCGGAAATATTATACTGCATTCCAGGAGGGAAGGGTGAAAAGACGTAGTTTCCATTATCATCTGTATAAGCGTGGGCTATAGGATTAAAGCTTTCATCGAATATCTTTACAAGGGCAGATGGTATAGGATTTCCTTCTTCATCTGTTACTTTTCCATAAACTGCACCAGCTTCTAAACTTTGGTTTTCTTCAAGGGAAAGGTCAATCCTAATTTCTTCACCTATTCCTACAAGTTCTTTAGATTCTGATTGTCCAAGGACGTATAAATCGTAGGTTACGTTTTTGTCTTCGTAAACCATATCCTTATCCCCCTTTAAATATTTCCAATTATATATTATGAAAAAAGTTTCTTTTGGCTACAAAAATATACATAAATTTACTTAAAACGAATTTGTTAAAAAAATAATTATATTATATAATATTTATAGAAATTTTTGAAAAATTTTAATTTTTTTAGCATTGGGGGGATGGATGTGGATTTTAAATTAACCAAGGAACAGGAGTTAATGAGAGAAATGCTGCAAAAGTTCGTAGAGAATGAGGTAAGGCCTTTAGCAAAAGAAGTAGATGAAAAGGAAATGTTTCCACTAGATACGGTAAAGAAGATGGGAAAATTAGGACTTATGGGAATACCTTTTCCAACGGAAGTTGGTGGAGCAGGGGGGGATTTTATAAGCTATATTCTTGCAGTAGAAGAAATATCGAAGGCATGTGCAACTACGGGGGTTATATTATCTGCCCACACTTCCCTTTGCTGTTGGCCTATTTATACCTATGGAACAGAAGAGCAAAAGAGAAAATACCTTCCTTCTCTTTTAAAGGGAGAAAAACTTGGTGCTTTTGCTCTTACAGAACCAAATGCAGGAACTGATGCTGCAAGCCAACAGACAACAGCAAAGCTTGAAGGGGATTACTATGTATTAAACGGAAGCAAAGTATTTATAACAAATGGTGGTTATGCGGATGTATTTATAGTATTTGCAATGACAGATAGAAGTAAAGGAACAAAAGGAATATCAGCCTTTATAGTAGAAAAAGGATTTGAAGGCTTTGAAATAGGAAAGATAGAAGAAAAGATGGGAATAAGAGGTTCATCAACAGCAGAATTGATTTTTAAAGACTGCAAAGTTCCAAAGGAAAATTTACTAGGTCAAGAAGGAAAAGGTTTTTCAATAGCAATGGCAACATTAGATGGGGGAAGAATAGGTATAGCGGCTCAAGCTCTTGGAATAGCAGAAGGGGCTTTAAATGAAGCCATAAAATATATGAAGGAAAGAAAACAATTTGGAAAAACTTTATCAAGTTTTCAAGGTCTTCAGTGGTATATAGCGGAACTTGCAACAAAGGTGGAAGCTGCAAAACTTTTAGTGTATAAAGCTGCATGGAAAAAAGAAAATGGACTTCCATATAGCATGGATGCTTCAATGGCAAAACTATTTGCATCAGAAACCGCAATGCAGGTTACCACCAAGGTAGTTCAGATATTTGGTGGATATGGATATACAAGGGATTATCCTGTTGAGAGAATGATGAGGGATGCAAAAATAACAGAAATATATGAAGGAACAAGTGAAGTTCAAAAGATGGTAATATCAGCACATGTATTAAAATAGGGGGGATAATATGAAGGTAGTAGTTTGTGTAAAACAGGTTCCAGACACAAACGAAGTTAAAATAGATCCTGTAAAGGGGACTTTAATAAGAGAAGGTGTTCCAAGTATAATGAATCCTGACGATAAAAACGCTCTTGAAGAGGCTTTAAGGCTTAAGGATGAATATGGTGCTTACGTAACAGTAATAACGATGGGACCTCCTCAAGCGGAAAAGGTTTTAAGGGAAGCTTTAGCTATGGGGGCAGATGAGGCAATACTTTTAACGGATAAAGCTTTCGCAGGAGCAGATACATGGGCAACCTCATTGACTCTTGCAAAGGCAATAGAAAAAATAGGTTATGATTTAATTTTAGCAGGAAGACAAGCAATAGATGGAGATACAGCACAGGTTGGACCGGAGATAGCAGAACATCTTGATATTCCACAGGTTACATATGTTGAGAAGGTGGAACTTGAAGGAAACACCTTAAGGGTAAAAAGGGCTTTAGAGGATGGATATGAGATAATAAAAATAAATATGCCGTGTCTTTTAACTTGTATAAAGGAATTAAATACTCCAAGATATATGAATGTATATGATATATTTACCTGCTATAAGAAGGAAATAAAGGTTTTAACATCAGAGGATCTAGGATTAAACAAAGAAGATATAGGACTTTTAGGTTCACCAACAAAGGTAAGAAAAACCTTTACAAAGGAACCTAAGGGAAAAGGAGAAATCATAAATATGCCGCCTTGTGAGGCAGCAAAATTTGCGGTTGAAAAATTAAAGGAAAAGCACTATATATAGGGGGGATAGTATGAGTGTATGGGTTATAGCAGAACAAAGAGATGGTAACCTTCAAAAAGTATCCCTAGAACTTTTAGGAAAGGGGAAAGAGCTTGCAAATAAGTTAGGGACAAATCTTGTGGCAGTTTTAGCAGGATATGAGATAGAAAAATTAGCAAAGACGTTGATAAGGTATGGGGCGGATGAAGTTCTAGTTCTTGACCATATACTTCTTAAAAACTATACAACGGATGGTTATACAAAAGCAATAGAAAAGGTAGTAAAATGTAAAAATCCAGAAATAATTTTAATAGGTGCTACGAATATAGGAAGAGATTTAGGCCCAAGGCTTGCAGCAAGGTTAAAAACAGGTCTTACAGCTGATTGCACAGGCCTTGATATAGATGAAAATAGTAAAAATTTGCTTATGACAAGACCAGCCTTTGGAGGAAATTTAATGGCTACAATAGAATGTCCAAATCATAGACCTCAGATGGCAACAGTAAGACCAGGAGTATTTCCACTTCCATGTCCTGATGAAAAAAGGGAAGGAAAAATACAAAAAATAGAAGTGGATTTAAAGGAAAAGGATATAAGAACGGTTGTAGAAAAAATAGTAAAATCTTTAGAAGATAAAGTGGATATAACAGAGGCTAAAGTAATAGTATCAGGTGGAAGAGGCCTTGGAAGTAAAGAAGGTTTTGAACTTTTAAAGGAGCTTGCGAGTCTTTTAGGAGGTGTAGTAGGAGCAAGTCGTGCTGCGGTAGATTCAGGATGGATAGGGAAAGATCATCAAGTTGGGCAAACAGGAAAAACTGTAAGACCAAAGCTTTACATAGCCTGTGGAATATCAGGAGCTATTCAACATCTTGCAGGAATGCAAGATAGCGAATATATAATAGCTATAAATAAAGACGAAAATGCTCCAATAATGTCAATAGCAGACCTTGCAATAGTTGGGGATTTATATAAAGTTATTCCAGAGCTTATAAATGAAATAAAAGCTTATAAAAATAGTTGTGAAGTTGTAAACATATAAGCCTGCAAAGTTTTCTTTGCAGGCTTTTATACTGCTATTTGTTCATTAATGTTAATTATTATATCTTTAAGGTTTCTAAAATCAAATTTTGGGACATGAATTTCTTTCAATAGTTTTATAGCTTCTTCAAAGTTATTTACAAGATTTAAGCTTTTATATTCCAATTCCTTTGCTAAAACATCATTATAATAGTTGCAGTAGGCAAAATAATCTTTTCTTTCTCTTTTGTAATATTCATATTCTTGACCACAGGCCTCTATAATTTCGCGACAAAGGTATAAGTTACAGGGATGAGGTCTTAATGTAAAGTCTAATTTACATCCATCTTTGTCAAAAAAAGGACATAGCCTAAAGAAAAGCTTAGTATCAAAATCATCTGATTTAGGTTTTAACTTGTTATACTTTTCTTCATCAAAATAACCTAAAACTTCTATGTGATATTTTTCTATTTTTGAGTTTATAAGATTTGCAATTTCATAAATAAAATCTTCCTTTCCTAAGTCTAATATATTTTTTATGTCTATTAACTTATATTTTGGAAAATACCAGCAGCAACCCCTCATTTTTATTTTAAGATATGAAGTTGCTTCTAAAAAATTATAACATTTTCCGCAAAATGAACATTTAAAAAGAGGAATGTTTTCATGCTTTAAAAATGTTAACTTGTGCATTTTGCATCCCCCTTACACAAAAATTAATAGCATAATAATAAATGTATTTCAAATTTGTAAATATTATAAAAAAACAACAGCAATTAATAAAAAATGAGATATATAAAAAAATACTTAATAAATTGTATTTTTTTTGTTTTTTTGAGCATATAAATATTTTATTTTTTGAAAATTCTTATGTTTTATTGAATAAATTCAAATTTTTATGTAAAATAAAATATTGACGGATTTTCTAAAAATTAAAGAGAGTAGGTGCACCATGAAGCTTTGTAGTATATTTAATGTAAAAGAAGGAGATGTTTTAGCCCAAAGTATAATAGATTCAAGGGGTAATATTCTTCTAAGAGAAGGAGTAGTTTTAACTAAAAGATATATAAGCAAACTTATGGATTTAGGAATAATTTATATTTATGTAAAAGATAAGAATCTTTCTGATATAAAGGGACAGGATATTGAATTTTTAGAAATAAAGACATATGCAGTTAAGTCTTTAAATAGATTGTATTCAAGGATTGAATATTATAATAGTGCCGATTTTAAAGATACTTTACAAACAATAATTGAGCTGGTGGATTATTTAATAGAAAACAAGGAGGTAAGTTTTACATATTTAACAGAGCTAAAAACATACGATAACTATACCTTTGTTCATTCGCTAAATTCTTGCGTTGTAGCTCTTTTTTTGGGTGTTCAGCTTTCATATTCAAAGCCAATGTTAATAGATTTAGGAGCAGGAACTATTCTTCATGATATTGGGAAAATAAAAATACCCCATAGTATATTAAATAAAGATGGAAAGCTTACCGACGAAGAGTATGATATTATGAAAACCCATTGTGAGTTAGGATATGATATTATTAAAGATATAAAAGGAATTAATGAAAGGGGAAAAAGTATAGTTTTAGAGCATCATGAAAGATATGATGGTAAAGGATATCCTAAAGGCCTTTCTGGTAATAAAATATCTAAATTTGCTAGAATAGCTTGTTTATGTGATGTTTATGATGCTTTAATTAGCGATAGAGTTTATAGAAAAGCTTTTCCTCCAAATGAGGCTTATGAATTTATATTAGCTTCATCTGGAACTTATTTTGATCCAGAGATTGTAAATCTTTTCAAGAAACATTTTTGTGTTTATCCTTTAGGTATTGAGGTTAAATTATCTAATGGATATCATGCTTACGTAGTTGGACAAAACAAAGGATTTCCAGACAGACCAAAAGTTAGAGTGTTTAAGGATGACGGTGGAGTTGAAATATCACCTTATGATATAAATCTTGTAGAAAAACCAAGCCTATGTATAGAAGGTATAATATTTTAGGTGATGTTATGGGCATATTATTTGTAGTAAATCCTAAAGCAGGAAATGGAAAAGCTAAAAAAGTAGCTGATTTGATTGATAGCAAATTAAGGGGCAAAAAAGTAGATTATAAGATAACTTTTACTAAAGCTCCAGAGGATGCAACTGAAATTGTTGTTAAGAATTCTAATTTGTTTAATAGAATAGTTTCAGTTGGAGGAGATGGTACATTAAATGAAGTAGTAAATGGAATTGTAGGAAAGGATTTAGAATTAGCGGTTATTCCAGCAGGGACAGGAAATGATTTTGCAAAAATGCTATATCCAAGTTTAGACATTAAAAAAATTATTGATTGGGTTGTTTATGGAGATATAGAGAAAATAGATGTGGGAAGATGTAATGATAAATATTTTATAAACATAGCAAGTGCCGGATTTGATGCGGAAGTAGCAAATAAAGTTCAAAGGACTAAAAAAGTTTTTTCTGGAAAAGCAGCTTATTTGTATTCTCTTTTTAAAACGTTAATATCCTATAAAGGAATATTCTTTAAAATTCACATTGACAATAATTTGTTTTTTTCTAATACTTTATTAATAACGGCTTCTAATGGAAGATTTTACGGTGGAGGAATGATTCCAACTCCAAATGCAGATATTCAAGATGGATATTTTGATATTTGTCATGTAAAAACTTTAAACAAACTTAAACTGCTTGCCTTGTTGAATAAATATATAAAAGGAACCCATACGGAGCTTAAAGAGGTTACAATTTTTAAAGGTAAAAGTTTGAAAATAGAGTCTGAAAAAGTTTTTTCGGTAAATCTAGATGGGGAAATAATAAGGACAGATAAGGCTGAATTTGAAATTTTAAAGGATGCTGTAAAGATAGTTTTTCCCAATAATTTATATTGACTTAAGTGTTATACTTTGCTAAAATAGGATTGGAACACGAAGTTCCATAGGTTTAAATTTTTAAAAGTTGAGAATAACCCACGAAGGGTTAATACCTTCGTGGGTTATTTTTACATATTTATCGATAGGGGGTTGAGGTATGAATAAGGAGCTATGGAGAAGATGTGTTGAGTTTCACGGACATGAGTGTCCAGGACTTGCAATAGGATTTAGAGCCTGTGAAATTGCAGTAGAAAAACTTAATTTGAGTTTTTCTAAGGATGAGGAGGTTGTATGTATAACAGAAAATGATGCCTGTGGTGTAGATGCTGTTCAAGTTATAACAGGATGTACTGTAGGAAAGGGTAATTTAATATTTAAAGACAGAGGTAAAATGGCTTTTTCGTTTATTAAAAGACAGACGGGAGAAGGAATAAGAGTAGTATTAAAACCTTTAAGCACAGAAATGTCACGAGAAGAAAGACAAAGGTATATTTTAGAGGCTCCAGCAGAGGAGGTATTTGAAATAAAGCCTTTAAATACTAAACTACCTGAAAAGGCGAGAATTTTTAATAGCATAATTTGTGAAGAATGTGGAGAGGCTACAGCAGAGCATAGAATAAGAATTCAAAATAATAAGAAGGTTTGTTTAGACTGTTTTAAAGAATATACAAGAGGATGGTAAAAATGCAAGCAGGAATTATATATAAAAGATATGTAAACAGAAAAAAGTATGTAGTTATAGTTCTTGTTGCTATTTTATTTACTTTATTATTTATATCTTTAAATTTAGGTTCAAGCAAAGCTACACTGATAAATTTAATGGCTTTTTTTAAAGGCATAAAGGATGAGTCTGCAAATTTGATTCTTTGGAGGATAAGACTTCCAAGAATACTTGCTGCAATTGTAGCAGGTGCTGCACTTTCGATTTCAGGCTGCATAATGCAGAATAATTTAAAAAATCCCCTTGCATCTCCATTTACCCTTGGAGTTTCTAATGCAGCAGCCTTTGGTGCTAACGTTGCAATAATTCTTTTAGATGCAGGCTCAACCCAAAGCAGCACAAAGGATGCAGTGATAATAAATAATCCTTATTTGGTTAGCATCTGTGCCTTTGTATTTTCAATGTTTGCTACGCTTATTGTTGTAAAGCTAGCAAAACTTAAATTTTTCAGTAAAGAGGCAATAGTTTTATCAGGTGTAGCTTTAGGTTCTCTTTTTACGGCAGCTACAACACTTTTACAGTATTTTGCACAGGACTATCAAGTTGCTGCAGCCGTATTTTGGACCTTTGGGGATTTAGGAAGGGTATCCTATAAAGAAATTTTGATTATGGTAGTTATTACCTTAATATCTTATGTATATTTTTACATCCATAGATGGGATTATAATGCGTTAGAGGCCTCTGATGATGTTGCAAAATCTTTAGGTGTTGAAGTAGAAAAGCTACGTCTAAGAAGTTTATTGTTGGTTTCGTTAGTGACAGCAACAGCGGTATCTTTTGTAGGTGTCATAGGTTTTATTGGTCTTATTGCATCACACATAATGAGGAGGATTGTAGGAAGTGATTTGAGGTTTTTAATACCAACTTCTACAATTTTAGGGTCAGTTATATTGCTTTTATCAGATACCCTTGCAAGAACTATTATTAGTCCCATTGTACTTCCAGTTGGAGTTTTAACATCATTTTTAGGGGCTCCCCTTTTTCTATATCTTTTAATAAAGGGGGAGGATAAGAGGTGATATTAAAGGTAGATAACTTAACTTTTTCCTACCGTAGCAAAAAGGTTTTGGATAAAGTAAGCTTTAGTATAGATAAAGGAGAATGTGTTGCTGTTCTTGGTGTAAATGGTGCTGGCAAATCTACACTGCTAAAGTGTATTAATAAGATACTTAAACCAGATGGTGGATGTGTTTTTATTGAAGGTAAGAACTTAAATAAAATGTTACAAATTGAGGTTGCAAGGAATATTGCTTATGTTCCACAGCGTGCAAATGTGTCAAGAATGACGGTCTTTGATGCGGTTTTGTTAGGAAGAAAACCATATATTAATTTGGATGTAACTGATAAAGATATTGAAATTGTAAATGATATATTAAAACATCTTTCCCTTGAAAGTTACAGCTTAAAATATATAGATGAATTAAGCGGAGGAGAGTTTCAAAAGGTTCTTATTGCAAGAGCCCTTGCACAGCAACCTAAGGTGTTACTACTTGATGAACCAACCAGTAATTTAGATTTAAAAAATCAAATTGAGGTTTTGGATTTTATAAAGAATATTGCAAAGGAGAAGGGAATTTCAGTAATTGTTGTAATACACGATTTAAATTTGGCCTTAAGATTTGCAGATAAATTTATACTAATGAAGGATAGTAAAATATACTCAGCTGGAGGAGAAGAAATTATTACAGAAAAGGCAATTAGGGATGTTTATTCTGTGGATGTAGAAATAGAGAATATAAGGAATAAAAAAATAATAATACCAATTTGAAGGAGGTGTGAAAGTGAAAAAAAGCTTAGCATTATTTTTATCAATTATAGTGATATTTTTGTCTGTTTTTATAGTAGGATGTGACAGCAAAGAATCAAAGAATAACCAAAAGGAAGTAGTAGTTACGGATTTGCTAGGAAGGGAAGTAAAAATTAAAGAGAATATTAAAAGAGTTGTAGCAATAGGGCCAGGGGCATTAAGGCTCTATGTGTATGTAGGTGATAAAGAAAAAATTGTTGGAATTGAGGAATTTGAAAAGAAAAATTTAAAGGGAAGATCATATATTATAGCAAATAAGGAACTTATGGATTTACCTGTAATTGGACTTGGAGGACCAAATAATCCACCGGATCTAGAAAAGCTTATAGCAGTAAAACCAGATGTGATTTTTACAACCTATCCAAAGGATAAGCAGGAGGCGGATAATCTTCAAAGTAAAACAGGTATTCCAGTTGTAGCAATAAGTTATGGAAAAGGAGCTTTATTTGATAGTGCAGTTAATGAATCTTTAAAGCTAATTGGTAAGATAGTAAACAAGGAAGAAAGAGCAAAGCAAGTAGTGGATTTTATAGAAAATACAAAAAAGGATTTAGAAAAAAGAACATATAGTATAAAGGATGAAGATAAACCTTATGTGTATATTGGTGCCCTTGGAATGAAGGGAATACATGGTATAGAAAGTACACAAGGTAAATATCCTATTTTTACTGTATTAAATATTAAAAACGTTGCAGATGAAACAGGAAAAATAGGAAGTGTTATGATTGATAAGGAAAAATTGGTTGAATGGGATCCACCTATAATATTTATTGATTTGGGTGGTCTTGAGATAGTTAAGCAGGATTATAGTAAAAATTCAAAATTCTATGATTCGCTTACTGCCTTTAAAAAAGGCAATGTGTATTCGCAGCTACCATATAACTTCTATGGCACAAATATAGATACAGCTTTGGTTGATGCCTACTTTATAGGAAAGATAGTTTATCCTGAAAAGTTTAAGGATATTAATATAAAGGAGAAGGCAGATGAAATATATAAATTTTTTGTAGGAAAAGAATTGTTTGATAAGATGCAAGAAGACTTTGGTAAGTTAGATAAATTAAATCTTAAATTTTAAAACGCATAAATAGTAAAGCCCCATGAAAGATTATTTTTTATAAGCCAATCTTCCATGGGGCTTAAAATAATTTTTTATGTTTTTTTAATGCTTCTTTTATATGTTGGATTATATTCAGTCCAGCTATCTAGACCGGTGTCCCTTTCGATTGCAAGGTGAAATGCATTTATTTCAGCGCTTGCTTTATCTGCATTATGAACCGCTATTGCTTCTATTGTCATGGGAACTACTGGGGAGCCCATCTCTAGCATTCCATGATGAGATAGTATGCAGTGTATTAATTCGTATTTTAGCTCGTTTGGAAAATCTTTTATTTCTGATATAGCCCTGCTTACAAGGTCAGCTCCTAGTGTTATGTGACCTAAAAGACGTCCCTTTGTTGTATATTTATTTTCAGGAAAAGGTGAAAGTTCATAAATTTTTCCTATATCGTGTAAAAGTGCAGCTGCAAGGGCTACGTCATACTTTATATATGTAAATATGTTGCAGTAGTTTTGAACTATTTTAGCAACTTCTATAGTATGATGAGCAAGTCCACCTTGGTAGGCGTGATGTATTTCAGCTCCAGCAGCTTTTTTATAAAAATGTTTTTTTACGTCAGGAAGATTAAATACATTTTCAAGTAAAGTTTTAATATAAGGATTTTTTATAGTAGATATGAGTTTTTCAATCTCTTTTATCATATCACTTTCGTTTACAAAGCCTGTTGGTATAACTGAGTTTAAAAGTTCCTGTGAGGGATTAAATATTCTTTGAATATTGCTTATGTGAAGCTGAATACTACCTTTAAAATCCTTTGCAATTCCAGATATATATGCAAGGCACCCTGGAACTATTTCTTCTCCTATTTTTTCATCGTCATTCCATATTTTCGAATCATAGCTTTTAAGCCCTATACTTACTTGAAGATGATAATAACCTTTATTATTTTGGTCAACTTTTTTAGTTATTTGTCTTACGGCTACAGCGATATTTTCGAATTTTTGGTTAATATTAAGCTGCATAAAATCACCTCGAGTTATATTATACATAATTTTTTAAAATTAAAACATATAATATTATTGAAAAAAGCAAAAAGTAATGTATAATAATATTGTAAGACATCTGGGTGTAGCGCAGGTGGTAGCGCGCCAGAATGGGGTTCTGGAGGTCGCTGGTTCAAGTCCAGTCACCCAGACCAAGAAAAGCAAAATAGCGTTTTAACACAAAAAACTACCGTAAGACATGCAAAATCAAATGCATGTTTGCGGTAGTTTTTTATTTACGCTTGAAAGGTGGTGAGATATTGCCAAGAAAACGCATTTTAATGAACAAAATAGAATCAACTAAAACACTAAAAGAAGGATTTAATGAGTTTATCACATACTGCAAAGCAAAAAATTTATCGGAGCAAACAATCAAATACTATGAATATTCATATCGATTATTTACAAAATTTTACAATGAAAATCATTTAATCAAAGATATTACTTTGAATACAATACAAAATTACATTATATTTCTCAAAGAGAATTTTAGCGAAAATGACATAACACTACAAACAAATCAGAAAGGAATTAGGGTAATTTTGCATTATTTTATGGATTTAGGTTATATGCCTAAATTTAAGATACCGCTAATAAAAGCCGAAAAAAAGGTAATTGATACTTATACTGATAATGAAATTGAAATTTTGTTAAAAAAGCCAGATATAAATAAATGCTCTTTTAAGGAATATAGAAATTGGGTAATAGTCAACTTCTTATATGGGACTGGTTGCAGAGCAGGGACTTTATGTGAGTTGAGGATTAATGATTTAGATTTTGAAAATATGTTAATTCGATACAGAAAAACAAAAAACAGAAAACAGCAATTAATTCCAATGCCTTTGAAGTTAAAAAAGATTCTTCTTGAGTATTTACAATATCGACAAGCCGAAAAAGATGATGACTATCTATTTCCAAACACTTACGGCGGAAAATTAACGACAGATTTATTGCAACATGATTTAGCAAAGTATAACAAAAGCAGAGGGGTAACAAAATTAGGAGTGCATCGATGGAGACATACATTCGCTAAAAAATGGTTATTAGGCGGTGGGGATATTGTAACTTTGCAAACTATTTTAGGCCACAGGGATATTGAAATGACAAGAAATTATATCAATATGTTTGCAATTGAAATTCAAGATAATTTTAAAACGTATAATCCTTTAGATAAATTTAATCATAAAGAAAAAATCAAATTAAAAAAAGGAAGTAAACAAACATGATGACAGTAGTTGTTAACGAAAAGGACATTAGAAAAATAAAACTAATGATTGAAGTGTTAACAGAGCAGATAAAACATGACAAAACGGAAAAAGATAAAACTTATCATGCTTTAGCGTTGAACGAACTTTATAAAAAATTAGTTACAGAAATTTGATTTTTAAAAAAGGGGGAAGGGAAAATGATAGACGTTTTATATAAAGAAGAAGTTGACATATTAAATGCAAAAAGAATAAAAAACCTTGCATTTAGAGTGTATATCACATTAAGAAAAAGAGGATATAACTTTTTAAAAAGGGTATTTTGTTTTGTAGGTCAAAAAAGTTTAGCTGACGAATTAGGAGTTAGCATCAGAGCAATTCAAATGGCCTTAAATGAATTAATTAATGCTGGGCTAATAAAAAGAATTAGACGAGGATTAACCAAAGTAAATATCTATGTTTTTCCATTACTCGAAAGATTATTCGGGATTCAAAAAACAGATAAGGAATACAAAGAAGAAGTTGAAAAAATAGAAAGAAAAGAAGAAACAAAAGTTGAAGTAACTACTACAACAATAGAAAAGCCAACAAAAAAAGAAAAGAAGCAACAAAAACAAATTAAAAACTATTTCAATTCATACGGTGGTCAAAGAAAATACGACATCAAAGCACTTGAACAAGCATTGTTAGGAAAAATATCCTACGAAGAATTCATGGAACTTCAAAAAAGATAAGGGCCTTTTGAGTAATGGCAGTTACTCAAAAGGCACTAAAACAAATATAAAACGATTTAGTTATTAAACTAAATACCTATCTATATTTTATAACCTTTTTTCAAAAAATGCAAGAAAAAAGGTCTAATTTCTTATTGTCTTTTTTGACTGGAAAAATATAGAAAATTCAATCGTTGGTGAAGGCCAACGATTTTTTTATACATTCTAATAGTAAATTTTTTCCAAAAATAAAGTTTATCCACAAAATCCACACCAATTCACAAGAATTTTGACTTTCTTTTACCTTTGTTTAGGCCTTAATAAAAAATATACTTCGCATCATAATTGGAATCTATATTAGCGACATGACGCAAAAAGCCAAGTCCCAAGAATATATTAGAAGAATAATATAAATAAAAACTAAATTTTAATATAATCAATTAAAAATGTTACAATCTTGTAACAAGAATAAAAAATGCGATAAAATAAGGGGTTTATCGATAATGATAATATTTATGGAAGGGTAAATAACTTGTCAAAAAAATGCGTTAAAATAGGGGTTTGATTGCTAATGATAATATTTATGGAAGGGGAATTCACTTGTCAAAAAAATGCAAAAAAATAAGGGTTTCAGTGATATTTTAACATATATGAGGGAAATATCGGCGAAAAAATTAAGGATTTTTTGCCTTCCAGCGATATTTTAACATATATGAGGGGTAATTTAAGGAAATAAATGCGGTAAAATAGGGGTTTTATTTTGTATTTATATATATGAGAAACACAATCACCATCTTAAAAAGTTAATCAATAGCCATCTTAACTAATTCTTTCATACTATTGTTGCCATTCCCCTTACCATAGGCCGAAAGGCCTTTTCGTTTTTTTTGCCAATAATTTAAAAAATTTTTATACATAAACTTAAAAATTTAATTTAAAAAGGAGTGATGATATGGAACTAACGAAAGACACCTACACAAAAGAAGAAGTGCTTGAAATGATACAGGCACTTCAACAAGAAGTTGACCAATACAAATCACAAATACAGGAGTTTGAACAACTCAAAGCACAAATGGGTGAGCTGGGAAGGAAGAATCTCGAAAATGAAATCAAAATGTATATGATTAAACAAGGCCTTGATGAAGAAATGTTTGATTTAGTTTATTCAGAGGATATGGAGCAAGTTAAAACAAAAGTAGAAAAGTTGAAGAAACTTCAAAAGCAACAACAAATTGACCAAGCGTATATACCCGAAAATAAGGTAAAAGACGACATCTATGCAAAAGCCGAACAAAAAGGTGATGTAGGAACAATGTTGAAGGCAAAATTTTCAAAGATTCTGGGATAATACCTATATGGGGTATATATAAAAGGTATTCATGGGTGGAAGGAAAGCCGAAAAAAATTTATATTTGAAAGGAGATTGGTAGCATGATTAAGACAGCTAATTTTCTACAAAATGAGTTGATTGATTTAAGCAAAGAGATTAGTTTAATTGCACCAACTGACACACCTTTTGCAACACTTTTGATGCAAAAGAAATTAGTTGATACAGCAACATCACCGATAGTTTCATGGAGAACGAAACAACTCGACAACACAGCAGATATTACGGTTAGTGAAGGGTCAAAGACAGATACATTTCAGGCGTCAACAAGAGTTGAGTTAAACAATGTATGCCAAATTTTCAAAAAAGCAACACAAATCTCAGGAACAGCGATAGCAACTAATGTTGAAGGAATTGCAGATTTATACGCAAGTGAAGTTAATGACAGATTAATAGAACTAAAAGTTGCTTTAGAAAAAGCATTAATTAATTCTACAAAAGATGATGGAAGCACATCAGGTATAAGGAAAATGCAAGGCCTTCTTGCATGGGTGCCAGATGTAAATAAAGTGAATGGCACTTTAAGCATTGAAAGTTTTAAATCAACTATTAGAAAATTATGGGAAAATGGCGTTACAGGTGATATATATTGTATGTGCAACGCAGACATCAAGGAAGAAATAGACGCACTCTTTGAAAATCAGTATAGATACATAGCAAATAATACTGATTTTGGGTTTGTTGTTAGAACTATTCAAACTAATTACGGAAACGTAAATTTAGTTTTGAATAGACACATGCCAGTTGATAAAGCAATATTCTTTGATGCTAATTATTTAAGATTATCTTACTTAAGAAAGCCATTCAGCGAACTTTTAAGTAAAGATGGCGACTACATTTCAGGACATGTCATTACAGAAGCAACATTAAAAGTGCTTAATCCTCTTGCACTTGCAATGTTGACAGTTGCTTAATTAATGACTCTATAACTTATGGAGTCAACAACAACTTTCCAAGCGAACCGCACCCAAGCTCTTGATATAAAACGCTATTCAGGGTTGGATTTGGTTTTTAGAGGGGTTATCCCTCTTTTTTTTATTTGATACTTAATTTTTTGAAAGGAGGAAGTTGGTCATGTTTAAAATAGAGTTTCAAAACGAAAAGGATTACCTTGTTGCGTTGCGTAAAATCAACGGTATCACACTTCAGGACGTTGCAAAGGCAATTGGCCTCACTGCGACGATGATTTCATATTTTGAAAATGACTATTTTTTAATCAATGATGAAAAATACAAACTTTACAAGGAATATATTCTTAAGAAATCAGGGGTGATGAAGTGATGTTAACAAGGGAAGAAAAGGAAACGATTATTCTTTGGAATGAAGCAGATGATGAGGTTGACATATTTACCTATAACAAAAAACTAATCAAAATACTTGAACAAGCAGGGGTGAAATGTATATCCGAAAATGACGAAGGGGGAAAAAGATTTTTGATAACAAAAGATTGGGTAAAAATTAGAAAGCCAACAAAAAGGCAATACAGCGAAGAAGAAAGAAAAAAGAAAAGTGAACACATGAAAAGGATTAGGCACAATTTTTAAAATCGATTTTAGCCCGAATTTTTCAATTAAATTAATTGATTTTTTCAACATCAAACACAGAGGTAATACATTTACCTATCCCAAAAATGAAAGGGTGAAAAATATGTTAAAAAAAGATGATTGTTTAACTCTTGTTTACATGATTTTAGAAATACAAAATAAGCATTTAAAAGAACTAATAAAACTAACTAAACAAATGAAAAATAGCGAGAGAAAAACACAAATGATTGAACAACTTAGAAATATTGCTATAACAGAAGAAGAAATATTTACATTATTAAAGTGTTACGAGGAGATGTATAACAATGACATTAGAACAAATGATTAAGAAATGGAAAAATTTTAATACTATACTAGTAAATATTAAACTTTCAAGTCATCGTATAGCTCTGTTTTTAGCTCAATATTATTTTAATACTATACTAGTAAATATTAAACATTAAGAAATGAGGAATGAAGTAATGAGAAATAAAAAGGAGGCGTTTTAAAAAATGGACTTGGAAAAAAGGATAGAACAACTTGAAAAAAGGGTGCAAATCATTGAGGAGAAACAGGAGCAATTAGAGAATCGACAAAATTACAACGATATAGTTGTTAGGGAAATATTTAGGTTACTGGACAGGATAGAAACAAAAATTGATAAGATGTTGAAAGTAAATATCAGTGAATAACCGAGATTAGAAAAGAATCAATAACGAAAGGGTGTTGTCAATGAAGGGAAATTTTGTTGTTTACGATTCGTATATTGCAAAACAATTGCTCAAAAAAGGTTATCAAATCGTTGACATTGCGATAAACTTTAACGATAATTCAAAGTTAGTTTTCTATTTTAAAAACGAAGGAAAAATCAAGAAAGATTTAAGGGAATTACTTGAAAAATACAAAAAAGATAAAACAAATTTGACAGATTCAAATACCAATAAAACTGGAAGGAAAAGTTTCATAAAATTTTGTGAAAAATTACACTGCCGTATATCAAACTAAAGGAAAAATTTCATAAAAAATTATGAAAAAATACACTACCGTATATCAACATTATGGAAAAGTTTCATAAAATTTTATGAAAGATTTCCAAGATATACGGAAAAGTTTCACAAAATTTTATGAAAGATTACACCGAAAATAAAATAAAACATTATTTAAAAAAAATAATACATATTTTGCTTACGCAATTTATCTTATCTATTCTATTTTATTCTAACAAAGTTTTAATAATACATGATAGTTTAATAGTTTTAATCAAGTTTAGTTGTTTAAAATATATCCCATTCACATGGAAAGGAAAAGTATATTTTAGGGATTATAAATAAGTTTTAGTGATTAAAAGATATTTTCTAGGTGAAAAAGAAAGTTATTATATTTATTTTTATTGAGTTTATAATTAAACAAAATTTTAGTGTTTAAAAAAGAAAGTATAATACTTTAAAATTTAAGTTTTATTTTACCCTCGGTGTATTTCTTCATAAAATTTTATGAAAAATTTCCTAATCAATCAAAAAGGAGTGTGATTTTTTTATGTATTATGTAACAATTGAAAATGTGTTAATTGACAACATCGAAAAGGACAGCGATTATTTACTCGTATATGCCTTGATTAAGAGAAATTTGACATATCGACATGAGATAATCTTTAGCATTGAATGGCTCTTAAAACAGTTAGGTTTAAGCAATGAAACAAGAAATATAGAAAAAATCAAAAATGTAATAAAATTTCTCGTTGATATGGAAATAATCGATTGCGATTATGATAACATAACAGCAGAAACGTTGATAATAGCAAAACTTAATGAAAATCTTAAAAACCTAAATTATTTTAAAATCATAGATGATGAAATAGAAAAAATTCTTTCTACGAACATGAATAAATTCAAACTCTTTGCACTATATTGCATTGTGAAGCGTAGTATTAATACAGATACAAAAGTTACATACATCAGCCAAGAAAAAATTGCGAAAATGACAAGTTTAAGCAATAAATCAATAGTAAAATATAAGCAAGAATTAGTGAGATTAGGTTTAATCAATGTTGCAAACGCTGGTGCAATCATCGATGCGAAAGGCAAAATCAAAAATTCAAGCGACTACATCAGTTGCACATGTGATGATGCGGAAGGGGAAATATTGAGGAAGGATGAAAAAACAAAGGGTAATGCAAAAAATGACGTTGTAGAAGCGGTTGATACCGAGAAAAGGCAAAAAAAAGAAATACCCCATATGGATGGGGATATGGTAAAATCTTATTCTCATAAAGAAAATAGTAGCACAAAATCCGAAAACTGTCAAATTGATTTTAACGAAAATATAGAGTATGCACCAAACATCGATGAGGCAAATATAATTGAATTAAAATCATTTATTGAACGCATTGACGTCAACAAAGCAAATGAGTTTTATACAGAATATTTCAACAATATCAATGATGAAAAAAAACAACGTTATGTTAAACAAAAGATGTATAACTATATCAAGGAAAATGTGCAGGATATAGCGAAAAGGTTGTTTAAACAAGATATTTTATTTAATTTGATTGAAAAAATTGAAGGTAATTTTAAAAATGGATACATTCAACAAGAAAAATATAATTTTGAATACGATGACCTTCCATTTTAGATAGGCATAGCCATTTAATTTAGGTTATGCCTTTTTTATTTACAAAAATTTCAAAAGGAGTGGTTGACATGGCAGGAAAAAATACAAAAACAATAGATACAAAATTTTTAACAAGTGTAATCAACTCAATCATTGTAGGGAACAGCAAGGCAAGATCAAGGTTTGTGAAGTATTATTACTTTTTGTGGAGGAATAAAATAGACACAACACAGACGAAATTTTCAGAGATGACAGAGGAAGAATTTTTGAAAAGATATAATCTCACAGAAAAAAGGTATAATACGTTAAAGGGCTGGGAAACGACAAAGGAGTATAAAAGAATCAAACTTTTGTTGTTAGAGGCACAAATGATCGATGATATACTGAAAATCTATGATGTGATGAGGGAGAAAGCACTGAACGGCGACGATAAGGCAGTTAAAACATTATTAGTTTTACAGGAACAGATACAAAAACTAAACAAGGATTTGAATTTTAGCAAGGTTATGGCTCAACAAGAACAAGCACAAGAGCATGAAGAAGATGACGACGATTTGATTTTAGAATAACAAATGAGGTGATGACGACATGGGGAGAACGAAGAAATTATCGACAGAGGAGAAATTGAAGATTATTAATTCAAATCCTGCCTTGTGGCTCAAAAATTTCGTTAAAATCGTCAATTCGGAAGGGGAGTTGATACCTTTTGAATTGAACGATGAGCAAAAATATTTTGTAGAAAACATGGGAAAATACAACATAATTTTAAAAAGCCGACAACTTGGTTTTTCAACACTTGCACTGGGTTTGATGTTGTATTATGCCCATACAATACCTAATTCAAACTATCTATTGCTTTCACATGATACCGAAAGCACATACAATTTATTTACACGTCTAAAACAGATGTATGACAGCATGCCCGAGAGATACAAATGCGATCAAAAGCGAAATAACCGCATGGAAATAGTCCTTGAAAATGGTAGTAGAATTTCTATCAAAGTTGCTGGTAGTGTAAAAGAGCTGGGTAGAAGTTTCACACTGCAAATGATACATTGTAGTGAGTTTGCATTTTGGCCCGAGGAACAACAAGTTGATGGGCTTTTGGCACTTGAACAAGCGTTAGCAAAAAATGATAAAGCGATGATAGTTATTGAGTCGACTGCCAATGGAGTGGGAAACAACTTCTATAACCTTTTTATGAACGCATACAAAAACAATTCAAAATACAAGGCCTTCTTTTTTAATTGGTATAGCAACAAAAAGCAATTCAAATATGAATACGACCTTGCAGAAAAATGGTATAAGGGCCATAGCGGAGGAAAAAGGTTAAAGGAAGAAGATTTGACGCACTATGAGAAAATGTTATACCAAGACGGAGCAACACTTAAACAACTGATGTGGAGGCGTTGGAAATTACTTGACCTCACAGAAAAACAATTTCAACAAGAATATCCAGCGACACCGAACGAGGCATTTATTACGTCAAATGTTTCTGTGTTTGACGTTGAAACTATCATCGATAGAATGAATTATTTACCTGCTCCTATCACGGCTGATATAGAACTGGAAAATTTACCACTTGAGTTAAAGAAATACGTTGGCAGGGGATTATATATTTACAAAATACCCAAGCCAAAAGAATGGTATTTCGGCGGAGTGGACACGAGTGCAGGACTCAAGAAGGATTATTCGGCAGTTGTAATACTTGATTCATCAGGTGAACAGGTATGTAGTTTCTACAGGAATGATGTGCCAACTTATGCCTTTGCAAAGATAGTTGACATTTTAGGAAGGTATTATAATTATGCCTTGTTGATGGTAGAAAGAAATAACTATGGCCTTGATGTGTTACAACGATTACGCAAAGAGATGCAGTATCAAAATTTAGCTAAAACTAAAAAATTTGACAAGGTTAAAGGTAGTTTTAGTTGGGATTTTGGTTTTAATACCGATTCAGTTTCGAAAACAAAGTTAATAAATGATTTAAGAGAAGCATTTGATTTGGGCCTTATTTTAGTCAATGACAAAGAAACACTTGAACAAATGCGAATATATCAGGAGTTCGACAACGGAAAAATGGGAAATTTCGGGCGACATGGAGTTCAACATGACGATTTAGTCATCGCATTAGCGTTAGCGGTGCAATCAATGAAGCAGAATAGATACTATGTGAATGTGTAGAGAAGGCCATAAAATCGTTTTTAAGGCCTTCTTTTTATGTCCATAGTAGGATAATATTACCCAACGTTATCTATGGGGTGATGAAATGGCAAAAGTAAAGAAAAGCGAAATTGATTTAGAAAAACAACTTGTTGAAGTAACAATTTTGTTGAAGAGTTTTCCAAAGCCATTTATCGTCCACACAACAGCAAAAGAATGTTGCGACCTTGTGGATTGGTTAAACGAAAACAGAGCATATAGCAAAGTTGACGAGAAATTTTTTATTATCAACGACTATGTGAAAAAGAAAACACTTGTATTTGAGAAGGGACAAATCAAGTATTTTGAGATACCTTTTTTCATTGATGATGGAGAAGGAAATTACGACGTTAAAGTTTTAACCTATCAAGCATAAAGGCATCGACAAGTTATCGATACCTTAAAAAGGAGGAGATAGCATGAATAAACAATTAGTTAACTACATAAAAAATCAAGGATATGATATTTCAACATGGTTTGTCGATGAAGTGCAAAAGGTTTGGCACAGCGATAGAGTGAATGAGGCGTTAGCGGTAAGGGAATATTTAACAGGGAAACACAAAGTATTAGATAGGGAATTGACCGTATGGAATGGGCAAAAGATTAAAACAAAAGCGGTAGTGTTGCAATACGCAAAGGCAATATTGAATTTTCAAACTTCATTCGTATTGAAAAATCCTGTAACACTCACATCAACAAATCAAGAAACGCTTGAGATTTTTAAAGAAATATATCGCAAAGGTAGATATAACCTTGTAGATTATCGAATTTTAGATAAACTAATCAAGTTCGGAGAAGTTTACGAATATGTTTATTTAGATAGTGAAGGGATTAAAAGCAAGTTAATCAATAAAGAAGATGCTTACCCAGTTTACGACGATTCGGGTAACTATATTGCTTTTATAGAGCATTACGTTAGCAACGGTATAAGTTATTTCACTATATACACCGATGAAAAAGTGGAAACTTATTCAGATGAAGGGGGAACGCTAAAGAAGACAGGAGAGTTTAAGAATCTTTCAGGTTTACCTGTGCGATACATAAACAGTGATGATTTAGACGAACTCAAGGGCAGAAGTGATTTAGAGGACTATATAAGCATACTTGACACTATGGAAGAACTAATTTCAAAATATATTGATTCCTTCTACAAATTCCTTAATCCTATTCCGATACTCAAAGGGCAAAGGTTAGTAGACAAAAATAAGCCATCACAAGACCTTGTAGGCCATGTATTACAGTTGGATGAGTCAGCAAATTTTGAGTTTGCAATAACGAAAATGGATTACCAATCGTTAAAACAATTATTTGATATACTGAAACAATCTCTATTCGATATATCCTGCACACCTGCTTTAACCTTCAATGCAAGTGAAATAAGTAACCTATCGGAAACAAGTATAAAGATGTTGTTTAATTTAGCCGAGGTAAAGGCAACAATGTTAGCTAACATACTTAAACAAGGTTTTTATGATAGATTTAAGGCAATTGCAAGGATATTGCAATACCTTGATATAGTTGTTGATGTTGACAGTTTAGATGTGGTATTTGAGTTTAACATACCACATAATGCAAGTGAAATCATAGATAATTTGAAGAAGTTGAGGGAAATAAGGGCAATATCAATTGAAACATTATTAGCAAACGCACCATACGTTTATGATGTTGCAAGTGAATTACAAAAGATACAGGGGGAAGGTATATATAAACAAGATATTGATATTCAAGGAACAGATGAATTAAAGTAGGCAGGGTATTTTAATAATTAGCATATGCCAAAAATTCGGCAGTGTGGATAAATCCGAGTAAAATAGTCGGAATTAGAATAAAAAGGTAGAATTATGAACAAATTGTAAACAAGGGATAAAACGTCCCTGCACATTGACCTGTTACTAAATGAGAATAATTCTCAATTAGCATATACAAGGACTGCATACGAAAAAGGGAATAGTTACCATATACATAATAAATATACAACTTTTTTAATAAATATACAAAGAATTAGTATAAAATTGGTAAAAAATTAATGCATAAATACATGAATACAATGATAATATTGTATTCAAAGTAACTAAAAGCATTGATATATCTAAACTTTAAGCAATTTTTACTTCATTATAAACATTTCGCCTAAATTTTATTTAGCGAAATGTTTTTTTGTAAGACGCTAATTGATAATGTATATCAATACCCCCTTTTTGAGTTTTTGCCCCGCAGTAAGTCCCCTTACACACGCACGGAAAAATATTATACTTTCCAAAAGGAGTGATTCTATATGACAAACCTTGAACGTTTAAAAATGGAAATCTCAAATATATCCTTCACCGATGAGCAACTAACCGTATTTTTAGCCGAAAATGGCTTAAATTCAACTGATACATACAACGCAAACGATAAAGCACAATACAAAGCAATTCTAAAAACAGCATTATCTATCCTTGAAGCCGTTGCTAACGATGTAAACTTGATGAAGAATTTCAAATTAGATGATATGTCAATTATGGACTTCCATAGTAACCTAATGGAAAGAATCAATTATTTAGATAGAAAAATCCGAAACATGATAGATGATGAAGTCGGAAGCGATGGAGCAACATTTACTTATATGTTTTCAGATTAGAAATCCCATTTCGGGAGTTCAGAAAAGGGTAGTCGACTTGACTATCCTTTTTATTTTTAGAAGGGAGTGATACAATGTTTGACATATCAGCCGATTTAGATTATTTGATTCAGAGCATGGGAAAACAGGTTAAAGTTAATTCTAAAGATTGTAAAGCGATAATAAGCGATTTTGACAAACTTAATTCCAAATACAAAATCATAAGCAAATCAGAACTACAAACAGGTGATATAGTTGAAGTTGGTAATACAAAATATATCATCATCAGCGATGTAGGATTCAAGGATTTTTACTATAAAGCCATCATGCAAAAAGTAAATCATAACGTAAAATTTAATTTTGCTGGACAGGTAAAGCAGTTTGACGCTATAATAGAAACGAAAGTATTTGACACAACAACAGAAAGATACTTCGAATTAGTCGATAATGAAATTCTTATAATACTTCAACATAACAGCGACACAGGAAAAATACAACTTAATCAAAGATTTATTAAATTTAATAATGCATGGAAAGTTAAATCAATAAATAAAGTGCAAAAAGGCCTTGTAATTCTAACCTGTGAAAGCGACTTGATTAATCAAAATGATGATGTTGTCAATGAAATTGCTAATCGATGGGATTATGAACAAAAATATACAATTACAATCATAAACAAACCTTCAAGTTTATATATAGGTGATACAATTCAACTTCAAGTGCAAGTAAAAGATAGCAATAATCAAGTAGTTTCAAAAACATTACAATTTACTTCAAGTGATAGTGCAGTTGCGACAATAAACGAAACAGGCCTAATCACTGCGGTTGGAGTTGGAACTGTAACAATTACAGTTTCACTTGTTGATGATACAAGCATAAAAGATACATTCACACTTGAAGTGAAACAGCAAGTGCAACAACATAGTTATACTGCGACTTTAAGCGGTAATGATACAATCACAAAGGGCCTTACAAGGACATATACGGCAAAATTATATGATTTTGGTGTTGAAGTTACAGGTGCACAATTTAACTTTAGTATTAGCGACACAACTAACGCACAGATTACATCAACAACAAATAACACTGTTACGGTTAAAGCAATAAACAGCGGTTATACGATTGTAATAACAGCGACATGGACAGGAGATTTAAATGTAAAAGCAACAAAACAAGTTACAACAACGTCAGGATTTTAGTATATCATAGTAAATATTATCATAAGTGATAGGGAAATTTGTCGAGAGAAAAGGGTTGATTTTGTGGTAAAAATAGAGTTACGATATATACAAGTAAAGCATGTCTTATGGTTATAAGATAGCTATTTTGCTTGATGTAGTTGATTTTGGCTGATAAAAATTTGTTTAATAATAAAAAAAAGAATGGGGTTCTGGAGGTCGCTGGTTCAAGTCCAGTCACCCAGACCAAAGGCCTGTAAATTAACAGGCCTTTTTATTTTTATATCCCCCTTATGTAACAATTTATCTTAAGAATACATATATATTATTAAGGGGGGAGGATTATGCCAAAAATTTGTATAGATCCAGGACATGGCGGAAAGGATTCTGGAGCAGTAGGTATTTTTAAAGAAAAAGATTTGAATTTAAAGGTAGCTTTAAATCTTGGAAAAATTTTAAAAGATAGCGGTCAAACTGTTGTGTTTACAAGAACAACGGACGTATTTATAGAACTAGCAGATAGAGTTAGAATTTCAAACAATGAAAGGGCAGATGTATTTGTATCAATACACCAAAATGGAGCGCCTAACAATTCAGCAAGGGGAGTTGAAACTTATTATTATAGAGGAAGTGAAAAAGGAAAGGCATTAGCTTTAAATATTCAAAAGGAACTAGTAAATTTAAATTATACCCTTGATAGGGGAGTAAAAGAGGCTGAATATTATGTTATAAAATATTTAAAGGCTGTAGCAGTTTTAGTTGAATGTGGATTTGTTACAAATGAGCAAGATGCAAAGGCGGTAGATGAAAAAGTCTATGAAATAGCTTTTGCTATTGCAAAGGGAATAGGAAAATTTTTAGGCTTTGAAGTAAAACAAAGGATAGTAACGGTTGTAGCGGATGTTTTAAACATAAGAAAAGGCCCTTCTGTTAAATACCAGGTTGTTGGAACTTATAAAAAAGGTGATAAGATAGTAATAATTGAAGAACAAGATGGATGGGGAAGAACGGATAAGGGATGGATTAATTTAAATTATGTAAAAAAACCTGCAGGGTAACCCTGCAGGTTTTTTTAACAGCATCTTCTGCATCTTCTTTTGCAACAGTCATGATGGTCACATAAAAGGAATAGCAATAACCAACACAAATTCCTTGACATAATCTCACCTCTTTTAATTTTTCTTATTATATTATATTTTATTCGACGGATTTTGACACAAAATAATAGTGTTGAATAATATTACGATATGTAATATAATATACCTATAAAGGGTATAGGAGGGATGAGTATGCAAATAAAAATGACTCAAGATGCAGCTTTAGAACTTAAAAAGAAAATAGAAGAAAAGGGAGATGATTACGGAGTTAGAGTATATATTGCAGGTTTTGGATGAGGTGGCCCAAACTTTGGAATGGTACTGGATGTACCTAAAGAAAATGATAAGGTTTTTGAGGTAGAAGGGATAAAGATAATAATCGATGAAGATATGGCAGACTATGTTCCAGGTTTTGTAATAGATTATAGAAATACATTCTTTGGAAAAAGATTTTCAGTAGAATCCCTATATGGGGGAGGATGTAAGTAAGGGCTTTATGCCCTTATTTTTTTTGTATATAATAATATTATTGCAAAGAAGATAAACAACATGGTTAAAATAAATTTGGGAGGTTTTTGTATGAAGGAGGTAGTAATAACTTCAAACGAAGCAGGACAAAGGTTGGATAAATTTTTAAGAAAGTATCTTAAAAATATGTCCCTTGGAAGTATATATAAAGCAATAAGAAAAAAAGAAATTTTAGTAAATGATAGTAAGGCAAATGAAAGATACATATTAAATGAGGGAGATAGGATTACTTTTAATTTTGAAGTAGATGAAGTTAAAAAAGACAAAAATTTAAGATTCCTTGAGATCGAAGCTTTAGATTTAAAAGTTGCTTATGAGGATGAAAATATAATAATTGTTGAAAAACAAAGAGATAAACTAGTTCATCCTGATGAAGGAGAAGAAGTAACTTTAACCGACGAGGTATTAGCCTATCTTTATGATAAAGGAGAATATGATCCTTTTAAAGAAAAGGTATTTTCTCCATCACCATGTAATAGACTTGACAGAAATACAGAAGGTTTAGTTATTTTTGCTAAAAATTATGAAGCCTTAAAGCTTATGAATGAAGCTATAAGGGAAGGAAAGGTTAAAAAGTATTATATGGCTTTAATTAAAGGAAAATTAAAGGATGGAACTTATATAGCTTATCTTTATAAAGATAAGAAGAAAAATAAGGTTATGGTATCTGAAGATAAAATAAAAAATTCAAAGGAGATAGTAACAAAAATGAAGACTTTAGAAACCGTGGGGGCTTTTTCAGAAGTTGAAATAGACCTTATTACAGGAAGATCTCATCAAATAAGGGCTCATCTTGCAAGTTTAGGAAATCCTATAATTGGAGATCCAAAGTATGGACATAGAAAATTAAATAGTATGTTTTATAATAAGTTTGGGCTTGATAGTCAACTTCTTGTAGCCAATAAGCTTATATTTAAGAATATGGAGGGTAAGTTAGAATATTTAAATAATAAAATAATAACTATGACTTTGCCTCCAATTTATAGAAAAGTAAGGCATGAGTTATTCAAGTTTTAATGTTTTTTGTAATATACTTTTACTAAAGCATTTTTAATTAGTTTGTGTTATGAAAAAATTAATTGTTTTAATAGTTTTATTTTGCTTTTTAGTTTCAAAAAAGGAAGTTTTTAAGTATGAGAAAATTTATAATGGCATAAAGAGTATAGTTTATATAGAAACTATAGAAGGATATAGCCAATGGGATGGAAAACTTAAATTGTCAAAAAAGATTTTTTATTCATATCCTGATAAACTTAGAATAGATTATATTGATGAATTAAACTCGGTTGAAATAATAAATGGAGATAAATACTATTATTCTAATGACAGATTAGATCATGTAAAGGTAAGGTGGAATATACCAATTATAAATCTTGATATATTTGAATTAATGAAAAATTTAAATGGAAAAGAGATTTTAGGATATGAAATAAAGGATGATTTAAGGTTAAAGATAATAGGAATTAAAAGTAAAGTTGATAATGTAAGTTATTTAACAAAGGTTTGGATAGGAGAATTTAAAGGATATGAACTTCCCTTTAAAGTTGAGTATTTTGTTAATAATAAGATTGTATCTTTAAAAAAGTATGAATATTTTTCAGTAAATGATATTTTAGACAACAATCTTTTTTCAAGTTTGAATTTTAAAAAAAGGTTTGAATTTGATGGAAGCGAGGCTTGTTATATAACCTTAGAAGATGCAAAGAGATTTATAAATTTTTTTCCTATATTGTCCAGTGACAAAAATTATTTTCTTTCTGAGGTTAAATTGATAAAAAGTGATAATAAAGTTGTTTTAGGATTAGCTTACTTAAAGGATAATTTTAAAATAGAGGTTTATGAAAGAAAGGCTAATAAAGAGGATTTAAAGGATATAAAGTTTTTTGAAGATAAGGTTTTAATAAGTTTTTGTGATAAAGATGTTTACTTTGAGGTTTTAGGTCCAAGAAAAAATTATTCTGATATTTTGAATTTTTGTTTAAGTTTATCTAAAAATATAAATTTTATGTTAGATGGGGAGTATAAAGATGGACAGGATAATTTTTAAAGTTACAAAGGAAGATGAAGGAAAAAGGCTTGATAATTTTTTAAAATATGAAAAAGGATTTTCAACAAGGCTTATTAAAAAAATAACTAAAAACGACTGTGTATTTATAAATGGAAAAGTTGCATGGGCGGATGATATTTTAAAAGAAGGAGATGAAATTGAAGTAATTATAAAGGAAAACAAATCTCAAGATATTAGCCCTGAAGATATTCCTTTAGACATAGTTTATGAGGATGAAGATGTTTTAGTGGTAAATAAGCCTCCTTTTATGGTTGTTCATCCTACTAAAAGCCATCAGTCAGGAACTCTTGCCAATGGTGTTATGAATTACTTTACAAAAACCAGTCAGAATTGTATTGTAAGGCTTGTAAATAGACTGGATAGAGATACCTCTGGGCTTGTTATTATAGCTAAAAGCCAGTTTGCTCATCAAGCTATGGCAAAGATGTTTGAAAACAATCAAGTTAAAAAGGAATATTTAGCAATAGTTGAGGGGAAAATGGAAGGAAAAGGGACGATTGACCTTCCAATTGATAGGCCTTCTTTAGATTCAGTTAAAAGATGTGTCATAGAGACAGGACAAAGGGCTATAACTCATTATGAAGTTATAAAGTCTAATAATGAGGTTTCTTTAGTAAAGTTACTTCTTGAAACAGGAAGAACTCATCAAATTAGGGTTCATTTAAGCCATATAGGACACCCAATTTTAGGGGATGAGCTTTATGGTAATAAAAGTCATTTTATAAATCGTCAAGCTCTTCATGCCTATAAGCTTGTGTTTAAAAAAGTAAGAGGAGACAGCCTTGTGGAATGTAAAGCGGATCTTCCTTTGGATATGTTGAAGGTTCTTAAAGAATATAACTTAGAATAGGGCATAAAATGCCCTATTCTATTATTTCAAGTAGGGCTATATAAATAGAGTATATTGCAAGTATAAATATCAATGGATTAACTATTATTTTATTTAATATTTTTGAAACAAGAAGGCATGTTAAAAATATTAATAGATGTTTAATTATATCTTTTTTTATTTCAAAATTTAAATTTAAGCTTGAATTTATTGCAATAAAATTTATCATTAAACCTACTATTGCTGATATTATAAAATTTATACAATAGGCGTAGATATTTATTTTAGGAATCGACATGAAAAAATAAATTATAGTTAAATCTATTATTGAAAGCATTAAAGAATTTATCATAACTTGTTTTTGCTTGCCTAATGCGTTTAAGATTGAAAAGCTTATCATTTCAACATAGACTAATGGAAGGCCGTAGGATAAAGTTTTAATAAGTTTTGCTATGGAAGGTTCTTTGTAAAACAATATTGATATCTTATCGGGGATGTTGTTTAGTATTATAAAACTAGATAAGGCTAAGATTAAAGCTATTTCTATTGATTTATATATTCTTCTTTTTACTGCAGAGTAGTTTTTAAGGACCAAAAATTCTGATATAGAGGGAATAAGTATTATGCTAATGGAATTTAAAATTACAGTAGGATAAAACACTATGTTTAAAGCCATTCCAGAAAGCTTCCCAAACATAGAAAGGGCATCTTCATAGCTAAATCCTGCAGCTTGAAGTCTGTTAGGTATTAAAACAGAGTTTAACATACTAAATATGGTAGAGAAAATTCCATTAAAGGCAAGGGGAATGGAAAGCTTTAAAGTATCATAAAGAAGTTGAAGGGGAGAGTCAGGTTTATCAAAGGATTTGTTTTTTGTTTTATAAATTTTATAGCATGCCCAAAATAAAATTAAACTTGAAAGTTCCCCACAGCTTAAAGCTAACATAGCAGATGCACAGCTTAACTCAAGACTTATATTTTTTAAAACTTTTACTAAGGGGAACATAACAATTATTCTTATTATTTTTTCTATAATATCTATAAAAGCTGGCTCTAAAACTTTTTGAAGCCCATAGTATACTCCTTTGTATATTGAAGATATTGAAACTATAACAAGAGCAGGTGTAAAGGCAAGAATGCTATAATAGGCTGTTGAATCCTTTAGTATTAAATTAGAAAAGCTTTTAGCAAATATTATCACAAGGGAAGTAATCACAATAGACCAAAAAAGTTCAAATAAGGATACTATTTTTACAGTTTTGTAAAGTTCGTTTAATTTTCCTTTAGCTTTTTTTTCAGATGCAATTTTAGATATTGAAACGGTAATTCCTCCTCCGGTTATAAAAAGAAACATATTGTAAAGAGGCATTACAAGTTGATATATTCCTACTCCTTTTGCTCCTATTTGTCTTGAAAGTATTATTGAAAATATAAAGTTTAATGTTCCGGTTATTATGTTTGATAAAACAAGTATTATAGTTTTTTTATAAAAATCTGAAGTTTTCATTTTACCCCTTAGAAAGTAATCTATAACATTAATATTTTAAATTTTTATTTTATATGCAAAAAAGGAACACCAAATTGGTGTTCCTACAGATTGTTGACAAAGTATAATTTTAAAAAGAGAATCCATCACAAAAAAAGGATTCTCTTTTTTTATGTCGAAATATAATAATATACGAAGTAATAAAGGAGGATAAGTATGCTAACAATCAACAAA
>Ga0207430_10008_pt1 | contig 143511 bp, 146 predicted proteins | sample YelNatsi3bottle8_FD_187544 | JGI IMG/M metagenome (GOLD analysis project Ga0207430, IMG submission 187544) | Hot spring thermophilic microbial communities from Obsidian Pool, Yellowstone National Park, USA - site 3 bottle 8 (SPAdes) (version 2) | ecosystem: Environmental > Aquatic > Thermal...
ATTTTTTATCTTTGAGTCTTTGAAACTCACCTTTTTCAAGCAGACTTGAAGCATCAAAAAGTTTTATGCTACCATCGTCAAAATATATATACACCTTGTAATCTTCAGTCGGAATAACCTGCACAATCTCAGGGTAGTATTCCATCATGTATCAATCACCCCAATAGTTTTCAAACTAAAGGATTGATTCTCATCAGTGGCTTGTGATCTTTTGCAAGCTCCCAATTTTGCATAAGTTCGTCCTTATGAATTTCTGCCCAGGCAAGCACAAGCTTTAACTGTCTTTTTGGTAAAAATCCTTTTATAACCCTAACATTTAGAATATCAATTTCTGCCTCAAATCCAGCATATGTTGCATGAAAGTGAGGAGGGTTATGGTCGTCATAATACATTGTAATCCTTATTCCATAAAAGAGGCAAATTTCTGGCATGTCTATATTTCACCTCAGTTATATAAACTTTTTTACATGGTTTGTTTCTCAATAAAAATTATAATCTAATTTTTGTTTAAAATCACATCTAATAAATTGAAGCAAAAATTAGCTTTCAATTTTTATTTTTCTTACAAAATACAAATTCCCCAACGCAAAAACTGCTGCTAATAAAAATACATACTCATACCCAAATTTGTTCCACAGAAAACCAGATAGCATTGGAAGGCTCATTGAAACTGCGTGGTCCATGCTTGTGCCTGTTGAAAGAGTAGGAGTAAGGTCGTCAGGATGTTTTATAATCTTCTTTATGTATGTTGACCTTGCCATAGAAGTTGCAAACATCAAGTTGTCGATGATATAACAACCATAAGCAAGGCCAAGTGCAAGCCATTTTATCTTTATATTCTCAGTTGTAGCATATCCAAGACATATAAGAAAAATTACTATAGCGTCAAAAGTTAGTATCTTCTTTTCACCAAGCCTGTCAATGAGCCTGCCGATTATATTTCTAAAGCCAATTCCTAAAAATGAACAGATAATTCCAACAAGCGCAAAATTTGCAACAGGTTGTTTGAAAATTTTTATCAACACCCATGGTGCAAAGGTGATAAATATTTGTTTTCTTGCTCCAAAGAAAACTGAAAGGACATAGTAAAGCCAGTAATCCCTTTTTATCACAAACTTGAATCCTCTGTGTTGCGTCTTTTTTGGAAGTTTTATTGGCAAAAGAAAAAGTGCTGCAATAAAATACATTACAGCAGCGACGACATATGCATTTTGGAAAGAAAAATTTAAAAACTTAAAACCTACCATTACTATGAAATATCCAATTATAGATGCCGCTGTTGCCACAGAACCAATTATTCCTAAGGTTTTGCCATATTCATCCTCTTTCGAAAGTTCCATTCCAATGCTTGAGGTTAAAACCATGTTAAGGTGTGTGCCTGTGTTGTATATGGCTGTCCAGACAATCAAAAGCCAAAAGCTCGGTGCTAAAAATCCAAGACCAATCAGCGAAAACGAACAAAGAAAAGTGGCAATTATGCTTACCCTCAGGTCGCCAAGGAAATATAAAAAGCCAATAAGAAAGATAATTAAAAAACCAGGGGTTTCACGCGGAAACTCCAGAACTCCTCTTGCCATAGGAGATATCTTGTATGTTGCAGCAATATAGTTGTTGAATATTGTGTCGTTTATTCCTCCGCCAATTCCCATAAAAGCATTTGCTAAAATGAATAGAAAAAGACTTGAGAGAACAACTTTTAAACCTTGCTTTGAGTTAAGCTGCGACACTAAATTTCATCCCTTTCTGTAGAATTTAAGGCTAATTATACAAGTTCAATATCAAATATAGGTGTATAGACTCTTTTTCTATCTATCTCCTCACTCAAAAAGAGAATGACCTTTTCAACAGGAATTTCATCAAAGGTAAAGCTTTCAACAAACCTTTGAAAGCTTTCAAATGGCTCATTTAATACAACATCCTGAGCAATTGTTATATGTGGTGTATACTCTCTTTTTTCTCTTTCAAACCCAACCTCTGCCATTGCGTTCTCAACAAGAGTAAAAAGGTTGTTGAGTTTTTCCAGATTACCATCTGGCTTTAAATACACAACTCTCAAGTTCCCATGTCCTTTAAAATATCCACATGATGAAATTTTTAATGAAAACCGGGAAAAGTCTTTTAAATTCTTTTCAAGCGCCTGTCTGATTTTTTCAACCTTTTCATATTCAATCTCACCAAGGAATTTGAGGGTTAAGTGAAAGTTATCAATATATTTCCATCTGCCTTTTTTGCTGATAGACTTTAAAAAGCTTTGCACTTCAACAATCTGTTCTTTTAAACTTTTTGGGAAATCAATACCAATAAAAGTTCGCATGGTAAATCTTCATTCCTTTCAATACATATTTTTCATAAAAATCTTTGAATGGTAACATTATATTTGGTAGAATAAATATAAACAGTTTTCATCTTAAATTTTATCAGGGGGAAGCGGATTATGGAAGTACTTTATGACGTAAAACTTTTATATCCAACCGATATTCCTGTATCACCAGGAATTATAAACGTTGAAATTTACAAACCTCAGCAGGGAAAACTGCCAATATACATAAAAAGCCTTGATGAAAATGACCCAAAACAATTTATGCAAAATATTGCTTCCATCATACAAGAAGAGCTTTTAAAGAGAATAAATATTGATATTACAACTCAAGCTCAGCTATATATCGTAGAAGGAGATGCAAAATATAAAGTTGTCTTTAACGACAGTTTGAATGACTTTACCATAGAAAAGGAGTAGAAAGTAAAAAATGCGAGACTTTGGAGATGTGAAAAAAGTTGTTGTAAAAGTTGGAACAAGCACTGTAACATATCCAACTGGGAAATTAAATCTTTCGCGGCTGGAAAAACTTGCGAGGGTTCTTTCTGACATAAAGAATGAGGGAAGGGACGTTGTGCTTGTCACATCTGGTGCTGTTGCATCAGGTTTGGGAAGGCTTGGACTTGCTAAAAATCACAAAACAACCCAGGAAAAACAGGCGCTTGCAGCGATAGGTCAGGGAATTTTAATGCAGATTTACGAAAAGCTTTTTGGTGAATATGGAGTTGTGGTTGCACAGGTGCTTCTTACCAAGGATGTTGTTGATGAAGAGAAAAAGATGCTAAATGTTAAGAACACATTTGAATATCTTTTCAAATATGGTGCAATTCCAATTGTAAACGAAAACGACGTTGTTGCAATTGAAGAGCTTGAGTTTGGCGACAATGATACTTTGTCTGCTTATGTTGCAACAATAATTGATGCTGATCTTTTGGTAATTCTTTCTGATATAGATGGGCTTTATACATGTGACCCGAGAATTGATAGCAGTGCAAAACTTATAACTGAGGTATTTGAGATTGATTCATATATAGAAAGCATTGCGGGTGGTGCTGGTACTGCAAACTCAACAGGCGGTATGCAGACCAAAATTGAAGCTGCTAAGATTGCAATGCAGCATGGGATTCCTATGGTAATTGCAAATGGTGAAGATCCAACAGTTGTGAAGGAGATTTTAGAAGGGAAAGAGATAGGAACTTTGTTTATAAGCAAGAATGCTATTTCAAAGTAAATACAGAAGGGGGAAGAATTCAAACATGAGTGATTTGATAGAAAAAGCAAAGAAGGTTAAAGAAGCGTCAAAAAAGCTCATGAACCTTTCTGAAAATGAAAAGAACAGGGCACTTTCGTGCATTTCTCAAAAGTTATTAGAGAAGATGGAGTATATCTTGCAGGAAAACCAAAAAGACATGGAAAATGCTGCGATAAGAGGCATCAAGGGAGCTCTTTTAGACAGGTTAAAACTTACAGAGGATAGAATAAAGCAAATCTGTAAAGGGATTGAGGATGTGATAAAACTTCCTGATCCTGTTGGCGAAGTTATTTCTATGTGGAAGCGTCCAAATGGGCTTGTGATTGGTCAAAAGAGAGTGCCAATTGGGGCAATAGGAATAATTTATGAGGCAAGACCAAATGTTACTGTTGATGCAGCTGTGCTGTGTTTGAAAGCTGGAAATAGTGTTCTTTTGCGAGGCGGCTCTGAGGCAATAAACTCAAATGTTGCACTTGTTAAAACAATGAAAGAGGGCTTGGTTGAAGCAGGAATTGATGAAGGTAGTATAGAGATTGTAGAGGACACATCGAGAGAAACGGCAGTTTCTATGATGAAACTCAATGAGTATTTAGACCTTTTGATTCCGCGTGGGGGAGCAAACCTTATAAAAACTGTTGTGCAGAACGCAAAAGTTCCTGTGATAGAAACTGGTGTTGGAAACTGTCATGTTTTTGTTGATGAAAGCGCAGATTTTAATATGGCAAAAGAGATTGTTATAAATGCAAAAACACAGCGGCCCGGTGTTTGCAATGCAGCTGAAAAGCTTCTTGTTCATAAAAACATTGCTGAGAACTTCTTGCCAATGATTGTAAAAGAACTGATATCAAAAGGTGTTGAAATAAGAGGCTGTAGCAAGACAGTTGAAATCTGCAAGCAAAACGGTATAGATGTAAAAGAAGCAACTGAAGATGACTGGTACACAGAGTATTTGGATTTGATAATGGGTGTGAAGGTTGTTGATAGTGTTGATGCGGCAATAGAACACATAAATAAGTACGGTTCGAAACATTCAGAGGCAATAGTTACAAGGGATTATTTCAATGCACAAAAATTTTTAGACTTTGTTGACGCTGCTGCTGTATACGTTAATGCCTCAACAAGATTCACAGACGGATTTGAGTTTGGCTTTGGTGCAGAGATTGGAATATCAACCCAAAAGCTCCACGCAAGAGGTCCTATGGGTTTGAAAGAGCTCACAACTATAAAATACATTATCTATGGAAGCGGGCAGGTAAGAGAATAGAAGAAATTGGAGTTGATTTGTTATGAGTGATATCAAACTGGAAAATTACGAAGATATTATTAATAAAGTGATTGAGGAGTTGAAAGGATTATATGGTGATAAACTAAAGAAAATAGTCCTCTATGGTTCATATGCTAAAGGAACTCAAAATGAAGAATCTGATATTGATATAGCGGTATTAGTTGATGAGGACGAGCAAGTGTTAAAAGACAATGAAAATAAGTTGGATGAAATAATAAGTGAAATTGGATATAGAAGCTTTAAATTAATTTCTATAGTAGACATCAGTTATCAGAGGTATATGCAATATAAAGAAATCTTACCTTACTATAAAAATATAGAGAACGAAGGGATTGTATTGTATGGATGAGTATATTCAATAATGGGCTGTTTTCATGAAATATGAAGACAGCCCGCTTTTGTTTTGTGGTATAATTAAAACTTGAGAACTTAAATTTCATATAAGAAGGGGTTTTGAAAGTTGAACCAAAAGACACTCAAAGCGTTGGAGTATGACAAGATAATTGAGATTTTAAAAAACATGGCAAAGTCAACTCCAGCAAAGGAATATTTTGAAAACCTTATTCCATCAACCAATGTTGCAGATATAGAAAATGAGCTTAATAAGGTTGATGAAAGCTACAGGTACGTTCTTAAGTATGGAAGTCCACCAACTTTGGAGTTTGAAAATATACTGCCAAGCCTTAAGAAATCAAAGCTTGGGGCCACTTTAAATCCACAAGAGATTTTGCAAATTGGAAAAGTGTTAAAACTTTCTTATGAGATGCGCTCTTATCTTTCTTACACACAAGACTTTAGCTTCCTTGAAAGTATGAGAAAAAGACTTGTAAATTTAAAAGAAGTAATCTCAAAAATTGACCAGACATTTTTAACAGCAGATGAAATCTTAGATACTGCATCACCAAGGTTAAAGGAGATAAGAGATAGGATTAGAAAACTTGAGAGTAGAATAAGAGATGAACTAAATAGCATGATTCGCGACCCAAAAATCCAAAGGTTTTTGCAAGAGCCAATTATAACAATCAGAGGTGAAAAACTTTTACTTCCTGTTAAGGCAGAGTTTAGAAATGAAGTAAAGGGAATTATCCATGACCAGTCAGCAACAGGTGCAACTTTATTTGTTGAGCCTTTTGTTTGTGTTGAGATATCAAATCAAATCAGAATTTTGAAAAATCAAGAAAAAGAGGAGATAGAGAGAATTTTGCAAGAGATATCCTCTTTGATAGCAAGCTATTGTGAGGAAATTGAAACATCTTTTTACGCACTTGTTGAGCTTGACATAGTATTTACAAAAGCTATTTGGGCAAAAGAAATGAACTCAAGCAAACCAATTATTAACACAAATGGCGTTATAAATCTAAAAAAAGCTCGGCATCCTTTAATAGAAAAAGACAAGGTTGTTCCCATTGATATTCATTTAGGCAAAGACTTTGACGTTCTTATAATAACAGGTCCAAACACAGGTGGAAAAACTGTAACACTAAAGACGGTTGGGCTTTTTTGCCTTCTTTGCCAAAGTGGAATATTCATCCCGGCAGATGAGGGCTCTGAGCTTTGCGTATTTCAAAAGATTTTTGCTGATATTGGAGATGAGCAAAGTATTGTTCAGAGCCTTTCCACATTTTCAGCACATATGAAAAACATCATTGAAATAACAAAAAATGCAGATGATAAAACTCTTGTGCTATTAGATGAAATTGGGGCAGGTACAGACCCTGAAGAAGGTGCAGCTTTGGCAAAGGCAATCTTGAAATATCTTTCTGAGAAAGGCTGCAAGGTGATAGCCACAACACACTATGGTGAGCTAAAAATATTTGCCCAGCAAGAAGACCGGTTTGAGAACGCTTCTTGTGAGTTTGATGTAAAAACCTTAAAACCCACATACAGGCTTTTGATAGGAATTCCAGGAAGGAGCAATGCGCTTGTAATTTCATCCAATCTTGGGCTTGACAAAAGTATTGTTGAGATGGCAAGAGGGTATTTGTCTCAAAAGACAATTGATCTTGACAGAATAATAAACGAAATGGATCAAAAGAGAAGAGAGGCAGAAGAAAACCTTGAGCTTGCTCAGAAATTGAAGCTTGAAGCACAAGCTTTAAAGGCGGCGTATGAAGAGGAGAAAAAAAGGTTTGAGACTGAAAGGGAGAGAATTCGCAAAAAGGCCATAAATGAGGCAAAAGAGATTGTAGAAAGAGCGCAATATGAAATAGAAAATCTTTTTAAAGACCTCCGAAAACTTGCTGAGAACTTAAAAGAAAAAGAGACTTTAAAAGAGTTAGAAGAGAAGAAAAAAGAATATGAAAGGCTGATTCAGAGTATTTCACAGCAGGAAAAGCCAGCATCTAATTCAAAGCCAAAAAGGACGCCTCAAAATATTCGCCAAGGTCAAAAGGTATATGTCAAAAGCTTTGATGCTATAGGGTTTGTAGAAAGCCTGCCTGACTCAAAAGGAAATTTGACTGTCCAGATAGGAATTATGAAGCTAAATGTCAACATCTCTGATATTGAAGAGGTGGAAGAAGATACCAAAGTTTATCAAACAACCTCTAAAAATGTCAAGCTCAAAGAAAAGAGCGTTGATTTGTCTATTGATGTCAGGGGGAAGACAAGTGATGATGCGATTTTGGATGTAGATAAGTATTTAGATGATGCGTACACAAGCGGCCTGAAGCAAGTTACGATAATCCATGGGAAAGGGACAGGGGTTTTGCGCCAGGCAATCAGGAACTTTTTAAAACGCCATCCGCTTGTAAAGTCTTTCAGAGACGGAACATACGGTGAGGGTGAACAAGGCGTTACCATTGTTGAACTGAGAGACTAACTTCTAATTATTGACTTGATAAATAAATTCATTTAAACTTATATTTAAGCCTTTAATTCTATTTTTTGCAAAGAAGGAGAGGAACATGAAAATGGAAGAGCACACATTAAAACTACAAAACAAGGTACTCAAAGAAGCTATTGAATGGATTTTGTGGATAGGCGGAGCAGTTTTAGTTGCCCTTATTTTAAGAACATATGTCTTTTCGCTTGTGATTGTTCCCACAGGGTCAATGCTGAACACAATTCAGCTCAATGATAGGCTGTTTGTGTACAAACTTGGATATGCTCTGCATATCCAAGATGTCAAACGAGGCGATATTGTTGTATTCAGATACCCTGATGACAGAAAGACATTGTATGTCAAAAGGGTAATTGGACTTCCAGGCGATACAATAGAGATAAAAGATGGCGTTTTGTACATCAACGGAAAAGTATACAAGGAAAATTATTTAAAAGAACCTATGGTAGGAAGTTTTGGACCGTATAAAGTACCGCCTGGGCATTATTTCATGATGGGGGATAACAGGAACGACTCACACGACAGCAGATTCTGGGAACACAAATATGTTCCCCGTGATGATATTATTGGCAAGGTTGAATTTAGGATATGGCCTCTTTCAAGGGTAGGGGTTGTGAAATAGGTTTTTAAAGATAAATTGAGGCGGAGGGTGGATTTTTAAGTATGAATGATGTGTTTCATGAACAGCTGATAGCAAGAAAGAAAACCTCAAGCGAAAAGGCAAAACAGGTTTTGATAATCATAGGCGGGGTGCTTGTAGGACTTGCCACCTTCTTCATTCCAATTCTAAACACCTTAGGCCCAGTTCTTTTGGTCTTGGCAATCTGGGGAGCAGTCTATCTTTCAAGAAACTACAATATTGAGTTTGAATATGCTGTAACAAACTACTATCTTGATATAGACAAGATTATTGCTCAGAGGAAACGAAGTAGAGTTGTATCATTAGATATTCGAAAGATTGACTATTTCATATCCTCAAAAGATAGCAGCATGTACAACGCTCAAAAGAATGACAAAAGCATTGTCCAGTCGTTTGACTGCACATCTAACAAAGGCGAAGAAAATGTGTATGCTATAATTACAAACGTCGATGGGAAAAAAACACGCATTTTGTTTGAACCAAATGAAGAGATTGTCGAGGCAATCAAGAGATTTTTGCAGAAAAAGCCTTATCAGGTTTACAGGTAACAAAACTTTTATTAAAGGAGACTGAGAAAAAATGAGTTTTAAAGACAAGGTGATAAAAGAAGCACTGACATTTGATGATGTATTGCTTGTACCCCAGTATAGTGAAGTGCTGCCAAAAGATGTTGACGTTTCTACTCATCTTACAAGAACCATAAAACTTAATATTCCTCTTATGTCTGCCGGAATGGACACTGTTACAGAGTCGCGTATGGCGATTGCAATTGCGCGAGAAGGCGGTATTGGTGTTATACACAAGAACATGACAATCGAAGAGCAGGCAAGCGAGGTCGACAAGGTCAAAAGGTCAGAGCATGGGGTTATAGTTGACCCATTTTACCTGTCGCCCGAAAATAAGATCTATGAAGCTATGGAGCTTATGGCAAAATACCGCATCTCAGGTGTTCCAATTACAGTTGGTGGCAAGCTTGTTGGAATTATAACAAACAGGGATATTCGGTTTGAGACTGACTACTCAAAGCCTATAAAAGAGGTTATGACATCAAGCAATCTCATCACTGCAAAGGAAGGAATTACTTTAGAAGAAGCAAAGGAAATTATGAAAAAACACAAGATTGAAAAGCTTCCAATCGTCGATGATGAGGGTAACTTAAAAGGACTTATTACAATAAAGGACATTGAAAAGGCTGTCAAGTATCCAAATGCAGCAAAAGACAGCAGAGGAAGGCTTTTGTGTGCTGCAGCAGTTGGTGTGTCAAAGGATACAGAACAAAGAGTTGATGCACTTGTAAAAGCACAGGTTGACGTAATAGTTGTTGACACAGCTCATGGACATTCAAAAGGTGTTATCGAGACAGTCAAGAAGATTAAGGCAAAATATCCAAATCTTCAAGTTGTTGCTGGAAATATTGCAACAGCAGAGGCTGCGCATGACCTTATCAAAGCGGGGGCTGACTGTATAAAAGTTGGAATTGGTCCTGGGTCAATCTGTACAACAAGGGTGGTTGCTGGAATTGGTGTTCCTCAAATAACAGCTATCATGGACTGTGCAGATGTTGCAAAAGAATACGGAATTCCTGTTATTGCAGATGGCGGTATAAGATATTCAGGTGATATTACCAAGGCTTTGGCGGCAGGTGCAGATGTTGTTATGATAGGAAGCCTATTTGCTGGCTGTGAGGAAAGCCCTGGCGAGTGTGAGATTTATCAAGGTCGAAGGTTTAAGGTTTACCGTGGCATGGGCTCACTTTCTGCAATGAAAGCAGGAAGCAAAGACAGATACTTCCAAGAAGATGCTTCAAAGCTTGTACCAGAAGGTGTTGAAGGAAGAGTGCCATATAAAGGACCGTTAGAGGATACAGTGTTCCAGCTTGTTGGTGGCCTTAAGGCTGGAATGGGTTACTGTGGTGCAAGGACTATTAAGGAGCTTCAGCAAAAGGCAAAGTTTGTGAAAATTACACAAGCAGGTGTGAGAGAAAGTCATCCACATGACATTTATATTACAAAAGAAGCTCCAAACTATTCACTGCATGTTGAGTAGGGAAAGGGAGGTCACAACAGTTGAAAATAACAATGCAAAAAGGTATAATTTTGATTAGGTGATGTTAAATGTTGCTAAATGTACAAAAAGTTAAAGAGATATATGCTATCAGCCGAAGTCTATTTCCTAAACTGGGGAAAGGAAGGGTTAATAATACCTCTCAGGCTACCTAAGGGAAGGAGAAGGTATAAAAAAGAAGACATAGAAAAACTACTTGGCATGATAGAGGAAAAACCAAAACCAACCGTTGTTTTGTATGCAAAACTCTCCACTAAAAAGCAAGAAGAGTACCTTAAAAACCAAATTAGAAGACTTGAGGAATACGCAAAGTCTCAAGGTTGGCAGTATGAAGTTATATCTGAAATAGCCAGCACAGTAGAATGAGAACAGGAGAGGACTATTAAAACTTTTGAACAAAATCAAAAGAGGAGAAGTTGCAAAAGTTGTAATAGAGTATCCTGAAGAGTTGCAAGGTTTGGATTTGAATATCTTAAGTTTTTCGTGGAGGGTTTTGGGGTAGAACTTGTAGTGTTAAAAATGGCAGAGGAAACGAAGAAGATATAAAAGAAGAACTAGCAGAGGATTTAGTAGCGGCAGTATACATCTTTTGCAGCAAGGATTTATGGGCAAAGAGGTGCTAATAAAAGACATGGTAACAGTTCAGGTCAGGCTAATCTTTGAGGGCAGTGAAGATAAGCAGAAGGTATTAGACCTTATGAGAAGATGGTCCTCTTGTATGAGGTATGCATACAAGAGGCTACTGGAAGGGCATAAAAGGAATGAACTCAAAAGGCAGCTGCAGGGAATTTTCGATCTGAATTCCCGATACGTCGATGATGCGATAATGAAAGCAAAGAGTGTTTTAAACTCATGCAAAGAAAGAGGAGAAGATTCCAAGAAGGTTATTTTTGGTGGCAGAGAACTATTTGAAAAGCTCCAAAAGAGGCACATAAACGGCAAGGCGTACAGGAAACTTCAACGTGAGTGGCAGGAGAAGAGGAGAGGGAATCTGTACTCAAGGGGAGACAAAAGCAAAAAAGGAAATCTCAACACAAGGATTGAGATAGATGGGGTTCTTACCAGACTCAGAATCAACGTGGGAGAAAGGGAGTACGCATATGCGACGATACAGCCTGGATGGAAGAGAAAGGGTAAAACATACGTAGACAGGAATCAACTGTTGCAGGCGATAAGTACTTGTGGGGAACCCTACTCTGTTGAACTGAAGCTCAAAAACGGTAAAATATATGCATATTTCACTGTTGAAGAAGTTTTCCCAAAGCCTGCGATAACGAGGACAAATGGAGTTATAGGGATAGACACAAACGCATATCCCAGGCATGTGGCATGGGTAGAAACAGATAAGAATGGACAGCTTGTGGGATATGGTGAGATACCAATGCCAGAGCTTGAGAGTGGGAGCTCAAGCAAGAGGGAGTATTACAGGTGGCAGTATGCGCACATGATAGTAGAAATGGCAAAGGAGAAGCAAAAAGCCATAGTGATTGAGAGTCTTAGCATAAAAGACAGGGGAAGAAGAGGAGACTTTTCAGGTAGAAAATCAAGACGAATAAGGCACTATTTTGGGTACAGGTCACTTTTGGAGAAGGTAAAACTTCTGGCAAAGCGTGAAGGGATAGAGGTTATAGAAGTAAACCCTGCGTATACTTCTGTGATAGGGATGTTGAAGTATGCCCCGCAGTTTATGGTGAGCAAGGACGTTGCTAGCTCGTATGTTATAGCTCGAAGAGGACTTGGCTTGAGAGAAAGGATACCGCACAATTATATGCTGCTTCTTAGTAGTCTTGATACAAACAGCCTGGAAGAACTAAAAGAATACGTAAAGAAGGTAGTTAAGAACCAAAACGTTAGGAAGAAACAACTCAAAGAGATAGATAGAGTGATAGAGTTTTTACGAAGCTCTGGGAGTGAGTCAGGGAGGCTGTCCGTGCCACTGGATGGAACAAGCGCGGGTAGTTGTGGCAAAAACCACAATCCCTGGCGAGTTCTCAGGGTAGTGGTGGTAACTCCACTCTCCCCTGAGAGGGTTTTAAGAGACCTCTCTGTCCTGAAAGGTTTTTTGGTTTCAGGGCAAGTGGGGAGACCCGGCAAAAAGGGCGCGAGTTCCTGTTTCTTGGGACAGGGGCTATGGCTTTCCCAAATACCGCCTGCTGGGGCTGGGAAAGCCTGAAAGGCGGACTACAAATACCCCAGCCGCCAAACTCGTGCTAGGGTGCACAGTTTGGTTGACCAGGAAGAAAGCTTGGATTTTGTAGAAAGCTATGTCGAAAACGGTATGGAATTTATCAAGATATACTCAAAGACAAAAAACTCATATTTTACGGTTGCACCCGAGCGGGGTGCAATTGTTGTTTTACTCAATTTAAGTGGCAAGGACATACTATATCTTAACAAAGACACACTTTTTGACAAAACTAAGAATATCCGAGGCGGAATTCCTATACTCTTTCCTGTCTGTGGGAGAGTTGTGGATGGGAAAATTACATTCAAAGGTCAAGAATATCCAATGAAGAACCATGGGTTTGCAAGAGATACTGCTTGGGAAGTTGTGGGATATGTAGATGAGCTTTCTCAAAATGGGGTAGTATTAAAGCTTTCAAGTAATAGCTTTACAAAGACATTTTATCCATATGATTTTGAACTTTTCATCAAATACACAGTAAACGATGAAATTTTTGGGGTTGAGATGCTTGTAAAAAACAACGACAGAGAAGAGTTGCCATTTTATGCAGGGTTTCATCCTTATTTTCTGTGTAACAAGGATGAGTTTACACTAAAGCTTGACTGCGAGAAATGTTTTGATGATGTTGAGAAGAAATTTGTTGACCTTGAAAATTTCAAAGAACTTGACTTTTCAAAACCTGAGATCAACCTTGATTTTTTTGATGTTGGAAGCGATAGCATTGAGTTTACTCTTGACAAGGGCAAAAAGCTTTTACTCGTAAAGGACAAAAACTTTAAAAACATTATCGTGTGGTCTTTAAGAGACTCCAACTTTGTTTGCATAGAACCATGGATGGGAGAGCACGAAGGATATCTTCACAATAAGTACTATTATTTAAAACCAAATGAGACCTTTAAGGCATCATTTGCTATTGTGTTAAATAACCAGTAAAAAGGAAGGTTTGAATAATGCTTAATCCAAAGCTTGCTTATGAGAAACTTGATAGGCTAAAAAACCTTTTGCGTTCATACAAAAGCGTACTTGTTGCGTTTTCAGGGGGAGCTGATTCTACATTTTTATTAAAAGTCTGCCATGATATCTTAGGTGAGAACTGTATTGCTGTTTTTTCAAACTCTGTCTTAAGTCCTAAGAGGGAAAAACAGGAGGCAGAAAAACTTGCTGCTTCTATTGGAGCAAAATTAATAATACTTGAGAGAGATATATTTGCCAATGAGAATTTTTTAAGAAATGACAAGTTCAGATGCTATTATTGCAAAAAGGACTTGATAAAAAGGCTGAAAGAGCTAAAAGAAAACTTGAGGCTAAACCAAATAGTTGAAGGCTCAAACATAGATGACTTAAAAGATTTTCGGCCCGGCAGAAAAGCATTAGAAGAAGAGGGTATAAAAAGTCCTCTATTTGAAGTGGGATTAACCAAGGATGAGATAAGATTTTTATCAAAAGATCTTAGTCTTCCTACTTTTGATAAGCCATCAATGGCATGTTTAGTTACCCGCATACCTTATGGTAGCCAAGTGACCTTGCAAAAACTTGAGATGATTGAAAAGGCAGAAGAAGTTTTGTTTGGAAAGGGTTTTAAGCAGGTAAGAGTTAGGCACCATGGTGATATTGCCAGAATTGAGGTTGATTTTGAGGAACTTTCTAAATTTTTTGATTTAAACCTGATAAAAGAGATTTCAAACAAAATCAAAGAGCTTGGCTTTAAATTTGTCACACTTGACCTGTCTGGCTACAGGATGGGAAGCATGAACCAGCAATAAAAGATAGAAACGGAGAGGAAGCTATGGACATAAGGAAGATATTAGAAGATGTAAAGGAGAATAGGCTTTCCATTGACGATGCTCTCAAAAAACTTTCCAAACTTCCGTTTGAAGACATTGACTTTGCAAAGATAGACCATCACAGAAAGATTCGCCAAGGTATGTCTGAAGTTGTTTTTTGTGAAGGTAAAACAGAGCAGCAAGTTTTAAAGATTTTTGAAAGGATGATTGAAAAGGGCGAGATAAATATCATTGGTACACGGGCAAGCAGAGAACTTTATGAGTATTTGAAAAAGAACCTAAAAGAAGATATAGTCTATTATGAAGCTGCAAGGATTGTCTGTGCAAAAAGGGTTGAGATAAAGAAAAACCCCAAAGGCCATGTAGCGGTGGTGTCTGCTGGAACTGCCGATCTGAAAGTTGCTGAAGAGGCAGCAGTTATTTTGGAGATTTTAGGGAATAATGTAAAAAGAATATACGATGTTGGTGTTGCAGGAATTCACAGGCTATTTTCTCATCTTGATGAGATTCAGTCGGCCAACACTGTTGTGGCAGTTGCTGGAATGGAAGGTGCGCTTGCATCTGTTGTTGCTGGGCTTGTGTCAAAACCTGTGATTGCTGTGCCAACATCTGTGGGGTATGGAGCAAACTTTAAAGGACTATCAGCGCTTCTTACCATGCTAAACTCGTGTGCAAATGGTGTTGCGGTTGTCAACATTGACAACGGGTTTGGTGCGGCAGTTGTTGCGCATATGATAAATTCTTTGGCAAACGGGAATTTGTGAAATTTAAAAAGAGGGGATTTGAGAAGACTATGATTATCTATTTTGATGCACCATCTGGAATTGCTGGTGATATGCTGGTTAGCTCTTTGATTGATGCAGGAGTTGATTTTGAGTATATAAAGTCAAATATAGCTTTGCTTGGGCTTGATGTTGAGATTGGTATAAAAGAGAAAATAGTAAATGGTATTAAAGCAAAAAACTTTTTTGTAGATGTGGTACCCCACCATCATCACGATGAACACAGTCACCATCATCATAGAACCTTTAGAGATATCAAAAAGCTTTTACAAGAAAGTAAGCTGCCAGAAAGAGTAAAAGAGTTGTCAATCAAAATTTTTGAAAAGATTGCAAAGGCTGAAGCAGCTGTTCACGGTATGGATGTTGAAGAGATTGCGTTCCATGAGGTAGGTGCTGACGACTCAATTGTGGATATTGTTGCATTTTCGCTTTGTATTGAGTATTTAAAACCTCAAGAGGTTTTGTTTTCACCACTGTCGGATGGAAGAGGGTTTACAAATTCAATGCATGGAATAATCCCTGTGCCGGCACCTGCTGTTTTGGAGATAGCAAGACAAAATGGTATTCCACTTGCAACTGTAGATATTGATACTGAGCTGATAACTCCGACTGGTATAGGGATTGCAGCAGCAATTTCAACCGGTTTTGTAAACATGCCAAGGATGCAGATAGAGAAAATTGGGTATGGCAGTGGAACAAAAGACCTTCCTATTCCTAATATAGTAAGAGCAATCATAGGAAAAAAAAACTAAACATAGATAGCGAATACTTTGAGATATTTGCTAACATTGATGACATGACAGGTGAGGAGCTGTCACTCTCTGCAGAAAAAATAATGCAAGCTGGTGCTCTGGATGTCTATTTTATTCCCATTTATATGAAAAAAGGAAGACCTGCGTACAAGCTTGGTGTGATTGTAAGAAGTAAGAATTTTGAAGATGTGGTTGACGCAATATTCAGGTGGACATCTACGATAGGCGTTCGATATGTTGAGCTGAAGCGCATTGAGATGGAAAGAAAACAAGAAAATATAAAAGAAGTGCCACTTAGGTTAAAAATTAGCTCATATAAAGACATAAAAAGGTTAAAATTAGAGTTTGAAGACATCAAAAAATTGACAGAATAAAAATTTCAAAAAGGGCTGGCAATGCCGACAACTTGGGTAAACAATTTGCCAGCCCCATCTGAATATGTTTTTTATTTACACACAATTGTTATTTACACATTGAATCTGAAAATTACAACATCGCCATCCTGCATAACATAATCCTTGCCCTCTGAGCGTACAAGTCCCTTTTCCTTTGCTTGAGCAAATCCACCGCACTCAACCAAGACATCAAACGGAACAACCTCAGCTCTTATAAATCCTTTTTCAAAATCGCTATGAATCTTTCCTGCTGCCTGTGGAGCTTTTGTACCTTTTTTGATTGTCCAAGCTCTTACTTCCTTTTCACCAGCAGTTAGGAAAGAAATGAGTCCTAAAAGTCTATACCCTGCCTGGATTAGATTGTCAAGTCCTGACTTTTCAATTCCAAGCTCTTTTAAAAATTCCTTCTTTTCCTCATCTGGCAGGGCTGCAATCTCTTCTTCTATCTTTGCACAGATGACAATTACCTCTGAACCCTCTTGTGCGGCAATTTCTTTTACAACCTTTACATATTTATTTTCCTTTCCGATGTCTTTTTCTGATATATTTGCTGCATAAATTGTTGGCTTGAATGTAAGAAGGTTTAAAGAGTTTACAAACTTTAAATCTTCCTCATCATCAAACTTTAAAGTGCGTGCCATTTTTCCGCTTTCTAAAGTAGAATATATTTTTACTAAGATTTCAAGCTCATGGGCTGCTTCTTTGTTGTTTTTTGCAAGCTTCCGAGTTTTTTCAATGCGTCTTTCTAATACCTCCATGTCAGCAAATATTAGCTCTAAATTAATTGTCTCGATATCTCTTTTTGGGTCAACACTTCCTTCAACATGTACTATCTCAGAGTCATCAAAACATCTTACCACATGGACTATTGCATCAACCTCTCTTATATGAGACAAAAACTTATTGCCAAGCCCTTCGCCCTTACTTGCGCCTTTTACAAGCCCTGCGATGTCCACAAACTCAATAAATGCAGGTGTTACCTTTTCAGGATTATATATCTTTGCCAAAACTTCAAGTCTCTCATCAGGTACAGCCACAACCCCAACGTTTGGCTCAATTGTACAGAACGGATAGTTTGCTGCCTCTGCACCTGCTTTTGTAATTGCATTAAAAAGGGTGCTTTTGCCCACATTCGGAAGTCCAACAATTCCAAGTCGCATTTAATTTTTGCCCCCTACAAAAACTTTTGTATAAAAGAATTTATTTACAAGTAAAGAGTATAGAACAAATTTAAAAGAAAATCAATCTGTGCAAAAATAAATTTTATACTAAAAAATAAAAAGGCTGTTTTGCTCAAACAGCAAAAGCAAAACAGCCTACTTAATTTGCTACTTGTTTCAATCTCTCTTTAACCTCTTTCCAATGAGTATTCCTAACATCATGCCTTTACAAAGTCCAGTTAGATACATTCCAAGCATTTTCAGCATATTTTTCTTGTGCTTTAGCATATTGTACGTTTCTTTATGCCTGTTGTAAAGTTTTCTTGTTCTCATTTTGTTCATCACACCCCTCTTATAATTATAATGTGCTCAAAACAAGAGGGGTTTTATACATCATAACTTCTGTATTTTTGAGATAACAAAAGCACTTTTTGAACATACTCCACTGTTTCCTCAAAGGGTGGAATGCCACCATACTTTATGACATTTGCAGGTCCTGCATTGTATGCTGCAAGTGCAAGTTCAATATTGCCTCCAAACTGTTCAAGTTTTTCTTTTAAATATCTTATTCCACCATCTAAATTTTCAATTGGGTCATAGGGGTTGACACCAAGCGCTTTTGCAGTTTCTGGCATCAGCTGCATAAGTCCAATTGCTCCAGCCTTTGATATGACATCTTGCCTAAAACCTGACTCTGCTTCAATTACGCTCAAAACCAAGCTTGGCAGAAGTCCATACTCTTTTGCCTTTTTTGTTGCAATGTTTATAATCTCACTTTTGCTTGGATTCGCAAATGTATAAGAGGGCGTATAGCTTGACTTCTCAAGCTTGTAAGGTTTGTTTAAAAGATTTTCATTTTGCAAAATTTTTGCACTCTCAAGTGCCAATAGCTGCTGCCCAGCTTCTCCTGACACATCTTTACAGATAGAAGCTGTAAGGCTGTTTTGAAAAACCATTTTAAAACTCTTCGGCAGATTTGTCTTGCTTGCAATCCTTGTAGCAATCTCTTCAAACTTTTGAGCTATTATCTCATTTACGTTTGGAATATTCATTTTACATTTCACCTAAACCAAAGTGATTTTATTTAACACTCAAGTTTCATCCATTGAAGTTTGACATGGTCTAAGGTTTTGATATCATTTTCAAATGCTTTCAGCTCGTCTTCTTTTGCCTGCATGTGAAGGATGATAAGCCCCTGATTTGAACAGTTATCACTACCCGCTTCATGTATTCCAAGTCGTGTTTTAATTAAGCAGCCATGCTTTGTCAGAATTTCTTGCAGTTTTGGAGCGTCATGGAGCCTGTTATCAACCAAAATAGCGACAATGAAAGTATCACACATCTTAAAAATCCCTCCTTATAGATTATAATCGGTATTTTGAAAGCTCTTCTTTAAATACATTTGAAAGATTCTCAAGGTCGGCTACTTTTGTCAAAAGGTCTTTGATGCTCTCTGCGTACATAGAGATTGAAGCTGCCATCTCCTGCGCTGATGCCGAGTTTTCCTGGGAGATTGCAGAAAGTGAGGTGATTGTTTCAAATACAGAAGAAATCCTTTCTGCTTCAGAAGACAGAGTTTCTATCTGAGAAATTAAAGTCTCAACCACATTAGATATTCTTTCAATATTTTGGCTGTTCTTATTCACAACCTCATTGAGTGTAGACTCACTTTTTACAAGCTTTTCAAACTGTTCATTGAGCGTGTTAGAGAGTATCTCCACCTCATCAACAAATGTCTTCAAACTCTTGTTAATTGTCTTGGCAAAAGACATTGTACTATCTGCAAGCTTTCTGATTTCGCTGGCAACAACCGCAAACCCAACACCAACATTTCCTGCCCTTGCTGCCTCAATTGATGCATTTAGCGCAAGCATATTTATCTGGTTTGAAATCTCAGCAACAGTTGATGTAATCTTCATCACCTCATTTGCCTCTTCGGATAGTTTTGAACCTTTTTGAACTATCTCAGAAAACTCAGTAGAAAGAAGATTGATATCTCTTGCAGCACTTAAAATATCTTTGCCTGAGTTGTTAAGCGTCTGGTTTACATCAGCCAATACATCTCTTGTTTGAGTTTGCTGAGATACAATTGACTTTAAATTTTCTATATTTTCATTTAAAACATTAACAGCTTTTTCAATTTCCTCTGCCTGATGAACAGCACCTTGGGCCACGTCATTTACAATTCCAGAAACAGAATCTGAGAGATTTTTCATCTTATCAGCAATCTCTTTAATGTTTTTTGAAAAATTGTAAATTTCGTCACTTCCACCTTTTAAAAGAAGTAAATCCTTTTTGATTGAAGACTTTGTTGTTGCAACAATCTTTGCAAACTCTTCAAGCTTGTCATTTGTCTTTATGAAAAGTGAGCTGCTAAAATCAAGGTTTTTAAGTGAGCTAAGTTCATCTTTTATAGGTTTTAGAGGTCTTAATATGAAAAATGCAGCAATAAAGGTTGTAATAAATGTAAGGCCAGCCATTAAAAGATGGTTTGCAAATGCTTCTTTGTTAGGGTCAACAATAAAACTCAAGATAATTACAGCTATTGCAGAGAAGATGGAAATCTTAAACTCTAATGACCTTATAAATCCTAACCCTGCAATTATGTTAAAAAGCGCTTTTTTAACCTTTCGGTTTGTCTTTTCAAATCTGATTCTTATTTTTAAATGATAAAAACCTTCCTCGTCCTTAAAACGCTCAATTTCTTCAAAGTCCAATTTTTCATTGAAGAACTCAGCGCTTCCTTCTAAAAGTCCCACAAAGTAGTCATAAAAACCACGCTTTGAGATATATGTTATATATGCTTCATTTGGTGAGATTTCTTCAAATAAAATGCGCGGTGGTTTTGCGCCCTTTATCATGCGAGTGAGCTGAGAGTGTACATCGTCCATATACTCTAAAAAGCCTTTTAAAGAGAGCCTCTGAAAATATGAAGGGAACCATTTGCTAAAAGTTTTTATATTGTTTTTTCCAATCTCTCTCCACATCTGCTGTGGCAAGATGTTTGCCTTTTCACATGCCTTGTCAATCATTCGATGGACAAGCTCATCATCAATATCATCTGTGGGGGAAATAATGACAGATTCATCAAGTCCCATACCTTGCCTTGCATACTTTTTGACCTCATCTCCCCATATATTTCCAATTGTTTCAAGCCATGTTAGAACTACTGTTCCTTTCAATGCTTCATTTCCCCTTTCTAAAGATGTGTGATATATTTAAATAATACCACAAAAATATTGTGTTTTGTCATCAATTATAATAAAAAATCAAAACTTGAAATAAAAAAAGAGCACCTTTTTAAGTGCCCTTTTCATTTCTTCTCTTAGCTTCACTTTCAACAAGTCTGTCTAAGAATATTGACTTTTCAAATACCTCTTTCCTGGCGAGAATACCCTTGTCGACAAGTACTTCTATTAGTGATGTTATCATCAGAGTATTTTTGTAATCAACTTCTTTTAGTTGGGCTATTTGGGATAAAACATCAACTGTCTGTTTCAATTTTTATCATTCCTTTCTTTAAGTTGTAATTGATATCATTTTGATTATTGTCTAAAATGTAATTAGTTATACATCTTTGGATATGGAGGCAAAAAGATATGAACTATTTGTGGCTGATATTTGGACTTTTATCAGCTCTATTTGCCTCTCTTGTTGCAATCTTTGGCAAGATTGGCCTTAAGAATCTTGACACAAATGTGGCAACAGCAATAAGAGCAGTTATTATGGCTTTATTTTTGGTTTTAGTAATCATATTTCAAGGCAGGCTAAACAAAGTAGGAGAAATATTGGCAAATAAAAAGGCTATTTTGTTTATTGTGTTAAGTGGTGTGGCGGGAGCACTGTCGTGGCTATTTTACTTTTTGGCTCTCAAAAATGGGAAAGTTCAGCAGGTTGCGCCAATTGACAGGCTTTCTGTTGTATTTGCAATAGTGCTTGCTGCAATTTTTCTTGGTGAGAAGATTTCATTTTATACAGGCTTGGGAGTTTTGCTTATCGCTATTGGGTCTATTTTTGTTGCACTTGGCTGATATAATTATTTTATGGAGATTTTATTTGACAAGAAAGGTGATAGACTTTTGCTATGAAAACCTGTTTTATTGTCAATACATCACTTGAAAAAGGGCTTCCAATTTATCTCAAAAGCGTTGGTTCTAATGAGTACCAGGAACATATTGTAAGGAAAAACGGGCATCCTGATTATCATTATTTGCATACATTGGAAGGAAGTGGATATTTGATTGTTGATGGGCAAAAGTATTTAGTTGACGAAAATACAGCCTTTTTCTTGTATCCAGGTGTTGCACATGAGTATTTTGCAGCAACTTCTAAGTGGTCGACTATTTGGCTTACTTTCAATGGACCAGCTTCTGAGATGGTGCTAAGGACAATGGGAATAAAACCGTTTGAGATATTTAAGCTCACAAACAAAAAGTACTTGGAAGGAATATTGGAAGCAATATCAAACAAAGCAAGTGTATATAATTACATTGTGTCAATTGAATGTTCTCAGCTTATCTATAGTTTTATCCTTCATATGTATTTAAACCTTCAAAATAAAATTGAAAAGAACTTTGAAAGTAACTATTTAAAGCTTTTACCGGTACTTCAGTACATCGAAGAAAACTATAAAAAAGCTATTTCACTTGAGGAGATATCAAGCATAGTAAATCTTTCACCACAACATCTGTGCACGGTATTTAAAAAGACATTTCAAACAACTCCTTATGAGTACTTAATAAGGGTTAGAATTCAAAAGGCAAAAGAACTTTTAATGAGACAAAGCTCAATTCAGATTAAAGAGGTTTGCTATGAAGTTGGTTTTAAAAATCCAAGCTATTTTTGCTACATGTTCAAAAAGTTGGAAGGTATTACTCCTCTTCAGTTTAAAAGGCTTTTTGGATAACTTTTTAAAAAGTACACGCAACATTTACCAAAGTGGAGGCGTTATAATATTTAGAAAGAATGTGCAATAAAGATTTTAATTCTTTTGTAGGAGGGAATTTTTTGTGAGAACAAAAAGATTAAAGACAATACTAATAGTAATTGTGCTATTGTTTGTAAGTGTCTTTATGTTTGCTTTATGGAGGGCTGAAGCCTCATCAGTTCCAACATTTCAGTCAAAGACAGAGATAAATGTTAAAGGGGTAGCTTCAGTTTTTGCAGAGCCTGACATTGCAGTTGTGACGTTTGGTGTTTTAAGTGAAGACGTTAGTGCAGATGCTGCTTATTCTAAAACATCTTCAAAGATTAACAGAATAATAGATGCAATAAAAAAACTTGGAATTGATTCAAAGGATATAAAGACACTTAGAATTAGCGTTTACCCGAAATACTCGTATAACAAAGACGACAATACATCAAAGATAATTGGTTTTTATGCATCCACAGATCTGACAATCACAGTAAGAAATATATCACAAGTAGGGAAAGTAATTGACAGTGCATTTAAAAACGGTGCAAACACATTTTCTGATTTGCGATTTGACATTTCAAACGTAGGAACATATTATAATCAAGCCCTTGCAAAGGCACTTGAAAATGCAAAGGAAAAAGCAAATGTTCTGGCAAAAGGGCTTGGGATTAGCTTAGGAAAGCCAAGGATTGTGAACGAAAATACCTATGTAAACACACCACCAATTGTATACAAAACTCAGGAGATGACACTTTCAGCGTCATCTTCACAAGTTCAAGCAGGAACAATAGAGATAAAAGCAGAGGTGACATTGACATACTAAATTTAACAAAACAAAAAAATGGCAGCACTTTAATAGTGCTGCCATTTTTAAGCTCTTTACAAGTTTCTGTTTATGAAGTTTACAAAATCGCTCTTTGGTCTTGCACCGATTATCTTGTCAACAACTTGACCATTTTTGAAGAGCATAATGGTTGGTATGCTCATAATTCTAAATGCGTATGCGATATCACCATAGTCGTCAACATTTAATTTTGCAAACTTGACTTTGCCAGCATACTCTTGCGCAAGCTCTTCAATGACAGGTGCAACCATTCTACATGGGCCACACCATGCAGCCCAAAAATCAACAACTACAGGAATATCCGAGTGTAATACTTCCCTTTCAAAGTTTTCGCTTGTCAAAGTTACGATGTTATTTGCCATCTTTATCACAGCTCCTTTCAATTTTTATATATACCCATTTTTATTTATTTGATAAACCTTAATAAGGTTTCTATCAGCTCATCAATACTTTTTTCATTCTCGGTGTTTTTGTATTCAGCAATACACGACTTTGAATACTTTTCAAGAATAATTGCACCCACCTTATTGAGTGCAGCCTTGACAGCTGCTATTTGAGTTAAAACCTCATTGCACGACTTGTCATTTTCAATCATCTTTTGGATACCCTTTATCTGTCCTTCAATTTTGCGAAGTCTCAAAAGCAGATTTTCTTTTTCTTTATAGAGCTCATCCATTTTTCAACCCTCCATATACCATATACCCCTATCACTTATTTATTATACCCACTTTCATCATTTTGTCAACAGAAATTTATCAAAAAAATAAATGGTAATATTGCAATAAAAAAACATTAATAAGATTTTTGAAGAAAATCAAAGCTATAATTAAAATTATTCCTAAAAACCCTCTTAAATAACTGATATAAGCCAAAAATTGCAATAAATCAGCTTAATATCAATTTGACAAAAAATCGCAGATATTTATAATGAAAATCAAGGAAGGTCAAAGTAAAACAAATCAGGGTATAAAGTCTAAATCCCATGTCGTTTGTGGTTTTCCAGAGGGCAGAATACAAAAGGTATAGAGCAAGATAAATAGGGAAAAATAATTATGTCCCTTTAGTATTAAAATTATTTAAAAGGGAGGGATTAAAGTGTCTATAAAACCAGTTTTTGTAAGCACTTATCCCCCAAGAGAATGTGGTATTGCTACATTTACACAAGATTTGGTAAATGCAATTGAAAAATATAATGATGTAAGACATTGTTATGTAATTGCACTCAGCAAAGACAAACATATTTATGATAATAGAGTTTTATATGATATAAATCAAGATAAATTTTCAAATTATGTAAAAGCTGCTAATTTAATTAATATGTCAGATGTTGATGTTGTTGTAATTGAACATGAATATGGTATATTTGGTGGGGAGGATGGGGACTATATAATTCCATTTGTAAAGCTCCTCAAAAAGCCAATCATTACAACATTCCACACAGTTTTGAAAAATCCAACCGCAAAACAGTTTGAGATACTGAAAAAGCTTGCTGATGCAAGCTACAAGGTAATAACTATGGCAAAAACAACAAAAGATATATTGATGGATGTATACGACATTGAAGAAGAAAAGATAGAGATAGTTCACCATGGAGTACCATATATGGACTTAGAAGATAAAGAAACCTTAAAGAGAAAATACAATCTTGAGGGGAAAAAGGTTATAAGCACGTTTGGACTAATCAGTCCTGGCAAGGGTTTAGAGTATGCTATCCAAGCTATGGACAAGGTAAGAAGAGAATTTCCAGATGCAGTGTATTTGATTTTGGGTCAGACACATCCAAATATAAAGAGGCTCAAGGGGGAAGAGTATAGAGACAAGCTTGTAAATTTGGTAAGGGAATTAAAATTAGAAAACAATGTGATATTTGTTGACAAGTATCTCACAAAAAGAGAGATAATGGAATACCTGCGCCTATCCGATATCTACCTCACTCCTTACATAGGGAGGGAGCAGGCGGTATCAGGGACTCTGGCATATGCAATTGGTTCTGGCAAGGCAATAGTATCAACACCATACACTTATGCACAAGAGATGCTCTCTAATGGAAGAGGAATGCTGGTTGAATTTGAAGATGCTCACTCTATTGCAGATGCTATCATAATCCTTTTGAGGGATGAAAACCTCAGAAAAGAGATTGAGAAAAAAACGTTGGAGATTGGGAAAGAAATGTACTGGCACAATGTTGCAAAAAGGATGATTGATATATTCTACGATGTAGTACAGCTTAATAAGAAGGTTGGGGTGATAGCATGAAGAAAGGTATAAAACGCCTTGCCCTACCTTCATTAAACACAAAGCACCTGTTTAGAATGACAGATTCAACTGGTATTCTGCAGCATGCAAAATTCTCTGTTCCAAACTACAAAGAAGGATATACAACAGATGACAATGCAAGGGCTTTAATTGTTGCGCTAAGGCTTTACGAAAAGACAGGTGACAAAGCTTACTTGGATTTGGTTTACAGATACATGGCATTTTTGTATAATAGCTATACTGACGATGGGTATTTCAGAAACTTTATGAACTACTCAAGGGTTTTTATTGACGAAAAGGGGACAGAAGACTGTTTTGCAAGGTCACTGATAGCCCTCTCTTATGTTTATTCTTCTGATGTGCTTGACAGCAGCATCAAAGAGCTCTCATATGTAATGTTGAAGCGATCACTCAGAAATGTTCTTGAGCTAAAGCATCCTATCAGTATGGCATATGCAATCATAGCTCTGTCTATGCTACACGATATTAAAGAGTTTTCAAATGAGGCAAAGATGTATTTAGAAGCCCTTTCAGAAAAACTTCTTAACCTTTACAGAAAACATTGCGATGAAAATTGGAAATGGTTTTCTGACAAGCTCACATATGCAAACGCAATCCTCCCATATGCACTTTTCAGGGCATTTGCAGTAACTGAAAAAGAAAAGTATCTGAAGGTTGCAAAAGAGTCACTTGATTTTCTAACAAAGATTTTGTTTGAAAATGGAATTTTGCGTGTGATTGGCAACAGGGGCTGGTATGAAAAAGGAAAAGAACGTTCATACTTTGATGAGCAACCAATTGATGCTTGTGATTGTGTACTTGCATATACAGAAGCGTACAAGATTACTGAAGATAAAGACTACAAAGAAAAAGCTCTAAAGGCGTTTAGATGGTTCTTGGGTGAAAATGTCCACAAACAGCCTTTGTACGATGAAAAAACTGGTGGGTGCAGAGATGGAATTGAAGAGGATGGGATTAATCAGAACCAAGGTGCAGAGTCTACAATTTGCTACCTTTTAGCAAGGCTTTATATTGAAGATTTGATAAAAAGTGAAGAAAAGAACAAAGAGGTTGTGTAAGGCTTCACAACCTCTTTTTTTCTTCTAATTTTTTAAAAATTGGCTGGTTTTGTTTTTCAATGGTAGTTGTAAGATCATCTTGCAGGTTTCCTTTGTTTATATGAAGAAAATTCTGAAAGGTTTCTTTTTCGTTTTCAAAATCCTTGAGTTTTTTCATTTTTTGGTCGTCTTTTTTTTAACAAAAGTTTGATATTATTATTTACAAAAACTATAATTGTTATTAGAAAAATTTTTAAGACATGAAAAGAAGGAAAAAGCACAGGTGTACTCAAAGCGAATAGAAGCAATTTTGAAAATTTTAGAAAATTGCACCACGCTTGCTGACATTGGTTGTGACCATGGCTATATCGCTGTTGAGGCAATAAAAAGAGGGCTTGCCAAAAAGGTATTTGCAGTTGATATAAATCCAAAACCTCTCCAAAAGGCAATAGAGCTTTCAAAAAAGGAAGGGGTTTTTGATAAGATTGAATTTTTTGTAGGAAGTGGATTTGATCCAATTAGAGAACCAGTTGACCAAGCTGTTATTGCTGGTATAGGTGGGGATACAATCTCAAATATTTTGTCTTCTGCCAAAGACAAGGTTAAAAACACAAAGCTCATTTTGCAGCCCATGAAGGATATAGAGTTTTTGAGAAGGTGGCTTTTTGAGAATGGATTTGATATAAGAAAAGAAGTTGTGGTTTGTGAAAAAGGAAGATTCTATTTAATATTAAAAACAGAAAAGTCACATAATGTTGAATATTCAGAAATTGACATATATGTAGGAAGGCACATCCAAGGCAGGAGCGAAGAATCATTAGAATATCTTTTGAGAAAAAAGGAGAAACTGAGAAAAATAGCAGAGATGAAAAAAGAAAATAAAAAGGATTTTTCAGAGGAAAAAAAGGTATTGGAGATGATTGAGGAGGTTTTAAGCAAATGGTAAGTGTACAAGAAATTGCATCATTTTTGGAAAACTACTTTCCCAAAAAACTTTCATATGAGTGGGACAATGTAGGGCTTCAGTTGGGAAGTTTTTTAGCAAAGGTAGACTCAGTATTAATTTGCGTTGATGTCACAGAAGAGGTTTTAAATGAGGCGAAAAAACTTGGGGTGAAGCTTATTATCTCACATCATCCTTTAATCTTTCAGGGGTTGAAATCAATTAAAGATGAGACAGCTGAGGGAAGGTTAATAATAGATGCTATAAAAAATGATATAGCTATTTTATCTTTTCACACAAATGCAGATGTCTCAAAGCATGGCATAAATTTTTATCTTGCAAAGCTTTTAAATCTTGAGAATATAGAAGGCTTGAGTATAAAACAAAAAAATGAGTATTTTAAGATTGTTGTATATGTGCCATCAGATTACAAGGAAAAAGTGTTAGAAGCCATGGCGCAAGAGGGTGCCGGGTTTATCGGAAAGTATAGTCACTGCTTTTTTGGAGTTGAAGGGCAAGGCTGTTTTAAGCCGCAAGAAGGTACAAATCCTTTTGTAGGAAAGATTGGCGAACTTGAGAGGGTAAACGAAGTAAGGCTTGAGAGCATTGTTCCAGAGGACAAGCTCAAAAATGTGATAAAAGCTATGCTAAAAGCCCATCCGTATGAAGAGGTTGCATATGATATATACAAGCTTGAAAATGAGATTTCGTATGAGTGTATAGGTGTTATAGGGCAAAAGAAGATTGAAGCTGAAAATCTTATAAAAGAACTGAAAGAAAAACTTAATCTCTCATTTGTAAAGGCAAGTCTTGTAAAAAATCAGTTTAAGAAGATTGCTATTGTAAGTGGCTCTGGCAAGGACTTTATAAAAGATGTTTATTTTAAAGGTGCTGACTGTTTCATCACTGGTGAGATAGGGCATCATGGGGTACTTTTAGCAAGATCGCTTGGAGTTAGTACAATTGAACTTGGGCACTATGAAAGTGAAAAAGTTTTTGTAGATGTAGTTTTTGATCTCTTTGACAAATTTGATAAAAAAGACAGGCTTAAAATATACAAATCACAGGTAGATACAAGTTATACTAAGATTTACTGAAGTAGAATTAAACCAAAAAAGGGTGGGGAATGTATGAGTGAGTTTATTAAAAAGAGGATTCGAGAGCTTGTTGACCTTATAAATTATCACGATTATAAGTACTATGTTGAAGACAATCCAGAGATAAGCGACTATGAATATGATATGCTCTACAAAGAACTTGTTGAACTTGAAAAACAATATCCAGAGTATATCTTCCCTGACTCCCCAACACAAAGGGTTGGCGGTAAGGTAAAAGAAGGGTTTAAAGAGGTTGTTCATAAGGTACCACTTTTGTCTCTTTCAAATGTGTTCAGTGAAGGGGAACTTTATGACTTTGACAGGAGACTAAAAGAGCTTCTTGGCACTGATGATTTTAATTATGTTGTCGAGTATAAAATTGACGGGCTTTCTGTTGCGCTTGAGTATGAAAATGGTCTTTTTGTAAGAGGTGCAACACGCGGCGATGGCAATGTAGGTGAGGATGTTACTGAAAACTTAAAGACAATCAGGTCAATTCCATTAAAGCTCAAAGAGGATATAAACATAGTTGTCCGTGGCGAGGTGTTCATGCCAAAAGATGAGTTTGTCAAGCTTAATCAAGAAAGAGAAGAAAATGAAGAGCCGCTTTTTGCAAATCCACGAAATGCAGCAGCAGGGTCTCTTCGCCAGCTTGACCCTAAAGTAACAGCACAAAGAAAGCTTGATATATTCGTTTTCAATGTTCAGTGGTGTGAAAAAGAGCTCAAAACCCATGATGAAGCGTTACAGTTTCTGAAGTATCTGGGATTTAAAGTTTCACCTGACTATGTTGTTTGCAACAACATAAAAGAAGCATATGAGGCAATTAAAAAGATAGAAGAAAAAAGGGGTTTACTTCCTTTTGAGATAGACGGTGCTGTTGTGAAGCTAAATCAATTAGCTCTGCGTGAGGTGGCAGGTTCAACTGCAAAATCACCAAGGTGGGCAGTTGCTTATAAATTCCCACCAGAGAAAAAAGAGACAAAGATTATAGACATTGAAGTAAATGTAGGTCGCACAGGTATTCTCACTCCAACTGCAGTACTTGAACCTGTTAGAATATCAGGGTCGGTTGTATCACGTGCAACCCTTCACAATATGGACTATATAAAGCAAAAGGATATCAGAATTGGTGACACAGTAGTAGTTCAAAAAGCGGCGGAGATAATACCAGAGGTTGTTGAGGTTGTGTTTTCAAAGCGTACAGGGAATGAAAGAATTTTTGAGATGCCAAAAAAATGTCCTGTGTGCGGAGCAGATGTCATAAAGTTTGAAGATGAGGTTGCATACAGATGTACAGGTGTTGAATGTCCTGCAAAGAGCTATAGGCTAATTTTGCACTTTGTATCGCGTGATGCGATGGACATTGCTGGCATGGGCGAGATGATAGTAAAAAATCTATTTGAAAAGGGTTTAATCAAGACACCTGCTGATATTTATGATTTGAAGTTTGATGATTTAGTAAATCTTGAGAGATTTGGTGTCAAATCTGCCAACAATTTGTTAAAAGCTATAGAGGCATCTAAAAAACGACCTCTTGATAGGCTAATATTTGCACTTGGCATAAGACATATTGGTCAGAAGGCTGCAAAGACGTTAGCAGAGCATATATCCTCAATCGACGACCTTTTCACAATTACTGAGCAGCAGCTGCTTGAGCTTCCTGACTTTGGTGAGAAAATGGCAAAGAGCGTTGTGACCTTTTTCCGTCAAGAGCAAACAAAGCACCTGATTGAAAGGCTCAAAAAAGCAGGGGTTAATACTATAGCTGAAAAGAAAGCAAAGTCAGACCTTTTAAAAGGATATACATTTGTGCTGACAGGCGCTCTTTCAAAGTACTCAAGAAGCCAAGCAAAAGAGGTTTTAGAGTCTTTGGGTGCAAGAGTGAGCGAAAGTGTTTCTAAGAAGACTACTGCTGTGATTGTTGGTGAGGACCCGGGCAGCAAACTTACAAAAGCTCAAGAGCTAAACATAAGGATTTTGTATGAGCAAGATTTTGAAAGACTCATTTCTGCAAAGTCACGCGAAGAGGTTGAAAAGATTTTAATGGAGTGAGTTTATTGGTAAACGCAAGAAAAAGAAGAATCAATAGGCTAAGGTATATCACCAATGTGTTTATAAAACATGGATTTGGATATGTGTTCAGCAGCACTCCACTGGTGCGATTTAAAAGGTTTTCTGAAAACAGGATAAACAGAGGAACAAGACTAAAAAACGCTTTAGAGGAGCTTGGTACAACATTTATCAAGATGGGCCAGCTTCTTGCTAACAGGCCAGATTTGGTTCCTGAAGACATTATTGTAGAGCTTAAAAAATTACAGGAGAATGTAAAGCCCTTTTCTTTTGAAGAGGTAAAAAATGTATTAAGAGAAGAAAATTTGCTTGAAAAGTTCGAGTACATTGAAAAAGAGCCAATTGCGACAGCGTCAATTGGGCAGGTACATGTAGGATATTTAAATGGCAAGAAAGTAGCTATAAAGGTTAGAAGACCGAATATTGACAATGAAGTCAAAACTGATATAGAGATATTGAGAAAGCTTACATCTATTTTAGACAAATACTCACCAGTTAAAAGTATTATAAGCTTTTCTGACATTGTAAATGAGCTTGCGAATGTTCTTTTGCATGAGATTGATTTTAGGTTTGAACAGAGCAATATAAAAAAACTTAAAAAAGCTCTATCTAACAAAGAAGTTATCATTCCAGATGTTTATGATGAGCTTTCGTCAGATAAAGTTTTAGTTACAAGTTTTATTGAGGCAAAAACATTAAATGCTATTGATGCTGACTCTCTTCCTCAAATTGAGAGGATAAGGCTTGGGAAAAAGCTTATAAATCTTTATCTCTCACAGATATTTGAACTTGGAATATTTCATGCAGACCCTCATCCGGGGAATATTCTCATTACAAATGACCATAACATCGCATTTGTAGATTTTGGTATGATAGGAAGGCTTAGTAGTCAAGACAAAGAAAACCTTTCAAGTTTGCTGCTTGGAATAGTTCTAAATGATAAAAAGATGGTAATAAAGGCATTCAAAGAGCTTGGGATTATTGGCAGGGGTGTTGATGCCAACAAGTTTTATAAAGAAGTTGAGAGTATAGTTAATCACTATATCAACCAGCCTATTGCTTCAATTAAAATTGCGGAGATATTCAATGACGTGTTTAAACTCACATTTAAGTATAAGCTAAAAATTCCTGAGCAGCTTGTTTTGCTTGGGAGGACCCTGAGCCTTCTTGAAAATAGCATAGCAATTTTGAAAGTTGATTTGAACATCTTAGAAGCAATTTTACCTTATGTGAACAGGCTAATTTTGAAGAATAGATTGTCAAAGCTAAGACTTACAAATATCCTAAATGTGCTATTTTCATATTTTAATCTATTTGAATTTCTACCCAAAAAAGTAGAAACAATTCTTGACAAGCTTGAAGATGATGAGCTTACCTTAAACGTTGAGCTAAAGAATTTAGACAAGGTACTGCAGAGAATTGAGAGGCTTGCAAATAAATTTTCACTTTCGATTGTACTTCTGTCTGTGAGTATAATAATTGCAGGGATGACAGTTGGGGGGCTTTTGTCCCCTGCATTATATAAAACAATTTTATCTACTTGGTATTTATGGGCTTTAAGATTGGGTATATTAATATTGATTGGTCTTATTATTGTGATGCTTTTCATGATTATAAAAAAGGAAAAATAAAACTGGAGGTGTAAAAAAATGAAAGACCTTTTAGAAAAGGTTATCAACATTGGGCTTGGTGTGTTTGCTCTCTCTAAAGAAAAGGTAGAAAAGGTTGTGAATGAGCTTGCCGAGAAAGGTGAGATTAGCAAGAATGAAGTGCAAGAGGTAATTCAAAAGATAATGGAAAAAGGTGAAGAACAGAAAAAAGAGCTAAACGAGTATATATCAAAACAGGTTGAAAGCATATTGAACAAGATGAATCTTGTAACAAAGTCTGAGGTTTTAACAGAAGAAAGAATAAGAGAGATTGTAAGAGAGGAGATTTCAAAATCTCAAAATCAATAAATAAAACTACTTTTTTAATTTTTTTTGACATATTGACGAGAAAGTTATATAATAAAATAAAAACCAACTATTTCGATTGGAATTGGGGGTATATAAATGATTTACAACAATATAACCGAGTTAATTGGAAAAACACCACTGGTGAGGCTAAATAAGCTTTCAAAAGAACTTGATGCGGAAATCATTGCAAAAATAGAGTATTTTAATCCTGGGGGAAGTGTAAAAGACAGGATTGGCCTTGCAATGATTGAGGATGCTGAGAAAAAAGGGCTTATTAACAAAGACACAGTCATCATTGAGCCAACAAGTGGCAATACAGGTATTGCTCTTGCAATGGTGTGCGCTGTAAAAGGATACAGGCTAATTTTGACCATGCCAGAGACAATGAGCATTGAAAGAAGAAAGCTCCTTCGGGCATATGGTGCAGAGATTGTTTTAACACCTGGTGAGAAGGGAATGAAAGGTGCAATTGAAAAGGCTTTTGAAATTTACAACTCAATTCCCAACGCTTTTATGCCACAGCAGTTTGAAAATTTAGCAAACCCAGAGATTCATAGAAAGACAACTGCACTTGAGATTTGGAATGATACAAACGGTCAGGTTGATATATTTGTTGCAGGTGTTGGCACAGGTGGAACAATTACAGGTGTTGGAGAAGTATTAAAAGAAAGAAAGCCAACTGTAAAGATTGTCGCAGTTGAGCCTTATGAGTCTGCAGTATTATCAGGCGAGCCACCCAGACCTCACAAGATACAAGGGATTGGTGCTGGGTTTGTACCAAAGGTTTTAAACACAAAGATTTATGACCAAATAATAAAAGTAAAATCTGAGGATGCATTTGAGATGTCAAGGTACCTTGCAAGAGAAGAAGGAATTTTGGTTGGAATCTCATCAGGTGCAGCACTTTATGGCGCCGTTGAGGTTGCAAAAAAGAGTGAGAATAAGAAGAAGATGATTGTTGTTCTTCTTCCTGACACAGGTGAGAGGTATTTATCAACAGATTTGTTTAATGTAAATATGTAAAAATTGTACGGCTCTATGCTAATATTGCATAGAGCCATTTTCTATTTACTATTCTCTCTTTCCTTCCACGTTTTGTACGCAAGTTTTGCAATGCCGCCTGCGATGTGAGTTTTTTCGGCGCTATCACCACTTTCGAGCTTGCTCTTTGCATACTCAGGCTTGCTCTGCAGAATTGCTTTTGTTGTTTGAGTGCTGATTCCCAAAAATTCAGCAATCTCGTCTGCTGATTTGTTTTCCTCATTGTGAAGGTAAATGACAAAGATAGCTTCCATCAGTGATGCAAGCCATGTAAGTCTTTTATACTCAACAAGCTTTCTTGGTCCACCTAAGATGTCAATGGCAATTGAGAATATCTCTTTTATAACCTCATCAATGTTTTGCTGAACCAACTCAATCCTTTTCATGGCCTGCACCCTCCTTTTCTACTTTCATTTATTCTTTGCTTTCAAGCTGCTGATTTGAAAGGCTTCCAAGTGGGTACAGAACCTTTATAAGTCCATTTTGCTCAATCTCAAATACGTATGTTTTTGAGTCATGTCCGCACATTCTACAGCCGTCCACCCTCAAAAGGCGAATAACATCGCCAATTGGTCTTTTGAATGTACTGCTGTCAAACTTGTTCATAATCACCTGTTTTGAAAATACAATTGTGCCATCAACAATGTGACTTACTGCATATCCGCCTGCAGCCTCAGCAGAGAGGTGTTCCTGTCCGCTTCGCTTTTGTGAAATCATCAAGGTTGTGAGTCTCTTTGATTTTAGAAAATTATAGATAGTTCTCACAATTTCTCTTGCATAAATCTCTTTTGATTCAAATAATCCTGTAACAGAGTCAATTACCACGTTTTTTATATCAAACCTTGTCGCAGCATTTTCAATTGTCTTAATAAAGTTATTTATGTTGCCACGTATATTAAAATCTTTGGTAATGTCAAGCATGTACACATTTTCTTCAACTTTTGACTTGTCAATGTTCATTGCAGCAGCACGCGAGAGAAGTGAAGAGTACAAAAACTCCGCAGGTGTTTCAACTGTGATATAAAGAACGCTATTACCTTCATTTGCTTGAGTTACAGCAAACTGTTCAGCAAACAGACTTTTGCCAGTGTCAGCAACACCACTTAGGTTTATAACAGAATACGCGGGAATTCCACCAAGTGGCTTTATGATGGGCTTGCCAGTTTCTTTTGAAAATTCAACCTTGTAAAAAAGCTTATCTATGCCATCCACCCCAGTTTTTACTCCGAAAAGCTCTGGTGCATTCTTTGACAGGTCTTTGAGCTTTACAGCATCTATTGTAGCTTGTACTTCACTGCTTGTTTTGTTCACTTTTTTCACCCCTTTTTTAGTCAAAGGAGGATTATATACTCTTCCAATTATAAAAATAATTACAAATATACACTTTGTCAAGGTCAAAAAAGGTCAAAATTTGCGAAATTTTGCGTCAAATGGCTAAAAAATTGAGAAAAATTACTTTTTTCTTTAACAGCTTTGATTTTTAGCTTTATTCTGAAAACCTTCTGAGGTTTTACTTGACTTGTTGAAAGAAATTTGATATTATTTAATTGAAAATAATTCTCAATTAAAATAAACTATCAATTACAACACGTTTTCAAAGACAAACTTGAGCATTAAAGATTGTAAAAAAGAGGTGAGGATTTATGACATTGGACATGGTATCAAAAGGCCAGGAAGTTGTGATAAAGAGTATAAAAAGCAAAAATGCAAGGATATATGCACTGAGATTTGGGATAAATGAAGGAAGTAGAGTCAAGTGCATTGCTAAAATAAACAATGGGCCTGTTATTTTACGCAAAAACCATCAAGAGGTTGCGATAGGGAGAGAACTTGCAAAACAGATAGAGATTGAACAATGATATGAAAGGGGTTTGAAAAGAAAATGCATTGTCACTGCCAGTCATTTGAACTACTCAAACTTCCTCAAGACAAAGAAATCATAGCTCTTGTCGGTAATCCTAATGTTGGAAAGTCAGTAGTTTTTAGCAAACTCACTGGTAAATATGTTGAAGTTTCAAATTTTCCTGGAACAACAGTTGATATAAACTATGGATTTTACAAAAACTATGTAGTAATTGACACCCCCGGTGTTTATGGCATCTCTTCTTTTAATGACGAGGAGGTAGTTACAAGAGATATTGTTCTGAGCGTTGACAAAGTGATAAACGTTGTTGATGCTCTTCACCTTGACAGAGATTTATTTTTAACCCAACAGCTCATAGACTATCAAAAGGACATAATTGTTGTTTTAAACATGTTTGATGAGGTTAAAAAAAATGACATGAAGATTGACATAGATGCCTTAAAAAAGACCTTAGGTGTTGAGGTAATTGTCACTTCAGCAACCAAAGCAGAAGGCATAGAAAAGCTCCAAGAGGCGATTGATAAAAACCTTTTTAGAAAAGGCAATCCTACACCACAGCTTCAAAAACTTTTACAGGAGGCAGGTATGGAATTTTCTGAAGATGGCCTTACTACAGCTGAAAATGTCTTTAACTCTTCGATTTCAGAGTTGCAAGAAAAGATTTACAGCTTAAGAAGATCTCATGTTGATAAGATATTTGAAAAAGCAGTAAAATTTAACACAAAAAAGCTTGAGATTAAAAATAGAATAAGTGAAATACTTGTAAATCCTATAACTGGTATTCCCATTTTAGCAGCAACTCTTTATATAATGTACTATTTTATGGGTGTGCTTGTTGCTCAAAAGGTTGTTGATTTTACAATGAATAAGGTAATGGGTGAGTATTACATTGGATTTATAAAAGGCTTACTCACTCCATTTGTAAAAAATATCTATATACAGAAAATTTTAATTGGTAACTACGGCCTGCTTTCTATGTTTCCAGTAGTTTTTTTAGGTCTTCTATTTCCTCTTGTGGTTGCCTTTCACCTTTTTATGAGTATATTAGAAGACAGTGGGTATCTTCCAAGAATTGCAGCACTTGTTGACAAAGTATTTAACAAGATTGGTCTTAATGGCAAAGCTATAATCCCGATTATATTAGGGTTTGGGTGTGTCACAATGGCTACAATGACAACAAGGATTTTGGGCTCAAAAAGAGAGAGGGTTATCACTATGTTTTTACTTGGGCTTGCAATTCCGTGTTCTGCTCAGCTTGGAATTATAAGTGGACTTATAGCAAGACTTGGTTTTTGGTACCTTGTTGTATATATACTTATTATTGGTCTAATATTTGGGATTGTAGGAAGAGTGCTGAATAAGGTTATACAAGGCAGCCCAACGTCGCTATTTATAGATCTTCCTACTTTAAGAGTTCCGCTTATATTAAACGTTATTAAAAAGACATATTACAAGTCCAAAAACTTCCTGATTGAAGCCCTGCCTATATTTGTTTTGGCAACACTTATACTTGGATTTTTGGATGCAACAGGTCTTCTTAAAATTATTGAAGATTTTACACAGCCTCTTGTGACAGGCTTTTTGAAACTCCCAAAACAAATGACAGAAGTGTTTATCCTAAGCATTATAAGACGAGACTATGGTGCAGCAGGGCTTGTCACAATTCCGACAACAAAAGGCCAGATGTTTGTGGCACTTGTAACAACTACTTTGTTTGTTCCTTGTATAACATCCTTTGCAATGATGACAAAAGAAAGTGGGCTGAAGTATTCGCTTTTTGTTTGGGTTTCTTCGGCTGTGATAGCCATTTTAGTAGGTGGACTTTTAGCACATATTATGATTGCTTAAAAATTCTTAAAAAAGAGGTGCAATTTCAAAATGAAGACAAAGTGTCTGGTATGTGGTTATGAAACTGACATTACAAACAAAAAATGTCCAAGATGCAACTCTTCGCTTTTGGATTCTTTAAAGTGCAGAGGTAATTGTAAAGGTTGTAAACAAAAGTGTTCTATAAGATATTGACACATCAAGCAGGTTGAGAATAAAATGTATATCATAAAAATAAACAAAATTATAATTTTAACTAAACGGAGTTGGGGAAAATCAATGAGCAAAAATCAATTAGAGGAGATAAAAGAGCAGCTTAAACAAAAGGGGTATAAGTTAACAACACAGAGGAGGATAATTCTTGATTCTATCTTGGACAATCAGGATAAACATTTGAGTATAGAGGAGATTTACAAAATAGTTAAAGAAAAGATGCCAGAAATAGGACTGGCAACAGTGTACAGAACAATAATGCTTTTAAGCGATTTAAAAGTGCTCAATAAAATTGACCTTGACGATGGATGTTCACGGTTTGAACTTTCAAATAGTGAAGATTCGCATAACCATCACCATTTGATTTGTATCAAATGTGGTAAGGTAGAAGAAGCAGAAGATGACCTTTTAGAGGCTTTAGAAGAGCAGATTGAAAAGAAAAAAGGATTTAAGGTGATAAATCATATGGTAAAATTCTATGGCATTTGCAAAGAGTGCAAAAAGGAATGAGAGAAAAGCCTCTCATTCCTTTGATTTTATTAAAATCTTGTAGAAACTGTTGTTATTGTCATCCACGTTTCCAAAGCTATCTTTAAATGCTAAGTATAAAAATCCATTTATCAAGATGGGTATTACCATTACATATTCGGAGTTTTTCCTAATCATTTTGCATTCATAAATCTTTTCAACCAATTCACCCTTCCCGAACCCAAACTGGAGGTAAATATCCTTCTTCAGCCCATCAAGTAAGATGCCTCTGTTATAAATTATCATCAACTTATCACCTGAGATAGGTTCTTGAGGGTATAGCTTAAATGGCAGGTCCATTTTAAAATTTTTTCACCTCACTTTGCAAACACATGATTGCCTATAACAGCAACAATTGGCCTGCTCCAAATCCATTTGTTTGTTGTTTTTGCTGGGTTGAAAAAGTAAAGAGCTCCCCCTGTTGGATCCCAGCCGTTTAGAGCATCTCGTGCTGCATTTATCGCAGAGACTGTTGGTGGTAGGTTAATCTGCCCATTTGAAACAGACTCAAATGCTCCAGGTTGGTATATGACACCTGCAATGGAGTTTGGAAAGCTTGGATGCCTAACTCTATTTAGCACCACGGCCCCAACTGCAACCTGTCCAACATATGGTTCACCCCGTGCCTCTGCACTGATTAAGTGGGCAAGAAGATTCAAATTAGAATTGTAAGATGAGAGTGAAGTTGCGGTTGTTACAATTCCAAGTGCTCTTAGTGTCTCACTTCCCGCAATTCCATCCACTTTTAGACCGTTTTTGGCCTGAAAGTATCTCACAGCCATATATGTTTTATATCCGTATATTCCATCGATTGGTCCATCATAATATCCCCATTGTTTAAGCCTTCTCTGAATCTCTATAACCTCACTTCCAGTTGAACCATAGTAAGATAAAACAATGGGATTTACTACATATCTGAATTTTATCTGTTCATAGTGAATAAGTGTGTAAACAGTAGCAATCAAAAGAGCACATGCCAATAGAACCTTTATATACCTCATTCCTTTCACCTCATGTAGCTTCAAAAATTTAAATAGCTTTTTAAAAATAGTATGTCTCTTGCTTTTGGGAAATATGTATTATATGAATAACAAACCGAGGTTGTGTAGATAATTTAATAATAGGAAAATAAAAGGAATTGGAGTGAAAGGGCGTGAAAAAAATTTTTATAGTTTTACTTCTATCTTTCTTTCTTTTGGGTTTAAATTTTGAAATAGCTTTTTGTCAAACGTCGAATAATGAACTCTCAAGTGGCCCTGAACTTTCTGCAATGTCTGCAATACTTGTTGACGTTGACACAGGCAGAGTACTTTTTGAGAAAAACTCTCATGAAAAACTTCCCCCAGCTTCAATTACAAAGATTATGACAATGATTTTGATATGTGAAGCAATTGAAAAGGGCAAGATTAAGCTCTCTGACAAGGTAATAGCAAGCCAGAATGCTGCAAGCCTTGGCGGCTCACAAATATACCTCAAAGAGAATGAGGAGATGACAGTAGAAGAACTTTTAAAATCCATTGCAATTGCATCTGCAAATGATGCTTGTGTTGCTTTAGCTGAGCATATAGCAGGAAGCGTTCAAGAGTTTGTTCATATGATGAACAAAAAGGCAAAAGAGCTTGGTATGTTCGATACAAACTTTGTAAATCCATATGGACTTGATGTAGAAGGACATTATACCTCTGCATATGATGTTGCAGTGATGTCAAGAGAACTATTAAAACACAAACTCATAAGAAAGTATCTCACAACATGGGTTGACACTGTAAGAGACGGTAAGTTTGGACTTACAAATACAAACAAGCTTGTAAGATTTTATAGAGGCTGCACAGGTGTAAAGACAGGCTCAACTGACAAGGCAAAATTTTGTATTTCAGCATCAGCCCAGCGAAATGCTCTTGAGCTCATTGCAGTTATAATGGGTGCACCAGATAGTAAGACAAGGTTTAACGAGGCTGTACGACTTCTTGACTGGGGGTTTGCAAACTTTGTAATGTATGCCCCATATGCAAAAGACTTTAGTTTTGGCAAGGTAAAGGTTAGAAATGGTTTAAAAAAAGAGGTAAGTGCAGTTTTAGAAAGAGATGTAAAACTTCTTGTTAGAAAAGGAGAAGAGAGCTCTGTTGTTCCTAAACTTACTCTACCAAAAGAAATATCAGCACCTGTGAAGCTTGGTCAAGTAGTAGGTCGAATAGAGCTTATAAAAGATGGTAAAACTCTTGCAATTTATAACCTTGTTGCAAGTGAAGAAGTTGAAAAGAGAAATATATTTGACATCATTAAGATGCTTTTGAGATTAGAGATGTAAAGAATCCAAAAATAAAATGGTCGGGGCGACTGGACTTGAACCAGCGAACCTCTAGCACCCCAAGCTAGCGCTCTAACCAAACTGAGCTACGCCCCGACCTTTATTATTTTTGTTCTATAAATACATTATATTCTAACTTCTCTAAGATTTCAAGGCAAAAATTTGCTGATAGATAGCTATAGTAGAGCTTATGGTTTTCTCCCAGCTATACTTCTTAGCTAAGCTATAACCTTTTTCAGAAAGCTCTTTTCGAAGCTTTTCGCTTTCGAGCACAAGCAAGATCTTTTCTGCAATGTCCTCCTCAAAATAAGGATTAACAAAGATAGCTGCGTCTTTTAACACCTCTGGCAGAGAAGTTGTGTTACTGGCAATTGTAGGAATTTTGCAGGCCATTGCTTCAAGTGGTGGAAGACCAAATCCTTCATATAAAGATGGATAGACAAACAAGATGGCACCATTGTATAAATAAGGCATTAGTTCTACCTCAACATATGAAACAAAATGTACATATTCACAAAGTCCAAGTTCCACAACAAGACCTTTTACCTCTTCAAAGCTTCTACTAAATTTACCTGGAATAACAAGATGAATACAATCAATTTGGTCTTTTATTATATTGTAAGCTTTAATTAATCTTATAAGATTTTTCCGAGGCGAGAAACCACCTACATAGAGGATATATGGAAAATCTATATTGAATCTTTGTTTAAGTATATTTTCAACCTCTTGTTTTGGAAGAGGCCTGTAGATATCTTCTGGAGCCAAGTGTGTTATAAACACCTTTGCTGGATCATAGTCAAAGTACTCACATATATCTTTTTTAGAAAATTCAGAAACAGTTATCACGCTATCTACAATCTTCAAAATCTTCGGAACATTTTCTCTAAAGATTTTTAAATAGCCCGGTCCAACTGTCTCAGGCAACCTAAATGGGATTATATCGTGAAGTGTTATAATATAACTGCACTTTTTGGAAAGAGGAATACCTATTCCGTTTTGAGGAACGTGATAAATGTCAATATCATTTTGGATTATTATCTCCTTTATCATTATCTCTTCCCAGAATTTGTCCAGTTGTTGAGGCAAAAGATTTATGTTAATATTTTCTGCTGAAACAAACTCTATTTCGGATTTGTCAGGCCATATAATAAGGTATTCATTTTGTTTGTCGAGTTTTTTGATGTAATTTAAAAGTTGATAGGTGTAAGTTCCAATACCAGAGCCTCTATACCATTTAGCTGCTCTACCGTCAATGCCAATTTTCATGTTTTTTTCATTTTCAATTTGGTCAATTTTATTATATGATAATATTATTCAACGTGTTAAAAAGCGAGGTATGTGAAAATGACGATAGAAATGTTAGTTGAGAAAGATTTTGCAGGTATGAAACTTGAGAAGGCCATAAAGAAGAAATATCCAACAATTCCAATGAGTGTAATATTTAAGCTTCTGAGAAAGGGTAGAATAAAGGTTAACTTTGAGGCTGCTCAAAAAGGTCAGGTATTACAATTTGGAGATTTAATTAGCTTTAACATAGAAGATAAGTACTTAGTTCAGAAAAAAGTTGAAATTTCAAAAGTATATGAAGATGACAATATAATTGTCATTGACAAACCATATGGTATTCCTTCACATCCTGATACAAATAATGAGTATTCTATAGTAAATTGGATTGAAGATAATTATTCTGGCAATCAGTTGCCCACGCTTTGTCACAGGCTTGACAGGAACACTTCAGGTCTTATGATTATTGCAAAAAATAGACAAGTTTTAAACGAGATGTTAAAATATATGAGTAGAAAGGCTATTAAAAAGAAGTACTTATGCATAACAAAGAAGGTAGATTTGCCAAAAAGTGGAGTACTTGTACACTATCTAAAAAAGGACTCTAAAAAGAGCAAGGTTTACATTTCAGATTCACCATCTGAAGGTTATTCAGAGATTGTAACTAAATACAAGATAATACGTAGTAAAGACGACTTGCTGCTTGTTGATGTTGAGATAGAAACAGGGAAAACCCATCAAATCAGGGCCCAGCTTGCACATGTTGGGCTTTGCATCTTGGGTGATAGCAAATACGGCGACTGGAAGCTTAATAAAAAGTATAATGCAAGTATTCAGTGCCTTTGTGCTTATTACCTTAAATTTGACATAGGTAAAAAAGGGGTTCTAAGATACTTAGATGGCAAAAAAATTGTCAAGGATATTGTTGAATTTCCAATTCAGATTGAAAACTTAAGCAAAATAAATGTTTATAAAGAAAGAGGGCTTGAGTTATGAAAAAGATTTTGTACGTGCTGGGTTCATTTATTATAATCCTTCTTATTGGAATAAATGCAATGTTTTATTATGAGAATATGTATGTAAAAAATTATATCCCAGTTTCACAGGAGGTTTACGATACTACAAAAAAACAAAATACACCTGCATCTACAATGAAAAAAACTGAGGCAGATACTACTAAATCTTCTTCTGTTCAGCTAAAAAAACAGCCAAAAGAGTACAAAGCAACAATTTCACTTGTTGGCGATGTGTTCTTCAATGGATATCTTTTAAAGTCGTATTATAACAGACAAACTCAATCGTATTCATTTGGAAGTGTAATGGAAAATGTTAAAGACATAACCTATGCGGATTTGAGTATTTTCAAGTTTGATAGCAGTTTAACATCTAATTTGCCAGTTTCAACATATGGCATATACAATGCTCCAAAAGAGAGTTTAGCTTTGCTCAAGTCTGCTGGCTTTAATGTTGCAGTACTATCTTCTTCACATATTTTTGATGGCAAAAAACAAGGCTTAGAAGATACAATCAAAAATTTAAAAGAGGCAGGAATTAGCTCTGTTGGAGTGAGGCTCTCTCAAGATGAGCATACATCAAAGGTGTTTGACATAAACAATATTAGAGTGGGAGTTGTTGCATTTACAAAGGAACTTTCAAATGTGTATCTTGGAAACAACTCTTCATATAAAGATTATGTTGATATTTTGGACAAAGATACAATTCAGAACGAGCTTGAGTACTTGAAAGGACTCAATTGTGACATTATAATAGCATATGCAAACTGGGGATATGAAAATTCAATAAGTACAACCTCAGAGCAAAAAGAGCTTGCAAAAGAGCTCATAAAATACGGAGCTGACATTGTAATTGGAACACACACGCATACCATTCAGCCCTTTGAAAAGATACAGGTTGATGACGGAACTTCGGGCAAAAGAGAGGGTATAGTATTTTATTCCCTGGGAAATTTCCTTTGTGACCAGACAGTTATTTTCCCATACAATAGGTTTGGCTTGACTGTAAGAATTAAGCTTACCAAAAAAGATAATACACTTACAAAAAAGATTTTAGTAGAGCCTATATATATTTTCAGAAAGACAAGAATAAATGGCAGTTACTATGATTTTATGCTCCTGAAAGCAAAGGATATTCTAAACAGAAGTGATGTAAGACAATCTTATATTCGGTATGCAAAAAAACTTTTAGATGAAGTGCAAAGTCAACTCCAAAATCTATAATAATTTGATTTTGTAGGGGGATTACTTGAGGTGGAGAGAAGACAGGACAGAATTAGAAACTTTTGCATAATTGCTCATATTGACCATGGAAAATCAACTCTTGCTGATAGAATAATTGAGTTGACAGGTGCTTTGAGCGAGCGGGAGATGCAAGACCAGGTTCTTGACACAATGGAGATAGAGAGAGAAAGGGGTATTACTATAAAAGCGCAGGCAGTGAGGCTAAATTACAAAGCAAAAGACGGTAAAGAGTATACATTTCACCTTATTGATACACCAGGACATGTAGACTTTACCTATGAGGTTTCAAGAAGCCTTGCTGCTTGTGAAGGCGCAATCTTAGTTGTTGATGCAACACAGGGTATTGAAGCTCAAACTCTTGCGAATGTTTATCTTGCGCTTGAACATAACTTAGAAATAATACCAGTTATAAACAAAATCGACCTTCCAAGTGCAAGACCAGATGAGGTTAAAAAAGAGATAGAGGATGTTATTGGCCTTGATGCATCAGATGCCCCTCTTATTTCAGCAAAACAGGGAATTAACATTGAAGAGGTTTTGGAAAGGATTGTAAGAGATATTCCACCTCCTAAAGGTGATGATACCAAGCCATTGAAGGCTTTAATATTTGATTCTCTTTATGACAACTACAAAGGCGTTTTGGCATATGTTAGGGTATTTGATGGAGTAGTAAAACCCAACATGACAATAAAGATGATGTCAACGGGTGCGCAGTTTACAGTCACGGAGGTTGGCTATTTCAAACCTGGCATGTTAATTCCTTGTGAAGAGCTAAGAGCAGGTGATGTTGGATACATTGCAGCATCAATTAAAACTGTTAGAGACACAAGAGTTGGCGATACCATTACAGATGCGAATAACCCTGCTGATGAGCCACTGCCTGGTTTTAGAAAGCTAAATCCAATGGTGTTCTGTGGAATATATCCAACAGGTGACACAAAGTATGAGGAGCTCAAGGAAGCACTTGAAAAGTTACAACTCAATGACGCAGCACTGTTTTTTGAGCCAGAGAGCTCTGCTGCACTGGGTTTTGGGTTCAGGTGTGGATTTTTAGGACTATTGCACATGGAAATTGTGCAGGAAAGGCTTGAGAGAGAGTATGATTTGAATATTATTACAACAGCACCCTCTGTTGTTTACAGGGTTACAAAGACAAATGGAGAGGTTTTGTATATAGACAATCCCACAAAACTTCCACCACCCAATGAAATAGACAAGATGGAAGAGCCAATGGTAAAGGCCACTATCATGGTGCCAAACGAATATGTTGGAGCAATAATGGAGCTGTGTCAGGAGAGAAGAGGGGTATTTAAAGATATGTCTTACATTGAAACAACTCGTGTTATACTCACTTATGAAATGCCGCTGATGGAGATTGTCTATGACTTTTTTGACGCACTAAAATCACGATCAAAAGGTTATGCATCGTTTGACTATGAGTTCATAGGGTATGCAGAGTCTAACCTTGTAAAGCTTGACATAATGATTAAAGGTGAGGTAGTTGATGCCCTTTCGTTCATTGTGCACAGGGACAAGGCTTATCAGAGAGCAAGAAAAATTGTAGAGAAATTAAAAGAGGAGATTCCAAGACACCTATTTGAGATACCTATTCAGGCATGTATTGGTAGCAAGGTGATTGCAAGAGAAACTGTAAAGGCATTGAGAAAAGATGTGCTTGCCAAATGCTATGGCGGGGATGTCACAAGAAAGAAGAAACTTTTGGAAAAACAAAAAGAGGGCAAGAAGAGAATGAAACAGATTGGAGAGGTTGAAATACCACAAGAGGCGTTTATGGCTGTTTTGAAATTAGAAGAGTAGAAGGAAGTGCAAAAAGGTTGGGGAAGAAGATTGGGCTTTATATCCACATTCCATTTTGTAAGAAAAAGTGTTTTTACTGTGATTTTGTATCGTATGAGAATGTTGAAAATAGCCTTGTATCTGAATATTTTAATTCTCTTCAAAGAGAACTTATTTTTTATAAGGAAAACTATGACATTGAGATAGAAACAATTTATATTGGGGGAGGTACACCGTCTGCAGTAAATCCTAAGCATATAGAAAGATTGATTGAATTTATATATTTAAATTTCAAAGTAGAGGAGAACTGTGAAACAACAATCGAAGCAAATCCAGAGAGTTTAAATGAAGAGAAGCTAAAGATTTATAAGCTCTCAAATATAAATAGACTGAGTATTGGCATTCAATCTTTAAATGACACTGAATTAAAAGCACTTGGAAGGATTCATACATCGAAAAGAGCACAGGAAATATTAGAACTTATAGTAAGATACTTTGAAAACTTCAATGTGGATTTGATGATTGGACTTCCACACCAGAATATAGAGAGCTTTTCAAAGACTTTGGAAAGAGTAATTAGTTTCGGACCTCCTCATCTTTCTGTATACTCTTTGAAGATTGAAGAAGGCACATATTTTTATGATGAATATGAGTCTTTAAAGAATTATTTGCCATCTGAGGAAGAAGAGAGAAGTATGTACTGGCTTGCAGTGGAAAGACTTTATGATTTTGGTATATATCAATATGAGATATCAAACTTTGCAAAAAAGAGTTTTGAGTGTAAGCACAATCTTAAATACTGGGACTATGAAGAGTATATTGGGATTGGCTCAAGTAGCCATTCTTTTTTTGAAGGATATAGATATTCTAATGTAAGTGACATTAAAGAATATATCAATAGTGTAAAGAGTGGGTATGTTGCAGTTGATACAAAGGAGTATATAGATGAGGAGGAGAGGGAAAAAGAGTACATCATCTTAGGACTTAGAAAAATTGAGGGCATTGACCTTTTGGAGTTTGAGAGAAGATTTAATATAAACTTTATGAAGAAGTACAAAACACAAATAGAAAAACTAAAAAAATATGGGCTTGTAGATATAAATTCACGTTTTAGACTTACAAAAAAAGGAATTGATCTTGCAAATAGGGTGTGGCAGGAGTTTGTCTGAAAAGGTCAAAGAAAGTCAAAAAATCTACTTGACAATTATCTACTAAAGTGATATCTTATATCTTAGAATTAGCACTCATCAAACGAGAGTGCTAACAGTAAGGTGAGGAAAATGCTGGATGAAAGAAAGAAAAGGATACTTCAAGCAGTTATAGACGATTATATAAATACAGGTGAGCCAGTTGGTTCACGCACTATTGCAAAAAAGTACATCTTTGGTATTTCTTCAGCAACTATCCGCAATGAGATGTCTGACTTAGAAGAGATGGGGTATTTAGAGCAGCCGCATACTTCATCAGGAAGAGTTCCGTCTGATAAGGGATACAGGTACTATGTTGATGAATTAATGAAGGTTACAAGACTTTCACCCCAAGAGGTTGAGTTTATAAGGTCCCAGCTTGATGTAAAATTCAATGAAATAAATGAGTACATGGAGAACATAGCAAGAATTATCTCGAATCTTACAAACTATACAGCTGTAATCTCAACCCCAAATGTGAAGAAAAGCTATATTAAGCATCTACAGCTTTTGCCGGTTGACAGCAAAAAATATATATTGATTTTAGTTACGAATACAGGACTTGTAAAAGATATTCTTTTAGATAAGCCCGAAAATATTGATAGCAAAGACTTTATATATATCACTAACATACTCAACCAAAAGCTAAGTGGGCTTAAGTTAGAGGACATTGATGAAAATACAGTTTTGGATATTGAAAATAGTTTGGGCAAGAACAAGACAATCCTTTCACCAATAATTGACAATGTGTTGAGAACAATCAGTGCAGCAGACAGTACAGAAGTGGTCCTAAGTGGTATCAAAAACATGTTTGACTTTCCGGAATTTAATGATGTTCTAAAAGCAAAGATATTCTTGCATATATTTGAACAAAAAGACATGCTAAGGAAGATTATAAACTCATCAATGCACGATCATATAACAATACGCATAGGTACTGAAAATCCAATTGAGGATCTAAAAGAGTGTAGTATTATTCTTTCCACTTACCGAATAGGTGACAGTATTGCCGGCTCAATTGGTATAATCGGGCCAAAGAGACTCAAGTATTCACAGACAGTTTCTTTGATTGATTATATTTGTGATGAGCTATCTGATATTTTGACAAGACTTTTCACAGAATAAATAAAAGAGGTGGTTTTTGAAGATGTGCGAGATGGAAAACAAAGAGTTAAAAAGTGAAGAGACAAACGTTTGTGAAAGCCCACCAGCCAAAGAGGCTACAGAAAAAGATGATACTCAGGAGCAAAAAAGTGAGGTTCAAAAGGTAGCAAATGAAACTGAAACAGGGCAAGAAGAGGCTCAGCCTCAAGAGCAAGAAGACCCTGTTGAGGCGTTAAAAAAACAGCTTGAAGAAAAAGAGAAAGAAGTTGAAGAGTACAAAAGCTTGTGCCAGCAAATTGCCGCTGACTTTGACAACTACAAAAAGCGAATCGCAAAGGACAAGGAAAATATGTACTATGAAGTAGTCGCAGATGTTGTGGGAAAACTTCTTCCTATTGTTGACAATTTTGAAAGAGCAATTAACTCTGCTAAAGAGTCAGAAAATACAAATGAAGAACTTTTGAAAGGTCTTGAGATGATAAAAAAACAGATTGATGATATTTTTTCAAAGCTTGGTGTTGAGCCGATTGAGGCTTTGAATCGTGAGTTTGACCCATACCTTCACAATGCTATTATGCATGTGGAGGATGAACGATATGGTAAGAATATTGTAATTGAAGAATTTCAGAAGGGTTATAAGATAAAAGACAGGGTTATAAGATACAGTTTAGTTAAGGTGGCAAATGCGAATTAAAATTAATCAAAATTAAAAAAGGAGGTTGATAATAATGGCTCATATTTTAGGTATAGACTTAGGTACAACAAACTCTTGTATGGCGGTAATTGAAGGCGGTCAGCCTGTTGTCATTCCAAATGCAGAAGGTTTTAGGACAACACCATCTGTTGTTGCTTTTACAAAAACAGGTGAAAGACTTGTTGGTCATGCAGCAAAAAGGCAGGCAATTACAAATCCAGAGAGGACAATTATCTCAATCAAAAGAGATATGGGTACAAACAGGAGAATTAAGATAGACGACAAAGAATACTCTCCCGAAGAGATTTCTGCAATGATTTTGATGAAACTAAAAGCTGATGCTGAGGCGTATCTTGGTGAAAAGATTACACAAGCTGTTATCACTGTTCCTGCTTACTTTACAGACTCACAAAGACAAGCGACAAAAAACGCAGGTAGAATTGCTGGGCTTGAGGTCTTGAGAATTATCAACGAACCAACTGCTGCAGCTTTGGCTTATGGGCTTGACAAGGAAGGACATCAGAAGATAATGGTATATGACCTTGGTGGGGGAACATTTGACGTTTCAATCTTGGAGATTGGCGATGGTGTTATTGAGGTTTTGGCAACGTCTGGTAACAACAGACTTGGTGGCGATGACTTTGACCAGAGAATTATTGACTATATAGCAGATGAGTTTATGAAAGAGCATGGAATTGACCTGAGGAAGGACAAGGTTGCACTCCAGAGATTGAAAGATGCAGCAGAAAGAGCTAAAATTGAGCTCTCATCTGCACTTCAGACAACAATCAACCTGCCGTTTATAACAGCTGACGCAAACGGTCCAAAGCACATTGACATGGTATTGACAAGAGCAAAATTTGAAGAGCTCATCAAGGACCTTGTAGAAAAGACAAGAGAGCCTGTTGAAACAGCACTTTCTGATGCAAAGTTAACACCAGAGCAGATTGACAAGGTAATCTTGGTTGGTGGTTCAACAAGAATACCTTATGTTCAGGAGTTTGTCAAAAAGCTCACAGGGAAAGAACCATTCAAAGGTATAAACCCTGACGAGTGTGTTGCAATTGGTGCAGCAATCCAAGCAGGTGTTTTGGCAGGTCAGGTAAAAGACATTTTGCTTTTGGATGTAACACCACTTTCACTCGGTATTGAGACATTAGGTGGCGTGTTCACAAAAATAATTGAGAGAAATACAACAATCCCAACAAGAAAGAGCCAGATATTTACCACTGCAGCAGATGGTCAGACTCAGGTAGAGATTCACGTTTTGCAAGGTGAAAGACCTCTTGCAAAGGATAACAAGACACTTGGTAGGTTCATCTTGGACGGAATTCCTCCTGCTCCACGTGGTGTTCCACAGATTGAGGTTACATTTGACATAGACGCAAACGGAATAGTACACGTTTCTGCAAAAGACCTTGGCACAGGTAGAGAACAGAAGATAACAATAACCTCCCAGACACACCTTAGCGAAGAGGAGATTCAAAGAGCAATCAAAGAGGCAGAGATGTATGCAGAGCAGGACAGAAAGAGAAAAGAGCTCATTGAGGCAAGGAACAAAGCAGACTCAATCATCTACCAGACAGAAAAGCTTTTGCGTGACCTTGGCGACAAGATGACAGCAACTGAAAAAGAACAAATCGAGGCAAAACTCAAAGCTCTCAAGGACGTAATGAATGGTGAGGACAAAGAGAGAATTGAAAGAGCAATTGATGAGCTAACAAAATCCTTCTATGATGTTTCAACAAGGCTGTATCAGCAAGGTTATACTCAAGCTGGACCTCAGGGCGGTACAAACCCTGGTGGTCAGGGCGGAACTGATGGTAATGTCAACACAGATTATAAGGTATATTAACAAATTTATCTTCTTTAGAAAAAGGGACCAAAGTCATAACACTTTAAAAATGGCTTTGGTCCTTTTTAATGATTTGTTAAAAGTTTTGCATTGGTATATAATAATATTCAGTAAGCTAAGTGGGTGATAGAAAATGGCACAGAAAAGAGACTACTATGAGATTTTGGGTGTTTCACGAGACGCAACACAAGAAGAGATAAAAAGAGCGTATAGGAGACTTGCAAAGCAATACCACCCTGATGCCAACCCAGGCAACAAAGAGGCTGAGGAGAAATTTAAAGAGATAAATGAAGCGTATGAAGTTTTGAGCGACCCTGAAAAGAGAAGGAAGTACGACCAGTTTGGTCATGCGGCATTCGACCCGACATATGGTGCTCAAGGTGGAGGATTTTCTGGTGGTTTTACAGGTGGTTTTGCAGACTTTGACTTTGGAAGTTTTGGGGACATATTTGAGGACCTGTTTGAAGGGTTTGATATCTTTGGTTCATCAAGGAGAAGAAAAGAAGCACCAAGAAAAGGTGCTGATATACAGGTTGATTTAGAACTGACATTAAAAGAGTCAGTATTTGGCTGTGAAAAAGAGATTCCTATTTACAGGACAGAGAAGTGTTCTGTCTGTGGTGGAAGTGGTGTAAGACCGGGTGCGACACCTGTCAGATGTCAAAAATGTGGTGGTACAGGTCAGATTAGGTCAAGACAGGCAACATTCTTTGGCGAATTTACTACAATAAAAACATGCGATGCTTGTGGTGGTGCTGGAACTATAATCACCGACCCTTGCAGAGAATGTGGTGGTACTGGAACTGTTAGACGCCAGAGAAGAGTAAAGATAAACGTCCCTGCTGGAATTGATGATGGACAGGTGATAACTTTAAGGGGCGAGGGTGAGAGCGGCATAAAAGGTGGGCCAAATGGTGATTTGCACATTAGAATCAAAATAGCACCCCATCCTGTTTTCAAACGGATTGGGCAAGACCTTTATGTTGAAGTGCCAATCACATTTGTCAATGCAGCACTTGGTGGTGAGATAGAAATACCTACGTTGGATGGAAAGACAAAGGTAAGAGTTGAACCGGGGACACAAAGTGGTGATGAGGTGAGGATTAAAGGCAAAGGTGTACCATATTTGAGAGGTAGGAGCAGAGGCGATTTGGTTGTGAAATTTATTGTTGAGGTGCCAAAGAAGCTTTCTGAGAAACAAAAAGAGCTTTTGAGAAAGTTTGAAGAGCTTTCATCTGAAGAAGGGTATGAAAAGAGAAAACATTTTTGGGATAGGATAAGAGAAGCTTTTTCATAAAACTTATAAAGAAAAAGGGGAAATGAAATAGTATGAAATGGTTTGAGGTTGCAATTAAGACTGTAGAAGAGGCGGAAGATGCTATTTCAAATATCTTGTATGATCTTGGAGCAAATGGCGTTGTGATAGAAGACAATGAGATTTTAAAGCGTCCCAATTTGTGGGACTATATAGATGAAAGTCAATTTCCAAAAAGAGATTTTGCTGTTGTTCGGGCGTATTTTCCTGAAAGTGTGAATATATCAGAGCTTATTTTCAACATTGAAGAGAGATTAAAAGATGCTTCACAGTACCTTGATATTGGCGAGGGTAAGATTGACATCTCTGAGGTTGATGAGAAAGATTGGGCAAACGAGTGGAAAAAGTATTACAAGCCAGTTGAGATAGGGGATATTGTCATTGTACCATCGTGGGAGAGCTACCCAAATACAAAGGACAAGACAGTTATAAAACTTGACCCTGGCATGGCATTTGGGACAGGCACACATGAGTCAACAATGCTTTGTTTAGAAGCAATTCAAAAGTATGTAAAGCCTATCCTTGATGTGCTTGATATTGGCACAGGTTCAGGGATTTTAGCAATTGCAGCTAAAAAGCTTGGGGCAAATAGGGTTTTAGCAGTTGATATAGATGATGTTGCTGTAAAGGTTGCAAGAGAAAATGCCACTCTTAACAATGTTGAAATTGAAATTAAGCAAAATGACTTGGTTTTTGGAATTGAAGAGAAGTTTGACATAGCAATTGCAAATATTATAGCTGATATAATAATAAAATTAGCAAAGGATATTAAAAATGTTCTGAAAGAATATGGACTTTTCATTTCATCTGGAATTATTGAGGATAGACTTGATGATGTATTAAAAAGCTTCAAAGAGAATTCTTTAGAAGTAATTGAAATCAAAAAACTCAATAACTGGTGCTTAGTTGTAGCAAGAAAGTAAAAAGAGTATAGGGTGATAAACATTGCCTATTTTTTTTATTGAGAGCAAGAATATTATTAATGAGACAGCATATATAACTGACAGAGATGATATAAACCACATAGTAAAGGTTTTGCGCAAGAGAGAAGGAGAGACTTTAAATCTTTGTGATGGTGTATATGATTACAAATCTAAGATTTTGGAAATTTCAAAGGATAAAATAAAAGCAGCAATAGAAGAAAAGATTCTCAACCAGCGCGAGCCACAAAAAGATGTTTTTTTATTTCAGTGCATTATAAAAAATCAGAAGATGGATATTATAATTCAAAAAGCAACAGAGCTGGGTGTAAAAGCTTTAATCCCTGTTATTTCAAAAAGAGTTGTTATTGATATCAGCGAAAAAGAAGAAAAAAAGATAGAACGTTGGCAAAAAATTGCTAAAGAGGCACAAAAGCAGTGTCTAAGACCATATTCGCCACAGATTTTAAGAGCCATTGAAATTGGTAGAGTCAAAGACTTTTTAGACCAGCTTGACCTTCTTATAATTCCATATGAGAAGAAAAATAAAGAGGCTTATTTGGATATTAATTCTAACACAAACAGAGTAGGTATATTGATTGGACCAGAAGGCGGTTTTGAAGAAGAGGAGATAGAGCTTTTTAAAGATTTGCCAAAGGTGAAGATAGTCTCACTTGGAAAGCGTATTCTAAGGAGTGAAACTGCAGCTATTTCAACAATTTCTATTGTCATGCACCTTCTTGGTGAGATGTGAAAGGAAGGGTAGAAAATGGTTGTATATTTTGACAATGCAGCCACAACACGTCCGTTCGATGAGGTTATAGAAGGCTTGAAAGATTTTTTGGCTCAAAATTACGGTAACCCCTCGTCCTTGCATAGGCTTGGGGTTAGCGCTGAAAAGGTATTAAAAGAGGCAAAATGGAAAATAGCTCAGAAAATAAATGTGAGTCCTGAAGAAGTTTATTTTACATCTGGTGGTACAGAGGCAAACAACTTGGCATTGATTGGCATTGCCTTTGCTAATCAAAAAAGAGGAAATAAAATAATTTCAAGCTCTGTTGAACACCCATCAGTTTTGAGCACACTTGAGTATTTGAAAAGGTGCGGGTTTGAGATACACTTTTTGAAAGTTGACCAAAATGGAAAAATTGATTTTGAAGAGCTTGAAAATGAGGTAGATAGCAAGACAATTTTAGTGAGCGTAATGCTTGTAAATAACGAAACAGGGCATATTTTTGATGTAAAAAAGATAGCTGAAGTAGCAAAGAGGGAAAATCCAAACATCATTGTTCACACAGATGCGGTTCAGGCGTTTATGAAGGAAAAGACCAATGCCAAAGAGCTAAACGTTGATTTGATGTCAATAAGTGGGCATAAGATTCACGCATTAAAAGGGATTGGAGCGCTATATATCAAAAAAGGACTAAACATCCAGCCAATAATATTTGGCGGTGAGCAGCAAAATGAAGTAAGACCCGGGACAGAGAATATGCCAGGTATTTTTTCAATTTATAAGGCAATTGAGGTATATGAAAGGTTGCAAGATGAGCAGCCAAATAAACTGAGAATGATAAAACAAAGATTTATTGAGGGACTAAGAAATTTTGATGATGTTGTGATAAACTCACCACTTGATACTACGTCAGATGCAATTTTAAATGTGTCATTTTTAGGGATTAAATCCGAGGTGCTGCTTCATACGCTGGAAGGCTATGGTGTTTTTGCATCGTCTGGTTCTGCCTGTTCATCAAAAGGCAGGACATATAACAAGGTGCTCTATAGCATGGGAAAGTCAATGGAAATTGCGCAAAGCAGTGTCAGGTTCAGTTTTTCTTATTTGAATAGCCTTGAGGAGGTAGATTATGCACTTGAGGTATTAGAAAAATCGCTCAAGTTTTTGCAAAAAATAAAAAGGTAAAGGATGAATGGAATGAAGGCCATTTTAATAAGATATGGAGAGCTTGCCTTAAAAGGATTAAATCGTCCTTTGTTTGAAGACAGGCTTGTAAAGAATATAAAAAGAAAACTTAAAAATTTCCACAATATATCAATTACAAAAGAGCAAGGAAGAATATTTATTCAAAACCTCTCTGAAGATGATTTTTATTTTGCAATTGAAAAGCTAAAAAAGGTTTTTGGTCTTGTAGGGTTTACAATTTGCGAGGTGGCAGAAAAGGAAATAGAGGCTATCAAATCTGCAGCTTTAAACGTTGCTCTAAATGAGATTCAAAAAGGCAAAAAGACATTCAAAGTTGAGACAAAGAGGGCTGATAAGACATTTGAATTAAAATCACCTGAGCTCTCAAGACTCATTGGCGCACATCTTCTTAAAAATCTTGCTGACAAATATGGTCTTAAGGTTGATGTTCACAATCCAGACTTTGAGGTAAATATTGAGATAAGGGACAAGGCATACGTGTATTCATCAGAAGAGAAAGGTATTGGTGGTATGCCACTTGGCACAGGGGGTAAAGCCCACCTTTTGCTCTCTGGTGGGATAGACAGTCCTGTTGCAGGGTTTATGGTAGCAAAAAGGGGTGTTGAGATAGAAGCGGTCCATTTTTACAGTTTTCCATATACAGGTGAAAAGGCAAAAGAGAAAGTCATTGACATTTGCAGGGTTTTAGTTCAGTTCACAGATAGACTAAAACTTCACATTGTACCTTTTACTGAAATTCAGACTACTATCTATGAAAAGTGCAATGAGAGGTATCTTACAATTATTATGAGAAGGTTTATGATGAAGATTGCAGAAAGGATTGCTGTAAAAAACGGCGGTTTAGCTCTTGTAACTGGTGAGAGTATTGGTCAGGTTGCAAGCCAGACAATGGAAAGTATCATATGTACAAACGCTGCTGTATCAATGCCAGTTCTAAGACCTCTTATTGGCATGGACAAAGAAGAGATAATAAGAATTGCAAAGAACATTGGCACATATGACATCTCAATCTTGCCATATGAGGATTGCTGTACAGTCTTTGTTCCAAAACATCCGAAGACAAAGCCAAAGCTTGAAGAGGTGTTAGAAGAAGAGAAAAAGATAGATGCTCAGCGATTAATAGAAGATGCAATTTCAAATACTGAGTGGATGGTGATAGAAGATAGGTGATTTAGTTCGCCTTCAAAAGTTTATGGCTGAGTGTGGTGTTGCATCACGCAGAAAGTGCGAAGAGATTATTCTCCAGGGAAGAGTAAAGGTAAATGGCAGAACCATTACAGAACTTGGCTTTAAAGTTGACCCTCAAAAGGACGAGGTCTTGGTTGATGGCAAAAAAATAGTCCCAGCACAAAAAAAGGTCTATATAATGCTCAACAAACCATTTGGTGTGATATCTTCTGCAAAGGATGAAAAGGGTAGAAGAACAGTTGTAGACATTGTAAAAGACAAGGTAGATGTTCGAGTGTTTCCAGTGGGAAGGCTTGATTTTGACACAACAGGGCTTATACTTCTCACTAATGACGGCGAGTTTGCATATAAAGTTACACACCCCAAGCATGATATTGAAAAGACGTATGTTGCGCTCATTGAAGGTGTGCCAACAAAAGATGAGATAGAGCAGTTTGAAAAAGGCCTTTTAATTGATGGAAGACTGACTTCACCAGCTAAGTTTAAGGTTTTAAAGGTTTTTAAAGGAAAGTCTCTTGTTGAGATAAAAGTACACGAAGGAAGAAACAGACAAGTAAGAAAGATGTGCGATGCAATTGGACACAGGGTGTTAAAACTTAAAAGAGTTGCAATAGGCAATCTAAAACTTGGCAAGCTAAAAGAAGGAGAGTTTGTTTTTTTAGATGAGAATATGGTAAATAAGATATTTGAAAAGTGACAAAAAATTTTAGAGAGGAGACGATGACGATGGTAGATGAGAGAGTAAAAGTACTTGCAAAAAATCTAATTGAATATTCGGTTGAGCTAAAAAGTGGCGAAAAGATTTTGATAGAACTGATTGGTGAGGAAGTTGATTTGGCAAAGGAGCTTATAAAGCTTTCATATCAAAAAGATGCAATGCCGTTTTTGTGGATTAAGAATCAGAGTCTGTTGAGAGACCTTCTTTTAAATGCCACCGAAGATCAAATAAAAATAATCGCTGAAAACGAAAGACAACTCATGGAAAAAATGGATGCATATATTGGTATCAGGTCAAGTCAAAATCCGTTTGAACTAAGTGATGTGCCAGATGATAAGATGAGCTTGTATCAGAAAATCTGGTTTCGCAAAGTGCACGGTGAAGTAAGAGTGCCAAAGACAAAGTGGTGTATTTTAAGATACCCCAATTACTCAATGGCTCAGCAGGCAAGGATGAGCAAAGAGGCATTTGAAGATTTCTATTTTAGCGTGTGCAACCTTGATTACAGAAAGATGTCAAGGGCAATGGACAAGCTGGTTGAACTTATGGAAAAAACAGATAAAGTAAGAATAGTAGGAGAGGGTACAGACCTCACATTCTCAATAAAAGGTATGAAGGCTGTAAAATGTGATGGACATATGAATATACCTGATGGTGAAGTATACACTGCACCTGTTAGAGACTCTGTCAATGGGTATATAACCTATAACACACCTTCAAACTATGCAGGTTTTAAATTTGAGAATATTAGGTTTGAATTTAACGATGGGAAGATTGTAAAAGCTACTTCGAACAACACAGAAAAGCTAAATAAGATTTTGGACACAGACGAAGGTGCAAGGTATATTGGTGAGTTTTCAATTGGTCTAAATCCCTATATTACAAGGCCTATGGAAGATACGCTATTTGATGAAAAGATAGCTGGAAGCATTCATTTTACACCGGGCAGTGCTTATGAAGATGCTGACAATGGCAACAGGTCAGCTGTGCACTGGGACATAGTGCTTATTCAGACCCCTGAGTACGGTGGCGGTGAAATTTACTTTGATGGAAGGCTTATTAGAAAAGATGGAAGGTTTGTCATACCTGAGCTTGAGGATTTAAATCCAGAAAATCTTAAATAATTTTTTTCTCACAAACTTAAGTTTTTATGAATAACATAGAAGTAGACATAAAATTTTGTAGGGTGAGAATACTTTGGATAATTATTTTTCAGCTCAGGAACTTGGTACATTTGCAGGAATTACAGTTGCTACAAATGTTATTGTTCAGTTTACAAAGGGTATATTTAAAAAATGGTTCAAAGATTATGTAATTAGAATTTATACCTTTTTTGTAGCTTTTGTTCTATCCTTTATTTTTATTCCACACCAAAACACGTTAAAAGACATTACGCTGCTGATGATAAATTCCATACTAATCTGCATGGCATCGTTTGGGAATTATGAAATTATAAAGGCCACATATAGAAAAAAGTCTACAGATGAAAAACAAACCTAAATTATTTTAGGGGGATGACAAAAAGCATCCCCCTTTTTATTTTCCCTTTCTACCATCCTACATTATTGAATTTCCTTTATCTTTTCGTCAATCTCTTTTAGCTCATTGGCAGAATGACTTTTTACTCTTGAAATCTCTTCAATCTTCGAAAACTCTTCTAACAGCATGTTTTTTGTTTCAATTGGAATGTTGAACTCCTTTAAGTTTACTAAGTTTGTGTCAAAGTATATATCACACTTGGGAGTAAACATTTTAAATCCCCCCTTCCAATATATATTATACCCACTGTATTATCAATATGTTCAATGTATCCACGAATACTTCAAAAATACATGTATATTTAAACTTTAAAATCTTTGCTATAATAAAAGGTAGTTTATCACAAAAGAAGTCCTGACTATTAAAAAATAGAAGAGCATTTTTAAGGAGAAAAGGAAAAATGAGTGCATTCATAGAATTTAAAAATGTCAGCTTTTCATATACAAGTTCGGATGGGCGCAAAAATCCTGCGTTAATTGATATAAATTTAAAGATAGAGAAAGGAGAATTTGTTTCAGTTTTAGGACTCAATGGCTCAGGGAAGTCCACTTTTGCAAAGCTAATAAATGGGCTTTTGATACCTGAAAAAGGTGATGTGCTGGTTGACGGTATGAACACAAAGGATGTAAGTCAAATTTGGGAGATAAGAAGAAAGTGTGGATATATATTTCAAAATCCTGATAATCAATTGGTTGCCTCAATAGTTGAAGAAGATGTCGCTTTTGGGCCAGAGAATTTAGGGTTTGAACGTCAAGAGATAATAAAAATTGTAAATGAAGCGCTTGAAATTGTTGAGATGATTGAGTACAAAAACCACGCAACCTACAAGCTCTCTGGTGGACAAAAACAAAGGGTTGCGATTGCCGGAATTTTAGCAATGAAACCAGAATGTATCATTTTGGATGAGCCGACGTCTATGCTTGACCCAAAAGGGCGAAAAGAAGTCATCTCAACCATTTTAAGACTTAACAGAGAAGAAAAAAAGACAATAGTTTTAGTTACTCACAACATTGACGAGATGATGTACAGTCACAAAGTTGTTGTTTTAGAAAGTGGAAAGGTAAAATACATGGGATCCCCCCAAGAGCTTTTAAAGCTTGATTGGTTTTATGAGATGGGGTTTGACATGCCTCAGATATTAAAACTTTCTTATGAGCTCAAAAAAAGAGGTATTAATATTGATAAGGAAATCTGGACAGTGGATGAAATGGAGAGATTTTTATGTTCATTGAGATGAGAGATGTTGAGTTTGTATACGGCTACAAAACGTCGTTTGAAAAAAAGGCATTATCTAATGTGAACCTTACAATATCAAAAGGTGAGTTTATTGGAATAATAGGAAAAACAGGTTCAGGAAAATCAACACTTGTTCAGCTTATGAATGGACTTCTTATCCCTCAACGCGGAGATGTCATTGTTGATGGTATAAATACAAAGGAGAAAAAAAAAGTAAAAGAGATTCGGAAAAGAGTTGGGCTTGTTTTCCAATACCCTGAATATCAGCTTTTTGAAGAGACGGTGTATGAAGATATTGCATTTGGTCCCAAGAATTTAGGGTTTTCTGATGATGAGGTCGACAAGAGAGTAAAAGAGGTTTGTGAACTTTTGGAGATACCACAAAATATTCTTGAAAAATCACCGTTTGAGCTATCCGGTGGGCAAAAGCGAAGGGTTGCAATTGCCGGGATTTTAGCAATGGACCCTGAGTGCTTGATCTTGGATGAACCCACTGCTGGGCTTGATATGAGAGGAAGAAGAAGAATATTCAATATCATTGAAAGACTTCATCGTGAAGTAAAAAAGACTATAATTCTCATTTCACACAATTTGGAAGATGTTGCTGCTTTGTGTGAAAGAGTGATTGTATTAAATAACGGAAAAATCTATTTCGATGGTCCAAAACATGAAATATTTGAAAATATCCAGCTTTTAGAAAAAAGTGGTTTGATTGCACCAGATATATTGTATCTTCAGTACAGACTTAAAATGAGAGGATTTAAAATTGAAAGGTTTGAGTACAAGGTAGAAAATGTTGCTGACATGATTGTGCGAAATATAGCAGGAAATATACCAAAAGAGGGTGGCAAGGTATAATGGTTGACTTTGTAATTGGTCAGTACATCAAAAAAGATTCATTTGTACACAAACTTGACCCACGAACAAAGATAATTGTCTTAGTATTTTTCTGTGTTTCTATATTTATGGTAAATAATTTTTATGGCTATATATTCTTATTTGCCTTGATACTCTTGTGGACTGTCTTTTCAAAGACAAGTCCAATGCTACTTCTGCGCGGTACAAAACCACTGTTTATCCTGATTTTGATAACTGTAATTTTTAACCTTTTTTTGACCCAAGGAAGGCCAGTGGTAAGGTTTTTGGGTTTGACAATTACAGACAAAGGGATAATTCTTTCATTGTTTTTAGTGATAAGACTTTTGCTGCTTGTGTTTTCTACAAGCTTGCTTACTCTTTCAACCTCTCCAATTGAGATAACAGATGCCTTAGAAGAGCTATTAAAACCTTTGAAAAAGCTCAAATTTCCTGTACATGAGATTTCGATGATGATGTCAATCGCTTTGAGATTTATTCCGACAATCTATGAAGAGACAGACAAGATTATGAAAGCTCAAATGTCAAGAGGTGCTGACTTTGAAAGTGGAGGACTTGTGAAGAAGGCAAAATCCCTTTTGCCACTTTTGATTCCACTTTTTATTTCAGCATTTAAAAGAGCAGATGAACTTGCAATTGCTATGGAGGCTCGCTGTTATCGAGGGTCAGAAGGCAGAACAAAGCTAAAAAAGCTTGAATACTCAAAAAACGATTATATTTCCTTTTTAGTAGCAGCAATTTTAATGGCTTTAGCTATAATGGTGAGGTGAGATTTCTTTGAGAAACATTCTTCTAACAATTGAGTATGACGGGACAAACTATTTTGGTTGGCAAAGACAACCAAATAAAAAAACAATTCAGGGTGTGATAGAAGAGGCAATAAAGAAAATTACGGGAGAAGATGTAAACCTTGTTGGGTCAGGTCGTACAGATAGAGGAGTACATGCCTTGAATCAAAAGGCAAATTTCAAAACAGAAAGCAAAATTCCAATAGAAAAGTTTCCACTTGCTCTCAATTCAGTCCTTCCGAATGATATTTCAATAAAGGACGCTGCTGAGGTTTCTTTTGACTTTTCAGCACGCTACAATGCAAAGCAAAAGACATACAAATATCTAATTTACAATCACAAAACAAGGCCTGCAATATTGCGCAATTATGTCTATCACTTCCCATATGAGCTTGACATAGCTTCAATGCAAAAGGCTTGTGAGTATTTCATAGGAGAGTATGACTTTAGCAGCTTTTGCTCAAGTGGAAGCGAGACAGACTCACAAGTACGGCGTATTTTTAACTGCTATTTAACATTTGAAAATGACTGTATTGCCATATACATCACCGCGAATGGATTTCTTTACAATATGGCAAGAATAATAGCAGGAACAATTTTAGAGGTGGGTGTGGGGAAAATAAAGCCGACAGACATTCCTCTTATAATAGAGAGCAAGGACAGAACCAGAGCTGGCAAAACTCTTCCGCCATGGGGACTCTATCTTGTGGATGTTGTTTACTGACCTTCTTTGAAAGAAAAAAAATGGTGGGGATAATAGGACTCGAACCTATGACCTCTTGCATGTCAAGCAAGCGCTCTAACCAACTGAGCTATATCCCCACCACTGAATTATTTAATTTTTACAATATGTATTATAGCATAGATTTTTAAAATTTGCAAATAGAATAATATAGCTGAAATGCTTAATTTTAGCTGTATAATCAATAGAATTCTTAAAGCAAAGTTTCTATCGTCTGACAAACAATATAGATGGAGAGGTTGAGGATGAAACGAATTTTTAAGCTCTTAGAGATCTTGATTAGAAGTGTAGTTATCACATTTATTATATTAGAACTAATAATTATCTCTTTTGGCGTAAATAGCAAACCTAAAAAATCTGATGCTATCATTGTGTTGGGCTGTGCTGTGTATGGCAAATACCCAAGTCCTTTTTTTAGAGCAAGGCTGGATGAAGCTCTAAGACTTTACAATAAAGGATATAGCAGATACATAATAGTCTCTGGTGGAAAAGGACCGGGAGAGAATATTTCGGAAGCAGAGGCTGGTAAAGAATACCTTGTGGCAAGGGGAGTGCCAACCAAGTTTATCCTCGTTGAAAACAAATCTTTCTCAACTTATGAAAATTTGCTATTTTCCAAGCAAATTATGGATAGTAACTCTTTAAAAAAAGCAGTAATTATATCAAATAGATTTCACTTAAAAAGAGCAAGCATAATTGCGAGAAAGGTAGGAATAAAGGCAAGTTTTTCTGGAGTATTTGTAGATAAATATGTCCATGAAGAAATCCATGGATTTTTGCGTGAGGTGCCAGCACTTTTGTATTCATATTTGACATATTTGAGATATTGAGTATTTATAAAGGTAAGGGTATATTGACATCCTCCTGCCACTTATGATATTCTTATAAAGGTGAAAAAGAAGTAGAAGTCTATCGCTTCTCACCTATCCGACAAAGAAGTGTCGGAGGGTCAATAGGGAGTTTGAGCCAAATTGAGGGCTCAAAGTGTGCCTATGGAGTGGATAGACTATGCTTCTATCCACTTTTTGTTTAAATCAGAATGTATTATTTATTTTCCCAGGAGGTGTTTTGATATAAATAATAAAGATTTGCTTGTAAATGAGCAGATAAGAGACAAAGAAGTAAGAGTTATTGATGAAAATGGTGTCCAGCTTGGAATTATGAGTGTTAAAGAAGCACTGAGGATTGCTGAAGAGAAAAAGCTTGACCTTGTCAAGATTGCTCCTCATGCCAATCCGCCTGTGTGCAAGATAATGGACTACGGCAAATACAAGTTTGAACTTGCCAAAAAGGAAAGAGAGGCAAAGAAGAATCAAAGAGTTATTAATGTAAAGGAAATAAGGCTTACAACTACAATTGAAGACCATGACTTTAATGTAAAGGTTAAAAATGCTATAAGATTTTTGCAAGATGGCGATAAGGTTAAAGTCTCTATTCGTTTCAGGGGAAGAGAAGTTTTGCACCCTGAGATTGGTGAGGAGATAATAAACAAGTTCATTGAAATGGTCAAAGACTATGGACTTGTTGAGAAAAAACCAAAACTTGATGGTAAAAATCTTACAGCGGTTATAGCACCAAAACAACAATAAAAATTTTCAAATAGGGAGGAGTAAACAGAATGCCAAAACTAAAAACACATAGAGGTCTTGCTAAGAGAATAAAAATTAGCGGAAGTGGGAAATACCTTAGAAAAAAAGCAGGTAAAAGCCATCTTTTGAGTGGCAAGTCAAAAAAGAGAAAGAGAAACTTGAAAAAGACAGTTGTTGTTGATTCAACAAACGTAAAAGCTGTAAAGAAACTTTTGCCATATCTATAAAAACTACACAAAATGAATGGGAGGTAACTGACAAATGAGAATAAAGAATGGTGTTTGGGCAAGAAAGAGACATAAAAAATGGCTAAAACTTGCAAAAGGTTATTGGGGTGCAAAGAGCAAGATATTTAAACAAGCTCATATTGCTGTTATGAGGTCATTAAGATATGCATATATTGGTAGAAGACTCAAAAAGAGAGACTTTAGAAGACTTTGGATAACAAGAATCAATGCTGCTGCAAGACAAAATGGGCTTTCATATAGCAAATTCATAAATGGTCTTAAGAAGGCAGGAATTAGCCTTAACAGAAAGGTATTAGCTGACATGGCTGTAAACGACCAGAAAGCTTTTGCTGAGCTTGTTGAAATAGCGAAGAAGCAGATAAATGGTTAAATCAATCTTTAAAGTAAAGGTGTAAAAGTTAAAAAATGTCTACAAATAGGAAAATTGAGCTTATCACAAGTAAAGAAAATGAATGTATAAAAAGGTTAAAAAAACTTCATGATAAAAAACAAAGAGAAGAGCTCAAAGCTTTTTTAGTAGAGGGTGTTAAAGCAGTCAAAGAAGCCATAGATTATGCAATAAAAGACATAAACCTTTTAGTATTTTCACAAGAAGCAACCAAAAAATATGAGGAGTTTTTCAGCAGGTGCATAAGTCTTTTGAATTCTGGTAAACTAAAGAGGATTGTACAAGTGCCAGAAAAGATTTTTGAACATATCAGCACAACTACAACACCGCAAGGGGTTCTGGCAGAGTGCTCTTTTTTTGACAAAGAGTTAGATATTTTAAAAAATCATAATAGAGTTGTTATTATTGACTCTGTCCAAGATCCTGGCAATTTGGGAACAATTATAAGGTGTGCTGATGCATTTGGGTTTGAATGTATTATTACTGTGGACGGCACAGTAGATGTGTACAATCCAAAGGTAGTTCGCTCAGCAATGGGTTCTATGTTTCATGTGGAGGTTGTTAGAGAAAGAAAGAAGGAAGAGTTGCTGGAGACTTTAGAGAAAAGAGGATTTGCTTTGTATGTGACAACTCCATATGGAGATGTTGATATATCAAAGCTATCTATTGAAGATAAGTTTGCAATAGTAATTGGCAACGAATCAAAAGGTGTTGATGCAGCTTTTTTGGAAAATGCGACAAAGAAGGTTAAAATCTCTATGCCTGGGAAGGCAGAGTCACTCAATAGCGCAGTGGCAGCTGCAATTGTGCTTTATGAGCTTAGAAAAAAATAGAACTTTAAAGCCTTCATCCAAGATTTTCAAAGATGGATGAGGGCTTAAAAATTAATTAAAGGTGGTAGTTTGAAGATGAATGACAAAACTCAACATTTTTCGTTTGACGATGCTATGGAAAAAAAGGTAAAAGAGATTTTGAGCGAGGTATACAGTGCTTTGAAAGAAAAAGGTTACAATCCGATTGCTCAGCTTGTTGGTTATTTGATATCTGGTGACCCTACCTATATTACTAACCACAAGAATGCTCGTTCAATCATAAGGAGAGTTGAAAGAGATGAGATATTGGAAGAGATTGTTAAGTTTTATATTGACCATAATATTGAGTAGTACTTTTTTTAGTACTTGTTTTTCAATGAATTTTTTCAAGTTTGAAAGCAAAATTTTCAGCAATTTAAACTTTTACAATTATATAAAAAAAAGTTTGGAGGAAAAGAAAAACGGATTTGCAGTAATTGTTGTATTAAAAGGCCAAAAAGATTCTTTGAATGTCAGAGATTATCTTGAGAAAAATGGAATAAGCTTGGAAAACAATAAAGAGGCAATTTATGGCAAGAACAAAGGTTTATTTTTTTTATACAGTGGGGATGGCAGGCTTGCATTTGTTTTTAGCAGCTATTTAAAAAACGGGTTTTGGACGAAAAAGTCAGCTGATACAAAAAGGAAAGGACTTATATTAGATAGAGAATTTTTAGAGCTAATAAAAGATAATTACAATGAAAGTAACAATGTTCCTATTTCAAAAGACTTTGTTGTAAAATTGTGGCGACTTTTTTGGATTTTGAATTATCAGCTACAACATTTAAATAGGTTTTTGATACCCTTATTTGCTATTATAGTTGTCTTTTCAGTGCTGGGTGCAATAATTTTTCTTTCAAAACCAAATGAAAGATACAATAAATTCTTTTTGAAATCTATACCAACAGCTATAATATTAGGGTATATATTTGTTATCTACTCTCCCTTGCTTATTTTGAAGATAGACCACATTTTTTTATTTTTAGCAATATTCTTTTTAACGGTACTTGTCACTTCTTCTCTTAATTTAAAAACTTCACAGCTTATATGTTCTCTTTTTGGAATATTTTCTATCTTGGGGCAGTCATTTTTGTTTGACAACATTTTGCAGCTTTTGTCAACAGCCGGGTATCATCCATCATTTGCTAACAGGTTCTATGGGATTGGAAATGAGTTTTTTTCGTATTTAATGGGTTTCGTGTTTATATTATCAATTGTTAGTGATATGTCTCTCAGGAGTCTATTTATAGTTTTATTCCTGGTTGCCCTTGTTTTAGTAATTCCATATTATGGTGTAAATTTTGGAGGATTTTTATCTATTGTAGCTGGCATTATAATATTTTTACTTTTCAAAACAAAACATAAAATCAAAGCGTTGGTAGCGCTATTTGTCTTTGCGCCACTTGCTTTGATTCTAATTTTGAAAAATAGCTATGTATATAAAGCATTTACAGGTTTTGGTATTTTTGTTTCTATTGCAAAAAGAAAGATGCTTATGAATATTTCATATCTTTTCCAATACCCTGCAACAATATTGGTACTTTTGGCTTTTGTGATACTACTCTTGATTATTGTTCAAAAAAGATTCAATATACTGCCTTCAGTGGAAGGTCATAGGGACAAATTTGTGGTATTTTTTATAATTGGACTGTTTGCGTATTTGCTCAACGACTCTGGCACAATAATTATAGCTTTACTCATGGGTTTTCTTGGCCTTGGAATATACTATGCAAAGATGGTGAATGAATATGGAGTACGTTAAATTAGGCAATACATCCCTTGTTGTGAGCAGGCTATGTTTTGGGACGCTTACAATTGGTCCTCTTCAGAAAAATCTTCCAATTGACGAAGGAGCAGAGCTTTTGGCATATGGCTACCAAAGAGGGATTAACTTTGTCGATACTGCAGAACTTTATGATACATATAAATACATCAAAAGGTCTATTGAGATAAGTGGAAAAAGGCCAGTGATATCAACAAAATCGTATGCTTATGATAAAAAAACTGCTGAGGCCTCTTTAAAAAAGGCCATGTTAGAGCTAAATGTAGATTATATAGATTTGTTTATGCTCCATGAGCAAGAAGGTGAGCACACATTCAAAGGGCACTTCGAGGCAATAGAGTATTTTTTAAAGGCAAAAGAGAAAGGATATATAAAGCATTTTGGAATATCAACCCACTATGTAAAAGCAGTGAAAGATTCACTGAAGTATCCTGAGATTGAGGTAATACATCCAATATTCAATTTTAAAGGGATTGGAATTGTAGATGGTACAATTGACCAGATGATTGAAGCAGTGAAAGAGGCACACAAACACGGTAAAGGAATCTTTGCGATGAAAATATTTGGTGGGGGAAATCTTCTTTCAGATTTCAAAAAAGCTCTTGAGTTTGTATTTGACTTTCCATATCTTCATTCAGTTGCAGTCGGAATGCAAAGTAGATTTGAAATTGATTACAACATAAAGTGTTTTGAAGAAAAGAAGATATATTTAGATGAAAAGCTACTTGAAAATATAAAGACAAAAAGACTTCACGTGGAAAGCTGGTGTGAAGGGTGTGGAAAGTGTGTTGAACATTGTCATCAAAAGGCGCTTAGGATAAAAGATGGAAAGGTAATTGTAGATTATACAAAGTGCTTGTGCTGTGGATATTGCAGTAGGTACTGTAGTGTATTTGCGCTCAAGGTAATTTAAAAAAGTTTGTGCAGGTGATTTGAACTTGAGGATTTTATGCCTTGACATAGGAAGTAGGAGGGTCGGAGTTGCAATCTCTGACCCACTTAAGATAACTGCCCAGCCTCTTTGCGTGCTTGACCTTCAGAAGGAGGATTTATACTTTTGCCTTGACAAGATTTTTAATGAGCATCAGATAGAAAGGATTGTAGTTGGGTATCCAGTGAGCAAGTTTCATCCAGATAAGACCACAGAGAAACTCCAAAAAATTGATAAGATTTGCAGTGAGCTTGAAAGAAGGTATAATATGGAAGTTGTCAAGTGGGATGAGAGGTTTTCTACAAAAGCTGTTGAGAGGGTACTCAGAGAAGACAATATATCATGGCAGAAGAAGAAAAAGGTCATCGACAAACTTGCAGCTGTTTATATCCTCCAAGGCTATCTTGACTTTATAAATTCTTAAGATGCCTTTGAAATGTTGATTTTCTAAGTTTTAAGTGTTATATTAGAAATAAAATCCTAAATGGAAAAGTGAGTGAGTTTCTTGGATATTGAAAAGATTAAAAGAGAGATAGAGGATTTAAAAAAAGAAAAAAATGCGATAATTGTTGCTCACAACTATCAGATTGATGAGATTCAGGAGATTGCAGATTTTGTAGGCGACTCATTTTATCTTAGCAAGGTGTGTACAGAGCGGACAGAAGATGTGATAGTATTTTGTGGTGTTCACTTTATGGCAGAAAGTGCCAAAATTTTATCTCCGCAAAAGAAAGTGCTCTTGCCAGAGATAGATGCTGGTTGTCCTCTTGCTGATATGATAACACAAGAGGATGTTGATATGCTAAAAGAAAGATATCCAGACTATTCAATTGTTTGTTATATAAATTCGCCTGCAACTGTAAAAGCAAAATCAGATGTTATTTGTACCTCATCGAATGCAGTAAAAATTGTAAAAAACTTCCCCAACGATAAGATTATCTTTTTACCAGACAAAAACTTAGGTAGCTTTGTCAAAAAACAGGTTCCCGAAAAAGATATAATCTTATGGGAAGGTTTTTGTATTACTCATTACAAGATAAAAAAAGAGGATGTGCTAAAGGCAAAAGAGGCTCATCCAGGAGCACTACTTTTGGTCCATCCTGAGTGCAGACAAGAAGTTGTTGAGCTTGCTGATTTTGTTGGCAGCACAAAACAGATTATTGACTTTGCAACTTCGTCAAAAGCAAAGGAGTTTATAATCGGAACTGAGATGGGAATATTATACAGTTTGAAAAAACAAAATCCAGAGAAGAAGTTTTATATTCTTCATCCTGGAATGATATGTCCTAATATGAAGAGAAATACTTTAGAGTCTGTGAGAAATGCTCTTTTGTATGACAGGTACGAGATTAATGTTGAAAAATATGTTATGGAAGGGGCAAGAAAGGCACTTTTAAAGATGCTTGAGCTCAGCTAAATAGAAATTGGGGATGGTTAGTTTGGTTGAGTTTAAAAGATTTTGTGTTTCTTTTGATACAAGAAATGATGAGGTTTTAAAATTTGATGTTGTTATTGTGGGAACAGGCGTTGCAGGGCTTTACACAGCAATTAACCTTGATAGATCATTAAGAGTTGCTCTTATAACAAAGGAAAGTATTCAAATTAGTAACACAACCTTGGCTCAGGGTGGAATTGCAGCTCCTTTGAGCCAAGATGACAGTCCTGACATTCACTACATGGATACAATTAGGGCAGGTGCAGGGCTTTGTGATAGCAATATGGTGAGAATATTGGTTGATGAGGCAATTGAGAATATAAACATTTTGCTTAAGATGAACATACCATTTGATTTGGACGATGAAGGAGAGATTGTATTAGGTCAAGAAGGTGCGCATAGCAGGCGAAGAATTGTCCATGCAAGCGGTGATGCAACAGGAAGAATAATTTCAGAGCATTTAGGTATGAAACTGAAATCATGCCAAAACGTTACAGTTTTTGAGAACACCTTTCTTGTTGATATACTGACTGACAGTAGTAATAGAGCAATTGGAGTGGTATTAAAAAGAAAAGATAAAAATCTGATAGTATTAGCAAGATATATTGTACTTGCATCTGGTGGTTATGGGTATTTGTACAGGTATACAACAAACCCAGAGGTTACAACCGGTGATGGCTGTGCAGCAGCTTTGAGGTGTGGTGCAAAGGTAGTTGACATGGAGCTTGTGCAATTTCATCCAACAGTATTATATCATGAAAAGAACAAGAGCTTTTTGATATCAGAGGCTGTAAGAGGTGAAGGTGGAATCCTTTATAATATAAACAATGAAAGGTTTATGCCAAAATATCACCCACAAGCAGAGCTTGCTCCGCGCGATGTTGTTTCAAGGTCGATATATTTTGAGATGCAAAGGACAAACTCACACAATGTTTTTCTTGACATAACTCATCTTGATAGTGAGTTTATTAAAAAAAGGTTTCCTAATATATACAAAAAGTGCTTAGAACTAGGCTTGGATATAACAAAGGAAAGAATTCCTGTTGCGCCTGCCCAGCATTATAGCATGGGTGGGGTTTTGTCTGATGAGTTTGGAAAAACTACAGTCGAGAACTTATTTGTCTGTGGTGAGGCGGCAGGGACACGCATACATGGTGCAAACAGGCTTGCATCTAACTCGCTTTTAGAAGGGCTTGTTTTTGGAAGAAGGATAGCAGAGTATATCAATGGCAGTAACATTGGAGAAGTAAAAGAAGTGAATGTACTTTATAACTGCAAAGAAGTTAAAGAGTTTGAAGGAGATGTGATGGTGGAGATTGAGATTTTAAGGTCAAAGATGAATGAGTTTGCTGGAATTGTCCGAAACAAAGAAGGACTTGAAAGTTTGATTAGCTATATTTTAGATAAGTTATATAGCCTTACAAAAGTTAAACTCCAAACTATAAAGCAGATTGAGTACTATAATATGCTTATGATTGGGTATACAATTGCATCTTCAGCTTTGATGAGAAAAGAAAGCAGAGGTTCTCATTACAGAGAAGATTTTCCTTACCAGGACGATGTTAATTGGAAAAAACATCTTGTGTTTTCTTTACACGGATGGGAGGTATTGTATTAGATGCTCAATTTTTTAGTAGTGGACAAGCTCATTAGAGATGCTTTGATAGAAGATATGCCATATGGAGATATTACAACAGATTTGTTAATTCCACAAGACAGCACATCTTCGGCCATTTTAGTTGCGAAAGAAGATGGAATTTTATGTGGTATTGATGTTGCAAAAAGGGTATTTGAGATATTAGATGAGAATGTAGAGTTTGAAAAGATAAAATCAGATGGAGAAACTATTAAAAATGGGGATATCTTAGCAAAGATTAAAGGGAATACTCGAGCAATTTTAAAAGGTGAAAGATTAGCTCTGAATCTACTTCAGAGGATGAGCGGGATTGCGACTGCTACGAATAGACTTTCTCAAAAGATAAAAGGTTACAGGGCAGTTGTGACAGACACTAGAAAGACAGTTCCTCTTTTACGGATGCTTGACAAATACGCAGTTTTTGTTGGTGGTGGGAAAAACCATAGGTATTCTTTGTCTGATGCAGTCTTGATAAAGGACAACCATATCAAAGCTGTGGGGAGTATAAAAGAAGCGATAAGAAGGGCAAGAGAGAGCATACCTCATACTATGAAGATAGAGGTTGAGGTAAAGACAATGGATGAGTTTGAAGAAGCAATTGAGGCGGGAGCTGACATTATCATGCTTGACCATTTTGGTCTTGATGAAATGAAAAAAGCTGTAGGGGTAGCGTCAGGAAAAGCTTTGATTGAGGCATCTGGTAACATAACCTTGGAGAATATTGAGGAGATTGCAAAGACAGGGGTTGACATTATCTCTGTTGGTGCAATCACTCACTCTGTAAAAAGCCTTGATATTAGTCTTGACTTTGTAGAATAGTATAAAGAATTACTGGAGGTTAAAATGATCAAAAAGGTTTTCTGCCCACTTGATTGTTTTGACAGCTGTGCAATTTGGGCGGAAGTACAAGATGGCAAAGTTTTAAAACTTTCGGGTAGCAAAGACCATCCCATTACTCGGGGGTTTTTGTGCAAAAAAGGCTATAGACTACTTGACAAAGTTTACTCTGAAGAGAGAATAAAAAGACCCCTCTTGAGAGTGAAAAACGATTTTCATGAGGTTGACTGGAATACTGCACTTGATCTGATAGCAGAGAGAATAGAAGAAATTTTGAAAAAATACAATTCAAGTGCTATTTTGTACTACAGTGGCGATGGGTATGAAGGATATTTGAAGAATATAGAGAGGCTGTTTTTTGATTACTTAGGTGGGGCTACATATTCGGAAGGTAGCCTTTGTTGGGGTGCTGGTTTACTTGCACAAAAGGCAGACTTTGGAAACTCACTTTGCCATTCACCTCTTGATTTATTTAATTCTAATTGGATTGTGCTTTGGGGAAGGAATGCACTTTGGACGAACATTCACCTTTATTATTTTATTTTAGAGGCTAAGAAGAAGGGCAAGAAAGTAATGGTAATTGATATATACAAATCTCCTACTTTTAAGATAGCTGATATAGGAATTGTAATAAAACCATCTTCTGACTCTTATCTTGCTTATGGAGCAATTAAATATATAATTGAAAATGGCAAAGAAGATAGAAGCTTTATTGAGAATCATTCGGTTGGGTTTGATGAAGTAAAGAAAATTGCCGAAAGTCTTTCATATGAAGAGGTTGAAGAAAAGTGTGGAATATCGAAAGAGGTAATTGAGCAGGTTGCACAGGTTTTTCTGCAAAAGCCTGTATCAACCTTTATTGGCTATGGACTACAAAGATATACAAATGGTGTTAATACAGTTAGGACAATTGACTATCTTGTTGCTGTTTCTGGGAATGTAGGCATAAAAGGTGGCGGTGCGAATTTTGCTCACAGGTTTACTCAAAATCTTGAACCTGTTTTCAAAGATGACAAGAGAGCTGTAAATAAGCGCTTTTATAACAGAGCAAAGCTTGGTGAGTATCTCAAAAATTTATCAAATCCGCCAATTGAGTTTGTTTATATCTCAGCAGGAAATCCTGTTTCGCAATGTCCTGATTCTGATTTAGTGTTTAAAGAGCTTCCAAAAAGGTTTGTGGTCAATGTTGACATGTTCTTGACAGCAACATCTTATGCATCTACCTTAATTTTGCCTGCAGCAAGTTTTCTTGAAAAAGAAGACATATTTATACCAAATATGTGGCATGATTATATAGGTATTTCTGAAAAGGCTATCGATAAGATAGGTGAGGCAAAGTCAGAGGTTGAGATAATAAATGAGCTTGCAAAAAGGCTAAATCTTGATTTTCCTATAAAATCCGAGAAAGAATGGGTAGATTTTATAAAACAGCACCTTGAGAAAAACTTAAATATAAGGCTTGATGACCATTTTGCAAGAGGTTCTAATATCAATGTGCCATGGGAAGACAAAGTATTTTTAACAAAGAGTAAGAAGTTTGAGTTTAAAAATAATGCTGTAGGTGTTGCTGTGCCAGCTTTGGACAATAGCCAAAAACCTTTTAAAAATCAGCTGAGGCTTGTGACCATTCACTCTGACAAAACGCTGCACTCTCAAGAGTTTTTTGAAAGGAGAAAGCTCGCTTATATCAATCCTCTTGATGCAAAGAGGTTAAATATCTCAGACAAGGACAAAATTTTAATATACAATGGATGTGGAAGTTTTATTTTGGACGCGTGCATAAGCGAAAAAGTAGGTAGAGGATTTATAATTGTTGAAGAGGGATTCCAAAACGAAAAGATAGAGACAATAAATTCGTGTCTTTTTGGTTTAACAGCTGAAGAGGGTTCTCAGGCTGCTTATAACTCTAATTTTGTGTTTGTCAAAAAGGTGGTAACATGAAGAATTTGTTTATACTTGCGGGTGGAAAGTCAAGCCGACTTGGATTTGATAAGCTAAATATAACCATTTATGGGAAGAACATTGTTGAAATAATAGACCAGAACATAGGGGATTTGTTTGATCAGAAGTTTATTGTTGTAAAAGAAGAAAAAGCCTTGAGAATAAAAGATTTTAAAATAATAAAAGATATACTTGAGATTGAGGCACCTATGGCGGGGGTTATTAGCAGTTTAATGTATTCTCAAAGCGACAAAAATTTTGTTTGTGCATGTGACATGCCGTTTATAAAAAGAGAGCTGATTAGGTATATGCTACAGTTTGAAGGATATGATGCAGTTGTACCATTTTACAATGGTTATTTTGAACCACTTTGCTCTGTCTACAGCAAAACCTTTTTAAATATTGCACTTGATTGTGTGAGCAAAGGAGTACTTTCGCTTACCTTTGCGATTAAAAATTCAAATGTAAAGAGGATAGAGCTGAGTGAAATACTGCAATTCGATAGCAGTCTAATGAGTTTTAAAAATATAAACACCAAGTCAGATTTGGAGGAGGCAAATGAAGAATTTAAACTTGAGTATACCAAATATATTTGATTTGAGCAAAATAGATGTATCAAGAGATTTTATAGAGAAAAGAATTGACATAGAGATTGAAACACAAGAATTTTTTGAATACGTAAACTCTAAGATAAACGTTGACAGAGTTGGTGAGGTTGTGTTTGCTGTAAAAGATGGTGATTCTATTTTGCTTGTAAGACAGGGCGAGTACCCTCAAGGTTTGTATAGGGTGCCATCAGGTGGGATTGGAATTGGTGAAAATGTGATTGATGCTTTGAAAAGAGAGGTAAAAGAAGAACTTGCAATTGAGGTTCAAAAGTTTTATCTAATAGGTGTTATTGAGTACAATTTGTTTTATAAAGACAAATCGTATAAGTTTTTCTCTTTTGTCTTCTTGATAGAGGGTTACAAAAAAGACAGCTTTGCAAAAACTGATGGAGAGATTTCAGAAGTTTTACCTGTGAAAATACCAAAGATAAAAGATTATTGTGATATTATTGAGCGCCAGAACGGTTTTTGGAAAGACTGGGGGAGCTTGCGTTACCATTCTACCTATCTTGTATATGAATACCTGACACAAAAGAGAATAGATTGAAGAGGTGTTTTTATCATATGGCAAAGGTATTCTTGGCAAAAGGGAAAGGGTTGAGGGTTGAAAGTGGACATCCTTGGGTGTTTAGACACGAGGTTGAGAGGATAGATGGGGAGTTTGAAGATGGCGATATTGTGGAAGTTTACAACTTCAAAAATAAGTTTGTAGGGAAAGGTTTTATAAACTCAAAATCCCAGATTTTGGTAAGAATTCTTACAAGAAAAAATGAAGAGATTAACATAGATTTTTTCAAAAAAAGAGTTCAAGATGCCTGGGAGTATAGGAAGAGTATAGGGTATCTTGATAACTGTAGACTTATCTTTGCAGAGGCTGATTTTCTGCCGGGGCTTATTGTTGACAAGTTCAATGATGTTTTGGTTATGCAAACACTTTCAAAAGGTGTTGACAGATATAAAGATAAGCTGGTAGATATATTAGTTGATGTGGTGAGTCCAAAAGCAATCTATGAGAGAAATGATGCAAAGGTAAGAGAGATTGAAGGACTTGAGCTGAAGAAAGGCTTTTTATATGGAAAGTCTTCTACAGAGGTTGAGATAGAAGAAAATGGTATAAAGATGATTGTTGATATAGAAAATGGACAAAAGACAGGGTATTTTTTAGACCAAAAGGAAAATAGAGTTGCAATCAGGAATTTTGTCAGTGGAAAGACCGTTCTTGACTGTTTTTGCCATACAGGTGGTTTTACAATAAATGCTGCAAAGTTTGGTGCATCTAAGGTCATTGGAGTTGATATTTCAGACACAGCAATTGAGCAGGCAATGAAAAATGCAAAACTGAACGGTGTTGAAAGTAAGTGTGAGTTTATAGTTGCGAATGTCTTTGACTATTTAAATGAGCTTGATGACAAAAAGGAAAAGTATGATGTTGTAATTTTAGACCCGCCAGCGTTTGCTAAAAGTATTCATACAATTGAGAATGCAAAAAGGGGATATAAAGAGATAAACTTAAGAGCTATGAAGATACTCAAAAAAGGTGGAATTCTCGTCACATGTTCGTGCTCACATTATATGAAACCAGATTTGTTCTTTGAGGTAATAAAAGATGCAGCAAAGGATGCAAAAAAGACCTTGAGAATGATTGAGTATAGAACACAGGCAAAAGACCACCCGTATCTTATAAACTATGAAGAGTCGCTGTACTTAAAATGCTTTATTTTCCAAGTTTTATAGAGCTTGAAGAGGGGGTAAATTTTAAAATTGAACTTACCAGAAGAGTTTTTGTCAAAGATGGAAGAGATTTTGAAAGATGAGTTTGAAGACTTTGTAAAGGTGTATGATTTTGATAGCTACAAGGGATTTAGGGTGAATACTGCAAAGGTCTCGGTTGATGAATTCATGAAGCGAATTGGTATAGAATTTGAAAAAGTCCCATGGTGTGAAGACGGGTTTTATATAAACGATGAAATAAGACTGAGCAAGCATCCATACTATTTTGCAGGACTTATATATATCCAAGAACCTTCAGCGATGTTTCCTGTTGAAGCTTTGGATGTGAAAGAGGGAGAAAAGGTTTTAGATTTGTGTGCGGCACCGGGTGGAAAGACTATCCAGATAGCAGCAAAGATTGGACCAAGCGGTATGCTTATATCAAACGATGTCAAACCAAGTAGGATAAAGGCACTTGTTAAGAATGTAGAAAATCTTGGACTTACTAATGTTGTGATTTTGAATAACAAGCCAAAAGAAATAGCTGAAAGTTATGGTGCATACTTTGACAAGATTTTAGTTGATGCACCTTGTTCAGGTGAAGGGATGTTTCGCAAGGACCCAGCAGCTGCTAAAAAATGGACTTCTAATCATCCACAAAAGTATATCAACTTGCAAAGAAGTATTATGACAGAAGTGGATGAGCTTTTAAAAGTAGGTGGTGAGATAGTTTATTCTACTTGTACATTTGAGCCCGAAGAAAATGAAGGGATAATCGACTGGTTCTTGAAAAAACACAAAAACTATGAGGTCATTGAAATAAAAAAATATCCTGGATTTTCTGATGGGCTTGAGATAAATGGAAATCTTGAGCTTAAAAAAGCTGTTAGAATCTATCCACACAAAGTTAAAGGTGAAGGGCATTTTGTCTGCAAGTTGAAAAAGGTAAAAGAAAGTGGCAATGAATGGGTTTTTGAACCGCAAAGGTATCAAGTAGACAAAAGCGATTTAGAAATTTTTGAAAGATTTTGTCATAAACACTTGAATATAGATTTTGAAATGTTCGAAAACAGGGTATTTTATAAAAAGGCTGACAAGCTTTATTTAGGATTTGAAGGGCCGTTTGACAAGATTACTCCTATAAGAAATGGGCTTTTACTTGGAGAGGTTTACAAAGGGAGGTTTTATCCTTCAGCACACCTTATTTCCAGTCTCAAGTTTGAAAATCTTAAAAAGTTTATCAACTTTTCTGCAGATGATGAAAGACTTATTAGGTATCTCAAAGGCGAGACTATTGAAAATGTTGAAAATTTAAACGGTTTTGTTGGTGTGTGTGTGGATGGTTTTACACTTGGCTGGGGTAAGGCAGAAGGGCATATAATAAAGAACTATTTCCCAAGAGGGTGGAGATTAGAGTAAATATGAGACTTGACAAGTTTTTAGCGCACAGTGGTTTTGGGACAAGAAGAGAGATAAAAAGTTTGATAAAGGAAGGTCTTGTGAAGGTAAATGGGAGGCAAGCAAAAAGCCCAGACTTGAAAATTGATGAGGACATAGATATTGTCCAGGTGGGAGATGAAATTGTACAATTAAAAAGGTGGATTTATATTATGATGAACAAGCCTCAAGGATATGTTTGTTCAAATGAAGATCCGTTTTCGCCTACAGTGTTTTCACTTATTCCTGAGAAGCTAAAGTATAGAAATTTACACACTGTTGGCAGGCTTGACAAGGACGCTGAAGGTCTTTTGATACTCACAAACAACGGAGAATATACACACAAGGTTATATCCCCTAAAAAACATGTGGAAAAGGAATATTTTGTTAAGCTTGAAAATGAGGTTGATATTCAAAGATTAAAAGAGTTTGAAAATGGGGTTGTTTTGGATGATGGTTATAAAACATTGCCAGCAAAATATACTATAATAGATAGCTATACAGTTACCCTTGTTGTACACGAAGGAAAGTACCATCAAGTAAAGAGAATGTTTGAAGCAATTGGTAATAAAGTTGTGTATTTGAAACGTATTAGAATAGGAGAACTAAAGTTAGATGAAAATCTAAAGCCTGGCGAGTACAAGGTGATAGATGAGCCTGAGGCCTTTTTGGTATTTGAATAATCAGCTTTTTAAAAGGAGGATTTTTGAAGGAATGAGACAGACAAGGACGAGAAATCTTATCAAAATTTCCATATTTGGTGCACTGGCTTTTGTTGTGATGCTAATTGAATTTCCACTTGGAATATTCCCTGACTTTCTGAAACTTGATTTTAGTGACTCAGTAGCGCTTATTATCTCATTTGCCTTAGGACCTTTGTCAGGGGTTGCAGTTGAGTTTTTGAAAAATGTACTTCACCTTTTTGTTACAAAAACAGCTGGAATAGGTGAGTTTGCAAACTTTATAATAGGTGGTTGTTTTGTATTTGTTGCAGGATACATATACAGTAGGAACAGAACAAAAAAGGGAGCTATATTGGCTTTAGTAATATCTACCGTAGTTTTTTCAATCTGGGCAGGGATTTTGAACTACTTTGTGCTACTTCCTTTATATGAAAAGGCTTTGAAGTTTCCTATAACAGAGATAGTAAAACTTGCTGCAAAGTTCAATAGTCTCATTACTGACAAGTTCACTCTGGTATTATTTTCAATTATACCGTTTAACCTCATTAAAGGGTCCATAATATCTATTGTGACATTTGTGCTTTATAAGCGACTTTCAAAGATTGTAAAAAGATAGGAGATGAAAAAATATGGGTGTGTATTTTGAAAATGAGTTTGGTAAGATAGAGATAACAAATGATTGTATTGCCACAATAATAGGACTTAGCAGCATGGAAAGCTATGGCGTTGTTGGAATGGCATCAAAGAGTGTTACAGATGGGATTGTAAATTTGCTTGGAAGAGAAAATCTGCAAAAGGGTATAAAAGTCATAGCAGAAAATGGAGTTGTCAATGCTGATATCCATATAATTGTGGAATATGGCACGAGGATTCCTGTAATTGCTCAAAATATCAAGGAAAGGGTTTCGTATGCAATTGAGAAGTACACAGGACTGAAGAGTGGTAATATTAATATTTATGTGGATGGTATTCGCTTGTAAGAAGCTGAGGAGGATGTATTATGAAATTTTTAACAGCAGATGTATTAAAGGATATGCTAAAGTCAACCAACAATTATTTAAAATTGAACATAAAAAAGATTAATGCTCTGAATGTCTTTCCTGTACCAGATGGGGATACAGGCACAAACATGTCTGCTACACTTGACAGTAGCATTAAAGAGATTGATAGCAAGGTTTTTAAAAGTGTTGATGAACTTATGAATGCAGTAGCTTTTGGAAGCTTAAAAGGTGCCAGAGGAAACTCTGGAGTTATACTTTCACAGCTTTTGAGAGGCTTTGCAAAAGAGCTAAAAGGAAAAGATGTATTGGACATTCCAACCTTTGTTGCCTGTCTTAAATCAGCATCTGCCAGTGCTTACAGAGCAGTAATGAAACCAACAGAAGGTACAATGCTGACTGTTGCCAGAGGAATAGCCGAGGATGTTGAAAGGGAAGCTTTGTCAAATTCTATAAGTGAAATAGAAGAACTTCTTGAGTTATGCGTTCTGAGCGGCAGAAAATGGCTCAGCAAAACCCCTGAGATGTTGCCTATCTTAAAAGAAGCAAATGTTGTTGACAGTGGTGGTATGGGGCTTGTTGTAATTTTTGAAGGGATGTATAAATTTTTGAAAGAAGGAATTAGTTTCGAAGATGTACAAGAAGAAGCTGTTAATGAAGTAGCTTCTATTAAAACTAATGAGATAAAGTTTACTTACTGTACAGAGTTTTTTATAACAGGACTTAAGAGAAATATTGAGGATGAGTTTAAAGAATATCTTCAAACTATAGGGGATTCAATAATAGTAATACAGGATGGAGAGATTTTAAAAACCCATGTTCATACAAATTCACCTGGTAAGGTAATAGAAAAGGCTTTGAAATATGGAGAGCTTATAAATATAAAGATTGACAATATGAAATATCAGCATCAAGAGTTTGTGAAGGCTGAAACAGCCCAAAAAGAAGATGAGAATATTGAGGATGAAATGATTACCAAGGAATATGGATTTGTTGCTGTATCTCAGGGAGAAGGCTTTAACGAGATTTTAAAAGGTTTGGGTGTTGACTTTATTATAGAAGGCGGTCAGACAATGAACCCCAGCGCAGAGGATTTTATAAGTGCCATAAAAAATGTCCCGGCTAAAAATATATTTGTATTTCCAAACAACAAAAACGTTATAATGTCAGCTGAACTGTCTCTTCAGCTAATCAATACAAAGAAAAACGTAAAAATAGTAAAAACTAATAACATTCCAGAGTGTATTGCAGCACTCATACGATTTGACATAAATTCAGATGTTGAAACAAATATCCAGCGTATGCAAGAAGCGATAGATTCTATAAAGGTTGCTGAGATTACTCAAGCTGTGAGAGACACAAAGATTAATGGTTTTGAGATAAAAGAAGGTGATTTTATAGGAATATCTAAAAAAGAGATAATACAATCTGGCAAAGATCTTATAAAAGTTGCAAGCTCTTGTGCAAAGAAGATTGTTGATGACAGCACTCAAATTTTGAGCATCTACTATGGTAAAAATGTTAGTTCTGATGACGTTCAAAAATTGGTAGAAAATCTTAAAGCTGAATATCCTCAAATTGACATAGAAAGCTATGAAAGTGGAAATGACATTTATCATTTTATAATTGTTGCTGAGATGTGATGGAAAGATGAAGCTACTTGAAAAAGAGATAAGATACCTAAAAGGAGTAGGGGAAAATAGAGAAAAACTTTTTAAGAAGCTTGGTATCAAAAAGGTTGAAGATTTACTCTGGCACATTCCAAGAAAATACCTCGATTATAGCAAACTAAAGAAGATAAAAGATCTTTCAGATGGTGAGATAGAATCATTTGTAGGGACTATTTGTGGAAAACCAACCGAGATAGAGACAAAAAGTGTTAAGATAATAAAAATACCTGTTGAAGATGGTACAGGTATTGTTACAACCGTTTGGTTTAACCAGGATTATATAAAAAATGTTTTAAAAGAAGGAGAGGTGTTTTGCTTTTCGGGCAAAATAGAGAGAAGAGGTTTTTATATTGAAGTGAAAAATCCTGAATTTGAAAAATATGACCAAAACCTTCTTCACACGGGAAGGATTGTCCCTGTTTATAACTCAACAGAAGGGTTATCTCAAAAGGTAATGAGAAACATTGTAAATAATCTATTAGAACAGGTTGAAGGGCAGCTTGAAGATGTCATTCCGCCATACATAAGACAAAAATATCATTTGAGTGAAATAAACTTTGCGATGAGAAATATCCACTTTCCAGACAACATGCTAAGCCTTAGCCTTGCACGAAGAAGGCTTGTGTTTGAAGAGTTTTATCTTTTGCAGCTTTCTCTTTTGCTACTTAAAGAGAACATAGAGAAAAATAAGGGAGTAAAGGTAGAAAATGTAAAAGAAAATATAGAAGAATTTAAACGACTTTTGCCGTTTGAGCTAACAAGTGCCCAAAAACGTGTTTTGGATGAAATAGCAGATGATTTAGAAAGTTCTAAACAGATGAACAGGCTCATACAAGGTGATGTTGGCTGTGGAAAGACGGTTGTTGCTTTAGCTGCTGCATATGCTACAATCAAAGGTGGGTATCAGGTTGCACTAATGGCTCCAACTGAGGTTTTGGCTATCCAGCACTACAATGAGAGCAAGAAGTATTTTAAAAATGGAATAAATGTGCGGCTTCTTATTGGCTCAACACCTAAAAAAGAAAAAGAGGTAATTCTAAAAGAGATTGAATATGGGCTTTGTCATATGGTGATAGGCACACATGCCCTAATTCAAGAAGATGTTAAATTCAAAAATTTGGGCCTTGCGATTACTGATGAACAACACAGATTTGGGGTAATACAAAGAGTGGAACTTACAAAAAAAGGAGATTCTCCAAACATACTTGTTATGACAGCAACTCCTATACCAAGGACATTGAGTCTTGTATTGTATGGCGACCTTGATATATCTATAATAGATGAGATGCCACCGGGCAGAAAGAAGATTTTGACGTATGCAGTTGATGAGAGTTTTCGCACACGTGTTTATAACTTCATTAAAAAACAGCTTGATGAAGGAAGACAAGTTTACTGGATTTGTCCTTTGATTGAGGAATCTGAGACATTAAATGCAAAGTCTGCTGTGGAGTTTGCAAAATCGTTAAAAGAAGGGTTTTTTAGAGATTACAATATAAGTTGTCTGCATGGGAAACTTTCTTCAAAAGAGAGAGATAAAGTGTTGCAAGACTTCAAAGAGGGCTTGATTCACATATTAGTATCAACAACAGTGGTTGAGGTTGGTATAAATGTTCCAAATGCAACTGTGATGGTGATTGAAAACGCAGAGAGATTCGGCCTTGCACAACTTCACCAGCTTCGTGGGAGAGTTGGCAGAGGAGAGCATCAGTCATACTGTATACTGTTTAATCAAAGTGATTCTGAGATATCCAAAAAAAGAATGATTGCAATGACAAAAAGTCAAAATGGATTTGAGATTGCCGAGATGGATTTGAAACTGAGAGGACCTGGTGATTTGTTTGGAACAAAACAACACGGTCTTATGAACTTTAGGATTGCAGATATAGTAAGTGACATTGAGATTTTAAAAGAAGCGCGAAAAGCGGCTGAAGAGACCATTAGATTAAATCTTCTTGATAAGAGCTTGCTGGAAAGAATTAATAAACAATTTTACAATAATATTGAAAATATTGGTCTTTAAACCCTTTCAAAAATTTCTTGTTATAATAGCTTGAAAACTGCACATATTAAATAGTGAAAACAGAAAATAAAGCTGATAAAAAAGGGGGTTTAAAGGCCGTGGCAAGAAACAGAAAATTAGTTCCAGAAGCAACAAAGGCATTGGACCAGTTAAAAACAGAGGTTGCAAGCTCAATTGGTGTTCAACTCAAACCTGGTTACAATGGTGATTTGACAGCAAAGCAAGCAGGTTCAATTGGCGGATATATGGTGAAGAGAATGATTCAGGACTATGAAAACAGGGCTGCTGGCAAGTAATAGAACTGACAAGAGTTTTAAAGATACACAACAGCGAAGGGACTTTTGAGGTCTCTTCGTTGTTGTTTTTTTAGAGGGATTTTTATATAATCAATATATAAACAAATTGTAGGCAATATCTAAAATGAGAGTAATTAGTGGGCAAAACAAAGGAAGAAGGCTAAAAAGTGCGAATATTCAAGGTTTGCGACCAACCTCTGACAGGGTAAAAGAGGCTCTTTTTAATATGCTCTCTCCTTTTTTAAATGAAGAAGTCGTTGTTGCTGATCTATTTGCTGGGACAGGAAATGTTGGTATAGAGTTTTTGTCTCGTGGTGTAAAAGAAGTTGTATTTGTTGAAAAGAATGAAAGATGTGTGCAGCTTATAAAGGAAAATCTTAAAGATTTAGGTTTATCAGAAAGGGCAAAAGTATTTAAAACTGATGTATTGAAATTTTTAAGGTCAAGACATTGTCCTGTTTTTGACATTATATTTTTGGACCCTCCTTATAAATCTACTTATGCAGCAGAATGTATAGAGGAGATACTTAAAAATAATAAAATCTCTCAAAATGGATTCATAGTTGTTGAGTCAAATTTAAATTTTAATTTTGAGAATTCAAACATTACTATCTTTAGACAAAGAGAATATGGGGATACAAAAATCACAATATTTAGCTTTGGGGGTAGACAATTTGAAGATAGGAGTATATCCAGGGAGTTTTGACCCGGTCACAAATGGTCATCTTGATATCATTGAAAGAGCTTCTAAGATTTTTGACAAATTGATTGTTGCAGTACTTGTTAATCCTAACAAGACACCTGTTTTTGACATAGAAGAAAGAGTAGAGCTTTTGAAAGAGACAACTGAACATTTGCCAAATGTTGAGGTAAAAGCGTTTAAAGGTCTTTTGATTGACTTTATGAAACAGGAGAATGCAAAGGTTATAGTCAAAGGGTTGAGAGCAGTGTCAGACTTTGAGTATGAATTTCAAATGGCCCTTTTGAACAAAAAATTAGAGCCGTCAATTGAAACAATCTTTATGATGACAAATAGTAAATACTCATATTTGAGCTCAAGTATGGTTAAAGAAGTTGCAAGGTTTGGTGGGTGTATTGAAGACTTAGTGCCCGAAAAGATTGCTAAAAAGGTCATGAAAAAATTGAATAAGAAATATGCTGAAATGGAGGAAAACAAGTAATGGGTGAGCTCAGTATTTTGGAACTTTTAGAGAGAATGGAAGAGATTTTAGAAAGTAGCAAGTCAATTCCCTTTACATCAAAGGTGATGGTAGAGAAAGATGAGCTTCTTGAGATTATCAAAGAAATAAGACTTCTTCTTCCACAAGAGCTATCTCAAGTCAAGTGGGCGAAGGAAGAGAGAAAGAAGATTTTAGAAAGAGCACAAAAAGAGGCAGAGGCTATTATAAGCGATGCTGAGAGCAAAGTTAAGGGATTAGTTGATGAAACCGAGATTGTAAAGATGGCAGAAAAAAGAGCTGAGGAAATTATCCAGAAAGCTAAAGAACATGCAAAAGAGTACAGGATTATGGCACAGACATATACAATAGAGCTTTTAGAACAAACCAAGAAGACTATTGAAAACATAGTAAAAGAACTAAATGATAATATTGACCAGATAAAACAGAAAAATACATAAACTATATGACTACAAATATTATCAAAAGGATTACAACTGACAGTATTGCATGAATGCATTTTCCAACAAAATATGTTTTAATAGGCAACTCAGCTTCTTTCAAAAATGAGATAGATTGGAAATGGACGCTCATTCCGCCCCACGAGATAATAAATACGCATGCTAAAAGTTTATAAAAGGCTGAAAAGGTTTGGGATTTGCTAATTAGAATTGTTCCGTTTGTAATCTCAAAAAATCCGTATAAAAGTCCTTGTATTAGGTCTTTATTTATCCCAAAAAGTTTATGTGAGGTATTATAAAAAAATGGGTATATCTTAAAATATTCAAAGACGAAATTTAGGTTGAAAAACAGTGTTATAAACCCACCAATCAACAATATTGCTTCAATGGAGTCTTTTACTGACCGTGACAGAAGATTTCCAAGGTCAAAGTTTATATTAACGTTGTAGTTTTTAGATGAAACCCGTTCTTTTTTAGAAAAAGCAGAAACAAATAAGGCAAGAATTATGCTTGCCAAGGTATGAGCAAAAAAAAGGATATATCCTTGGGTTTTTGAATTTAAGAGGTTAATTCCCACAGTACCGATTATAAAAAGTGGACCTGAGTTGTTGACATAGTGCAAAAGCTTAATTGCCTCTTTTTTAGTGATGAGGTTTTCTTTGTATAGACTGCATACCGTTTTGACACCTACTGGATATCCAGACAGAAGCCCAACTATGAAAGCAAAGAGCCCTTGGGAAGAGATCTTAAAGATGTTCTTTGCTACAGGTAAGAATATGAACGATATATAGCTTATTATTCTTGAATTTACAAGCAAATTGATGATGAGAAAATAAGGGAAAAGTGATGTCACAACTCTTTGTGCCCACAAGAGTATGGAGGTTTTGGTTGTTTCGATAATTGCATGAGGATTTAAGAATATACATACAAAGTAAAGTAGACATAAAATAATTATGGTAAAGTTATATATGGTTTTCAAAACAAACGACCTCAGAAGCTCATAAATGTCTATTAAAAATTCTATTATTTTTTGGAGGTAAAAATGAAAAAAGTATCAGTTGCTCTTGGGTCTGGAGCAATGAGAGGATTTGCTCATATTGGAGTAATAGAGGTTTTAGAAAAGGAGTTTGAGTTTGAAGCATTCTCAGGTTGTAGTATAGGTGCTGTGATAGGTGCTTTTTACTGTTTGGGGTATGATTTGACATTGATTTATAAGATTGCAAGAGAGATGAGAAATGATATATTGATAGACTTTAAAATCAAAAAAAACGCCCTTATTTCTGGCAAGAATATAGAGGATATATTGAGGATTTTTTTGAGGGACAAGAAGTTCAGCGATTTGAAATATCCATTTTATGTTGTGGCAACAGACCTATTGCGAGGAGAACAGGTTGTTTTCAAAGAAGGAAGTCTGTATGATGCAGTAAGGGCAAGTATATCAATTCCAGGGATTCTTCCACCTGTGAAATCAAATAATACAGTTTTAGTAGATGGGGCAGTTGTCGACAAGGTGCCAGCAAAGGTCTTAAAGGAAAACGGACATGGGTTTGTAATTGGTGTTGACGTATCATGTAAGAATATAACAAAAGAGCCAAAAAATGTTTTTGAAATGATAATGACAACAATAGATATCATGGGTGAGGAAATTTTTAGACTAAAACAAAACTATATTGACTATCTTATAAAGATTGAGCTTGACGATATAAACCCTTATACACTTGTTGACATAGATAAAGCATACGAAAGAGGGAGAGAAAGAGCAAAAGAGGCAGTTGAGAACATAAAAAAACTACTCTCCTGAAGGAATATATATTGGATGCTGCTTAAATTCTAACTGGAGGTATTTATGAGACTCTTTGTATTTTAACGCATGAAGTTGAGAGGCCCTTATCTCTAATTCAAGAAGACTATTGTACTCAGGATTTTTTATGATATAACTGTCAAGCTTTGTAATGTACTCTACTTTTTCTTTGATGCTACTTAAATACTTTTTGCCTCTGCTATTGAACCCTAAAACTCTTATATATGGTTTTGTAGAAAGAAGCGTTTTCTGATTTACTTTACTATCTACAAGACAGTGAATGAATATTCTCTGAAGTCGAGTAAGTGTGTATCTTTTTGTCTTAACTTTTGAAAAAAGGTCTTCAACACTGCTTGAATTAAAAATGTGTTTATAGAACCTATTTTCAAGTCCTTCTTTTACATCGAACTGCTCTTTCAGAAAATCCTTATAGAATATTGCTCTATAGAGAAAAAATTCAAAAAAGTCACTGAGACTAACAGGTCCTCTTCCACTTTTGATCTCTTCTATTAAAACTTGATAGGAAAATGGAGGCATTTTATCCCTGATGAGCTCTAAGTTATTAATATTTTGCCTGATTGCTGTTGCTGAGCAAAAACTGCTACTTCCTAAGTTTGGGTCATTATAAAAGCTTCCAACTCTTTTTATTGTCAGTGGTTCTATCTTCGAATTTGTTCTCAAAATCCATTTAATATACTCAATACCAAGTATATTATTTGGCAAAAACTCAAAATCTTCTTTGCTTACCCTTTTTAATGCAAGTTCGCGGGCTTTTGGAAATGAATGTCCTTCTTTTAAGTAAATTTTCAAATACTTTTTAAACTCCTCTTCTTCAAAAGCCAAATGCATTGCTATTTTTTTTAAAAGATTTATATCTCCCGCTTCTGAGCCAAATACTACCCAGTCTACACCTAAACTGTTTAAGATAGAGATTGCTCCATATGCAAAGAGTTCAGCACTGTTACATGCATACGCGAATGGAAGTTCAAAAACCACATCCACACCATTTAAAAGTGCCATTTTAGTTCGTGCCCATTTATTGACAATTGCAGGTTCTCCTCTTTGTATAAAGTTTCCGCTCATCACGGCAACAACAACATCTGCGCCTGTTATTTCTTTTGTTTTTTGCAAATGGTACAAATGTCCGTTATGAAAAGGGTTGTACTCAACAACTATTCCAGCAGCCTTCAATTTAAGTCAAGACACTCCTTTTCCTTTGAGGTAAAGTCTTAAGAAGATAATATCAGAAAAGTTTTTTACAAACAAGAAAGATTTTAAGAGTATAATTTTAAATATAGAAAAAAGCTTGAGTTTGACAATAAAGATTTTAATCTGATAAACTATCAAAAAAAGCAATTAAATAGGGGGCGAAACTTTAAGTGGATTACTTCTTAAGTGAAGAACAAAAGGTTATAAAAAGATTAGCAAAGAGGATTTCTGATGAGGTCATATCAAAAGTGGCAGGAAAATATGATAAAGAAGGAATATTTCCAAGAGATATATTAAATTTATTAGCATACACTGAGCTAACAGGCGTTTATATTCCAAAAGAGTACGGTGGTTTTGGTGGCGGTGTAATGGAGATGTGTCTTGTTGTTGAAGAGCTTTCAAGAAACTGTGCAGGGATAGCTGTGTCATACGCAGCAACTGCTTTGGGTGCCTACCCAATAATGCTCTATGGAACACAGGAGCAGAAGAAGAAGTACCTCACGAAGATTGCAAAAGGCGAGGCAATTGCTGCATTTGCTTTGACAGAGGCTGATGCAGGAAGTGATGTTAGCAGTATTAAGACAGTGGCTGAAAAAGATGGAGATTTTTATATCTTAAACGGGAGTAAACACTGGATAACAAACGGCGGTGAAGCTGATATCTATGTTGTGTTTGCAGTAACAGACAAGTCAAAAGGACCACGAGGCATTTCTGCGTTTATTGTAGAAAAAGGATATGAAGGTTTCTATTTTGGAAAAAAAGAAGACAAGATGGGAATTAGGGCATCTTCTACTACTGAACTTGTGTTTGAGAATTGTAAGGTACCAAAGGAGAATTTATTGGGAAGAGAAGGCACGGGATTTATCATTGCCATGAAGACATTCGACAGAACAAGACCGGGTGTTGCTGCAATGGCTATTGGAATTGCACAGGGGGCATATGAACATGCATTAAAGTACGCAAAAGAAAGAGTGCAATTTGGTCAGCCTCTTTCGTCTTTCCAGGCAATTCAGCACATGCTTGCTGATATGTACATAAACATTGAAGCGGCAAGGGCACTTTTGTACTCTACGTGTAGGATGATTGACAGTGGAGCAAAAGACTATACAAAAGAATCTTCTGCCTGCAAGGTGTTTGCATCAGATGTAGCTATGAAGGTCACAATTGATGCTGTTCAAATCATGGGTGGAAACGGGTATGTAAAAGATTATCCTGTTGAGAAGATGATGAGAGATGCAAAGGTGACTCAGATATTTGAAGGTGCTAATCAGATTCAAAGAAATATTATTGCATCTGAGATTGTAAAAGAATTATAAAAAGAGGTGGAAAAAGGTATGAACATTCTTGTTTGTGTTAAGCAGATAATTGATCCAGATAAAATGGAATATAGTCCCATCACCAAAACAGTAAAAAGAAATCCTCAACATTTGTTGAACAACCCAGCCGATTTAAGTGCACTTGAGTTTGCCTTGAGGGTAAAAGATACATTTCCTGATTCTCGAGTATATACACTTAGCATGGGTGCTTTGGAGTGCAAGGATAGAATAAAAGAAATTGTTGAGCTTGGTATTGATGAGGCAATTCTTTTGAGCGACAAAAGGCTCGCAGGATCTGATGCGTCAGCTACCTCCTATGCACTCTCTTGTGCTATTAAGAGTTTAGGAAAGTTTAATTTGATACTTTGTGGTGAGCATTCGCTTGATGGTGAGACCTCAATTGTTCCACCCCAGATTGCTGAGTATTTGGGAATTTGTCATATGACATCTATAGTTGATATAAAGCCAAAGGACCAAAATACACTTGAGGTTGTAAAGAAAATTGAAAATGCCTTGGTAAGGTTTGAGATAAAACTTCCTGTATTGCTCTCAGTTAAAAAAGATAGTAATTCTGTGAGATTTCCAAAGTTGAGTTTTATGATAAGAGCACTTTCATATGAGCCTAAGATTCTAACCTTAGATAACTTAAAAGATATTGATGTTAAAAGGATAGGACTTGAGGGTTCAAAGACAACTGTAGATGAGTTTGAAGAAGAAAAAATAGAAAACTTTAGCTGTGAGATTTTTGAACAAGGTAATTTCAAAGAGATTGAGTGTATAGTTGATGCAGTATTGAAATATATCTAATGTTTGTAAAATTCAATACTTCAAGGGGGTTATAAGAAGTAAATGGAATATACAATATTTGTACCTGTTATTTTCAAAGAGGATAAACTTCAAAAGGTCAATTCACTTTTATCTCTTATTGAGAGCAAGGTTAGTAAACCAAAGAAAATAATAGTAGTAATATATACAAATACATTTTTGGATGAGGTTTTGTTAAATCAGCTTAAACTTTTTGATGACTGTCAGGTTTTTATATATCCAAATAGTAACTTTAATTTTTATGAAGGTCCATACATTGAGGCAGTTACAAAAAGTATAGAAGAGTTCAAACCTCAGATGGTGGTAGCACTTTCAGATGAGTTTATGAAGTCAGTTTTAGCAAGGGTTGCAGTAAGGTTTTCAGCAGGCTTTGTAGTTGATTGCTTTGACATACAGTTTGACGAATCATCTGAAAAGTTTATCTTTTTAAAGCCTGCATATGGATCCAATATAAACGCCAAAATCTCTGTAAAGGACTCACCTATTACATTTGTTACCATAAAACCAAAAAGTGGTATTGAATGCTTAGATGATAGCCAGAGGGATGTTGTAATTTGCAGGAGGCAAATAGAAATTGAAAATAAAGCTGATCAAATTAGTTTTATAGAAAAAATTGTGCTTGAAACTATTGATAACAAACTTGAAAGTGCTAAAATAGTTATTGGTGTCGGGAGAGGAATTAAAGACAAAGAAAATCTAAAGTATGCATATGAGCTTGCAAGCCTGTTAGGCGGTGCAGTTGGTGTTACTCGACCTCTTGTTGATTTGGGATGGGCTGACAAAGAGCTCCAGATTGGACAGAGTGGCAAGACTATCTCACCCGATATTTATTTTGCATTTGGTATTTCAGGTGCTGCTCATCACATCTGTGGGATTGGAAAGCCAAAAATTTTAATTGCAGTAAATAAAAACAAAGATGCAGAGATATTTAAAATTGCAAACTACGGGATTGTAGCAGATGCGACGCAGACCATGAAAATTTTCATTAGAGTATTTAAAGAAAGGTTGGGAAAGTGCTAAGAGATTTTCCAAAAATGGAGGAGAAGGATGAGAAAAAGAGCCCTTTTGGCTTTATTGCTGATTTTTATTTTATTATTTTCGGCTTCTTGTTCTCTTATAAATACAGAAGAAAGCTTTTGGCGAAACAACTTAAAAGAGTTTTTAGCTAAAGATGTCTGCAGTATATTCTTTTTAGATGTTGGGCAAGGTGACAGCATATTAATAAAATCTCCAGAAAATAGATTTGTTTTAGTAGACTCAGGACCAAACACTGCTGAGGACAAGATTTTAAAGATTTTTAACATCTTAAATATAAAAAGCTTTGACGTTGTGATTGCTACACACCCACATGAAGACCATATTGGAAACATGGATAAGATAATTTCAGAGTTTGATGTTAAAAGATTTTATACTATAGATAAGACAACAAATACCCAAACATTTGAAAATATGCTAAAGGCACTAAAAGAAAAAGGTCTAAAGATAAATATTGTAAGGCCATATGATAGAATCTCAATAAATGGTGTTTTGTTTACATTTTTATCTCCGTTAAAAGATTACGAAGATTTGAACGACTCAAGTGCTGTGACAATGGTGGAGTTTGCAAAAAGAAGAGTACTGCTCACTGGTGATATTTCAAAAGATGTAGAATATGATATGCTAAGAGCAAATGAGGATGTTAGAGCTGATGTTTTAAAAGTTTCTCATCATGGAAGCTATGCTGCCACAAGTAGTAGCTTTCTTAACAAAGTAGACCCACAGCTTGCGGTAATAAGTGTTGGAAAAGATAACCCATATGGTCATCCTCATAGCTCTACATTGAAGAGGTTGAAAAATCATCACATAAAGGTTTTAACAACAATGGACAATGGTAATATTGTAGTTATAATCTCGCCAGATGGAAATGTAAAAGTCTTAACAGAAAGATAGAAAGGAGAAAAAGCTGAATGACAGAGATTTTTAAAAAGAGAATGAAAGAGATTGTAGCAATTGTACTTATTTTCATGATATTGTCGATTGTAGTTGTGCAGTTTTTCACCAGAACTCTTTGGACAGCTGAGATAAATCTCAGACTTGATAATAACCTTCTAAATCCGCTGAGTTTTAATATGTCTTCTCCGTCTATTTCAAACATTGTACAAGGTCTATATTCCAATATTACCTCTATTGATTTGAATAAAGAATATTTAGAGATGGTTGCGTTAAACCCACCTTTTATAGACTATGTAACGAGCAAATATGGAGAAGATGAGAGATTTGGTGTGTTTGTTGAACCAAAGGCATCTAAAGGTGGGGTAAACTATGTTGTTGTAAAAGCAGTTGCCGATTCTTCTGACGAGGCAGAGAAGATGCTGAATAAGTACATGGAAAGCCTAAACGAGAAGGTTTTGACAGACTTAAAAAATAGGTCTGATGCTGCTCAAAAGCTTTTAAATGAACTTTTAAAGGAAAAACAAAAGTATGACAAGCTAAAATTAACAACAGCTGAACAGGAACAGTATAGCCAAATTTCTTCGGCTATAAACCTCATAAAATGGTTTAATGAGAATTATAATAAAGTGATTGATTTAAAAAGTGCCATAGATGAATATGGCAAACTCAAGATGTATGAGTCAGCAGGTAGCAAATTTGAAAAGGCTGTAAGAGTTGTCGCTGGAACCTTTGCGGGAGTTATAACAGCAATTTTATATGTCATTTTTAAAGAAAGAAGGTATATACTCTCTAAGTTGTAATAACAAAAATAACATTTTATGAATGGAGATGAATAAAATGATACCTCTAATTGACCTAAAGCGTCAGTATACAATGTTGTCAAATGAGATAAAAGAGGCTATAACCGAAGTTTTGCAAAGTGGCCAGTACATACTGGGGCCAAAGGTTTCAGAATTTGAAAAAAGGTGCAGTGAATATTTAAATGTCAAACACTGCATAGGCGTTGGCAATGGAACAGATGCTTTGGTAATAGCACTTGAAAGTTTAGGGATTGGAAATGGTGATGAGGTAATCACAACACCATTTACCTTCTTTGCAACAGCAGAAGCTATTGTAAGAGTTGGGGCAAAACCAGTTTTTGTTGATATTGATCCCCCTTCTTATAATATAAACCCTGAGGAGATTGAAAAGAAAATTACACCAAAAACCAAAGCAATTATCCCTGTCCATATATTCGGCCAGGTATGCAATATGGACAGAATATTAGAAATAGCAAAAAAATACAACTTATATGTCATAGAAGATGCGTGCCAGGCTTTTGGAGCAGAATACAATGGCAAAAAAGCTGGAACGATTGGTGATGTTGGATGTTTTTCCTTCTTCCCAACAAAGAACTTGGGTGGTTTTGGTGATGGTGGCTTAATTGTAACCAATGATGATAAGGTTGCAGAAAGAGCAAGAATGCTTCGCCAGCACGGGTCAAAGAAGAAATACTACAATGAACTTATTGGGTTTAACAGTAGGCTTGATGAAATTCAAGCTGCTATCTTGCTCGTAAAATTGAAATACATAGATGATTGGAACAAAAGAAGATATCAGATTGCACAAAGGTACGATCAAGGCTTAAAACTAAATGGCTTGCTCACGCCTGCAAAGACAAATAATTATGAAAGAGGACATATTTACCATTTATATGTTTTGCAGCATGAAAAGCGTGACGAGCTTATTGAGTATTTATCACAAAAAGGGATTGCAACAGGAATATATTATCCTGTACCCTTACATTTGACAAAGGCGCTCCAGTTTTTAGGTTATAAAGAAGGAGATTTTAAAGTAGCTGAAGAAGTTTCTAAAAAGTCATTTGCTATTCCTATGTTTCCAGAACTTACAGATGAGGAGATTGAGTTTATCATCTCATCGATAAATGAATTTGGAGGGAATGTATAATGAATGAAGTTGCAAAGCAGCTTTTAAAAAAGATTGAAGAAAAGACAGCGGTGATTGGTGTTGTGGGGCTTGGATATGTTGGACTACCTTTGGCTGTTGAAAAAGCAAAAGCAGGGTATAAGGTAATTGGATTTGATATACAACAAAAGAGAGTTGACATGGTAAACAAAGGGCAGAATTATATTGGAGATGTTGTTGATAAAGAGCTTGAGCAGCTTGTCAAAGAAGGAAGAATTTTTGCAACAACTGACTATAGTAAGATTGCAGAGGTTGATGCAGTCGCTATTTGTGTTCCAACTCCGCTTGACAAGTACAAACAGCCAGATATTTCATATGTTGTAAATTCCACAAAAGAAATTGCAAAATACCTTCACAAAGGTATGCTTGTGGTTTTGGAAAGCACAACATATCCTGGGACAACAGAAGAGGTTGTAAAACCAATCTTAGAGGAAAGTGGTCTTGTATGTGGTCAGGACTTTTTCTTAGCCTTTTCACCTGAGCGTGTTGACCCGGGAAATAAGGTGTACAACACAAAGAACACTCCAAAGGTAGTAGGTGGAGTTACACAAACTTGTACAGAGATAGCTGCAAGACTATATGAGAATGTTTTAGAGGGTGAAGTATTTAGGGTAAGCTCACCAAGGGTTGCAGAAATGGAAAAAATTTTAGAAAATACATTCAGAAATATAAATATTGCACTTGTAAACGAGATGGCAATTTTGTGTGAGAGAATGAATATTGACATTTGGGAAGTTATTGAAGCAGCGAAGACGAAACCTTATGGTTTTATGGCGTTTTATCCAGGACCTGGGCTTGGAGGACATTGTATACCAATTGACCCGTTTTATCTTACATGGAAGGCACGTGAGTATGATTATCATACAAGGCTTATTGAAATTGCTGGTGAGATAAACAATTATATGCCAGAATATGTTGTTGAAAGGGTTATGAAAATACTGAACAAATTCAAAAAACCACTAAATGGGTCAAAAATATTAGTCTTGGGTGTAGCATATAAAAAAGACATTGATGATATAAGAGAATCACCTGCCTTGAAGGTAATTGAAAACTTCGAAAAGGAGAATGCAATTGTTGAATATAATGATCCATATGTACCAAAATTTACTTATAATGGTAAACAATATACTTCAGTAGACTTCACAGCCGAAAGTTTAGGTCAATATGACATTGTTGTAATAACAACTGATCATTCAAAATATGACTATCAATTTATAGTGGACAATGCTAAACTCATATTCGACACAAGAAATGCTACAAAAGGAATTAAATCTGATAAGATATACAAACTATAAGAAGATGTGGACGGAGGATGAAATATGGACAAGCTTAGAATTTGCTTAGTTGGGTGTGGTCGAATATCATTCAAGCATGCAGAAGCATATGCAAACAACTTTGATGAGCTGGAAGTTGTTGGGTTTTGTGATTTGGTTGAAGAAAGAGCTCAAAAGACCAGACAAAAGTATTATGAGCTTTTAAAAAGCAAGGGGATTGAAATAAAAAGAGAAATTCCAATATATACTGATTATATCAAGATGCTTGAAGAACAAGACACTGATATAGTTGACATTGCTACATTCAGTGGTTGTCATGCTGAGCAGGCGCTTGTGGCACTGGATTTTGGTAAACATGTGATTGTTGAAAAACCTATGGCGCTTTCTCTCGAGGATGCAGACAAGATGATTCAAAAGGCAAGGGAAAAGAAAAAGGTTTTGGCGGTATGCTTACAAAATAGATTCAACAAAAGTGTGCAGAAGTTAAAGAAGACAATTGAAAATGGCAAGTTTGGAAAAATCCTTTACGGTGTTGCAAACATAAGATGGAACAGAAACAATGAGTATTATAGGCAAGATGCTTGGCGTGGCACATGGGAACAAGATGGTGGCGCACTCATGAACCAGTGTACACATAACATAGATCTTTTACAATGGATTATAGATTCTGAAGTTGATGAAATTTATGGGGACATTGAAACATTTTTGCGTCCAATTGAAGCAGAAGACACAGGTTTTGCTTTATTAAAATTCAAAAATGGTGCGCGTGGTATTATAGAAGGTACAACATGCGTCTGGCCATCTAATTTAGAAGAAACGCTTAGTATTTTTGGTGAAACGGGTACAGCTGTGCTTGGTGGCATGTCTGTTAACAAGATTGTTGTGTGGCGTGTTCCAGGTGAGGATGAAGAAAAGGCAGTAGAGAAATTTGCTGAAAATCCTGATAATGTGTATGGATTTGGACATACACCTCTATTTAGAGATGTAATTGAGGCTATAAAAAATGGGCGTGACCCGCTTGTAACAGGTGAGCAGGGAAAAAGGTCGCTTGAGATAATATTAGGGACGTATAAGTCTGCTATTGAAAAAAGGCCTATAAAATTTCCACTTGGCAACTTCTCAACGCTTGATGTAAAAAGAGAGTATGAAAGGCAGAGAGCTGGAAGATGAGGTACGTAAGTGATAGTGCTAAGATAGGCAGTAATGTTGAGTTTGGATATTTTGTTATAATAGAAGATAATGTTATCATTGGAGATAACTGTAAAATTGGTCACAATGTTGTTATAAAAAGTGGAAGTGTGATAGGAAACAACGTAGAGATATCAGACGGGACAATTATAGGAAAGCTTCCGCAAAAGGCTTTGGCAAGCAAAACAACAGAGGATGTGACATTGCCACCAACTTTTATAGAAGATGGTGTAAAAATTGGTGCAAACTCTATCATCTACAGAGGTGCTCACATTTGCCAAAATGTCTTTATTGCAGACCTTGTGACAATAAGAGAAAATGTAAAGATAGGTGAGTATACGATTATTGGAAGAGGAGTTAGTATAGAGAATAAAACTACCATAGGAAGCTATTGCAAAATAGAGACAAACGCATATATCACAGCAATCTCAGAGATTGAGGATTGGGCTTTTATTGCGCCTTGTGTTGTCACATCAAACGACAACTTTGCAGGAAGAGGCAAGGACAGAGCAAAGTATTTCAAAGGTGTGACAATTAAGCGTGGCGGCAGGATTGGTGCAAATGCAACAATTTTGCCTGGCAAAGTGATTGGTGAAGAAGGATTTGTGGGTGCTGGTAGTGTTGTGACAAAAGATGTAAGGCCGCGCAAGATAGTTGTTGGAAATCCTGCAAGGGAGCTTAGAGATGTACCAAGTGATCAGCTTCTTGAAAACCAATAAAACTGAAATTGTTTTGACTACAGTAGGAATAGTTTTATTTCAGATTGTCAGGTTTTCTTATATACCGTTTTATCTTTTTCTGCTATTCGTTATTGTTTTATTAATCTACTATTATAAACCAAAGTTAAAGTTTGAGGCTATTGAATTCATTCCTCTATTTTTTTATATTGTAATGCTTCTACTTGCGACTTTATTTTTTAAAAATGCCATGGATAAGAGCAAAGCTATTTTAGGTATGGTAAATGCTTTTGTCGTCCCAGCTTTGTTCTATGTCTTGTTTACTCTGGCCGATAACAGTCTTTTATATCGAATTAAAAAAGTTTGGATTTTTACGTTTGTGATAGCTTTATTAGTTTGTATATTTGAATATTTATATTATTTACTGTTCAAATCTTATAAAGAAAGGGCAATTTCGATTTTTTTTAATCCTAACATCTTTGCATTCTTTTTAGTAATGGTTTATCCTTTTGTGATGAGCTTTTTAAAGAGCGATAGGGTGAAGATAGCAGGGACACTCATTATATTTTTAGAGATTTTGCTCTCTGGGTCAAGGACGGGATTTTTAGTCTATCTCTTTGAGACAGTCCTTATAAACATAAAACTTATCAGGAAAAGTATAGGAAAGTTTTTCATAGGTCTGAGTTTGGTTTTGTGTTTATTCTTACCTAAAATTATTTATAGAATTCCGAGAGTTTCTGATATATACAATACAAAAAATGCAGTTGGCCAAAGGATCTTTGCGATCGAGTTTGTTTTAAATTATTTTAAGCACAGAAACCTATTTGAAGGAATTGGAGCAGGACAATTTGAGAGTCTATTTAAGAGTTTGAAAACACCTGGCATTGTCTTGCTTCACTCAGCCCATAATTTATTTTTAAATGCTCTTATTGAATATGGTATAATAGGATATGGGATGTTTATCTTTTTAGTATATTTTCTTGTCTTTGTTTCTACGTTTAATATTGTAAAGTCAAATGAAAGTTTTGATTGGATGATATTTGTTGGATTGACTTGTATCACAATATTTCAGATGTTTGACATGGCTGAGATAACAAATGTGAGAATGATGGTTGTAAATTTGATATATGTATATTATATAACCTTGATTTTACGAAAATTTAGAAGGTGGAGACAAAAGGATGAGAAAACCTTTTCATCTTAAATTAAAGCAAGCCTATATACCACTTTTGATATACTGTGTATTTTTGACTGGTTTTTTTGGTAGTACACTGGCATATCCACGTTTGAGTTATCTTTTTTTATATAGAATATTTTTAGGTTTCTTATTTGTTGTGATTTGCATAGATATGATCTTAAATGGAATTGAGATAAAAAGGTTTTTGAATTTTTCTTCATATTTTTTAATTGGCTGGAGTGCCTATTCTCTGCTAAGTTTTTTATGGGTACAAGATATTAAAAGTGCTCTTCGTGACCAAATATTTTTGACTGTAAATATCTTGGTTATTCTAATTTTTATGTATTACTCAAATTACATAAAATGGGGTGTATTGGAGAATATTATAATGTTTTCGTATGCAGTAAATATCATAGTTGGATACTGGGAGGTTATAACAGATAGGCATCTTTGGACATCTAAGGTTCCTATTTATAATCTTCACAGAACGCCATCAACCTTTTTTGCAAATCCGAACGACTTTGCGACTTATTTGGTATTGTACTTGCCGTTTATTTTCAATTTTGTTGTACGTGAAAAGTCACTGAATATTAAAAAAATTGTGGCTTTGGCAATAACCTTGTTATCTGTGCCTCTTTTAATACTCACAACAAGCAGGGCAAACTATATAGGTTTTGTTTTGGTTTTAATAGTATACTTTTTGTTAATTGACAACTCAGAAAAAAGAGAATATCTAAAATATGTGTTTTTCATCTTCTTATTTTTGATGGTTCTTATTGGTTTTAGATTAGACTTTGGATTTCTCAACAGAATAAGTGAATTGATAACCACACAGTTATCTTCGCTTTTTGATTTTTCAACAAGTTCACTTACATCAAATGTGAGAAGAGAACTTTTGATTGTGTATGGTCTTTCGTTTTTGTATGACTATCTTTTCTTGGGTGTGGGAGCGGGTAACAGCAGAATTTTAATGGAAAAGGTCAAACAGTATACCATCAATGTTGAACTACACAATTGGTTTTTGGATGTGCTTGTGTCATATGGTGTGATTGTATTTGTACTCTATATAATATGGATTTTGTATATAATTTACAAATTATTAAAACTTAAAAACACAAATAATAGATTAAAATTATTAGCAATTTCAATTGTAAGTTCACTTGCTGCATTTGGTATTTCAAGTATCAGTTCATCTAAAATGATAGAGATGAGGATTATGTGGTTTTTGTTTGCACTTGCACTTTTTATAATATCAAGTTCACAAGAAGTCAAAGGAGAGCCGGAAAGTTGAAAAAGGTATTAGTTTTGTCATCTGCACATCCTTGGGACGATGAAAGAGTGTTTAATAAAATTACAAAAAGTTTAAGAAAAAAGTATGAGACAGTTTTATGTGCCGTTGCAAAGAATGATTTGCAGGTTGTAGATGGTATAAAAATCTATGGATTAAAAAAGCTATCGAGGGCAAAGAGGTATAAAAACTACTCAAGGATTATAAAGATAGTAGAAGAAGAAAAGCCAGACATAATTCATTTTCACGACCCAGACCTTTTGCTTTTGGCCTTGTATTTTAAGATGATACTCAAGAAAAGAGTTATCTACGATGTTCATGAAGATTACTCTTTAGTATTTAAGGACCGCGAATATTTGCCAAAACTTTTAAGAAGCCTATTTTCTTTTACCTTCAATATATTTGAAAAGAATGTGAGCAAATTATTTGATGGTGTGGTTGTTGTAACTGAAGAAATTTACAAAAAATTCAATTGCAAAAACAAGGTTATCTTAAAAAATTTTCCCACTATTGACATGTGGGAACAGAGGCAAGTTTATGATTTAGATGGTACAATAAATCTTGTTTATATTGGAAGTGTATCTTATCACAGGGGAATTACAAATTTAATTTTAGCGGTAAAAGATTTATTAAATCTTGATATAAAGTTAGATATTATAGGACCTGCCGAAAGCAGTGATTATTTCAAAGAGATAAAGAAATTTGAAAATGAAAAGATAAAAGTTTGGGGAAGAGTGCCCAAGAGCAACATACCTGATATTTTGAAAACTGCTCATATTGGGTTTGTAACTCTTTTACCGTTGAAAAGATATTTGACCTCACTTCCACTCAAGCTTTTTGAATACATGGCTGCTGGTGTGCCTATAATTGCTTCAAACTTTGAGCTGTGGAGAGATATTGTTGAGTCTGCTGACTGCGGAGTTGTAGTTGATCCTACGGATGTTGAACAGATAAAAACTGCCATTTTATATTTTTATAATAATCGCAGTGAGATTGTAAAAAAAGGACAAAATGGGCAGAAGGCATTTATTGAAATGTACAATTGGACAAAAGAAGAAGAAAAGCTTTTTGACCTTTACAAAAGACTTTTAGGTTAAAATCTTTAAAATAGCGGGGAAGGAGATAAGTTTTGAGTATGGGGAAAATACTTAAAAATAAACTTTTAGTGGTTTTAATAAGTGCAGTTGTGGTTCTGGGAGGGGTATTGGGGTATTTGTACAAGACCTTTGTGATTGATGCGAAACACATAGAAAAGGTTTTTGTCAAAAAAGTGCCAGCAAAAAATAGTTTGACACAGGTCAAATACCCATTTGATGAAAATAGCATTAATATATTAGTAGTGGGGCTTGACAAGGCAAGCAATCGCAGTACATATGACTTGCATAGGACAGATACAATCTTATTTTTAAACATAAACTTTAAAGACAAGAAGATAAGAGGTATTTCTATCCCACGAGACACTCTGACTGAAATATACAAAGTTGGTAAATGGGACAAGATAAATAGTGCATTTGGTTATGGTGGTGGAGAAAAGGAAGAAGGTTTTTTCTATACTATGGAAACTGTTAGCAAGTTGTTAGGGGGTATGCCAATTGACTACTATGTAGGATTTGACCTTGATGCAATAAGAAAGGTGGTAAATATCTTAGGTGGAGTATATGTAAATGTTGAGGTTCCAGTAAAAGTGAAGACAAAATGGGTTGATATAGATTTAAAACCTGGATATCAGAAATTAAATGGTATTGAGACGCTTTACTATGCACTTTGGAGGAAGACGCCTGGCGGAGACATTGATCGTATTAAAAGAGACAAAGAGCTTATACTTTCAGTTTTTGGGCAGCTAAAAGCAAGTAACAAAATAATAACCCTTCCAGAGATATATTGGAAGGTAAGACGACATTTTTACACCAATCTTACCCTACAGCAAATTACGTCTTTGGCTTATTTTGCACAGCACATAAAGAAAGAAGACATAATATTTGAAAGTATTCCTGGAAATTATTTTAATTATATGGGAATAAGCTACTGGAAGCCAGATTATGAAGGCATAAAGAAAGTGGTGAAGAATTTACTGGGCTATGATATAGAAATTGACCTGAAGATGCCGGAAAAATATAAATACGCAAAGAGAATTATTGTAAAGGCGAAAAGGAAGAATACCATAACTTATAGCCATAAAAATAAGTCTTATAGTACTGAAATTAGCCAAAATCAAAAAAACAGTCTAAGTAGTTCGGAAGAAAATTTAATTCAGAAACAGATTGAAACTATAGAAAACAGTACTCAAAGCTCAAGCTCATTTATCGAGCAAGGAGCAGGTAGTAGCAAGAATGCTCAAACTTTGCCATCTGAAAATGACAGTCAAACTATTCAAAGTGTTCAGCAGCCACAAGCTACAGCTGAGTCTGGAACTCAAACAAATCCGCCTTCTACTTCTTCGGGTGTAGTTTCAAGTGTATATGGGGGAAGGTAGAAAAAAGATATTTTTGACAAAAACTTTGTAATTGGATATACTTTATTATGTAAAGTTATTGAGGGATGTCATGGGGTGGCAAAGAATGTATAAGGTAGGAGATACCATAATACACCCTTTGCATGGAGCAGGAGAGATAGTTGAGATAGTTGAGGAGAAGGTATTTGACAGTGTTCAAAAATACTATGTTGTGAGGATTTTATATAACGGTATGAAGGTCTTGGTTCCTGTCAACAGTGCTGCTGAGATTGGTATTCGCAATGTCATTTCTGAAGAAGAGGCTAACAAGGTGTTTGAGCTTTTAAAAGACAACAATTTCAAGGTTGACATAAATAATTGTGGCAATTACAACAAACGAATCAGAGAAAACCATCAAAAGCTAAAAAGTGGGAATATTTATTGTGTTGTGGAAGTTTTAAAGATGCTTGCAGCAAGGGAAAAGGTTAAGGGTTTGTCAACAAATGAAAAGATGATGTTTAACAATGCAAAACAAATTTTGGTAAGTGAACTGGGGCTTGCAAAAGGGCTTGACATTGAAGAGGTTGAAAAGATGGTTGATAGTATTCTTTTTGAGCTTGAGACAGCAGAATAAGGGGGCTATTTATGTGGCTGGATTTTTTGGATTTTTTGATTATACAAAGCCGGGGCCAGGAGTGCCAGAGGATCTGCCACCAAAGTCAAAGTTTATAGTGTTTTTTGAAGTACTTGCACGTAAATTCTGGAAGCTTTGTTGGTTAAATATTCTCTATTTTCTTGTATCACTTCCAATATTAATAATCTTATATTTTATAATTGGGAGTTATTTGCTGCCTATAATAGAATCAGTTACAAAGGGTGTTCAAAGCGCAAAGGATGTGCAGACATTACAGTCTTTTTTGATGACAGCTTTGAGTCTTCTGCTTCTAAGTGGCTTTATGGTTTTCGGAATAGGACCGACAACTGCTGGTTTTACGTATATTGTGAGGAACTTTGCAAGGGAAGAGCATGCATGGGTTACAAGTGACTTTTTTGAGCACTTGAGAAAAAATATAAAAGAGGGCTTTATAAGCTTTATTGTTGATATATTAGTCATATTTGTGTTTTCTGTTAGTATAAGATTTTATTCATATCAGAGTATAAAGTATCCAAGTGTTGGCATTATAAAATATTTCTTAATATTTACCTTTTTGATTTATATCATGATGCATATTTACATCTATCCGATGATGGTAACATATAATCTCAAGGTAAGGCATATATACAAAAACGCATTTATCTTTACAGTATTAAAGCTTCCTCATACAATAGGTATGTTTTTATTAATGTTTGGAGTATGGATAATACCATTTTTGCTGCTGTTTGTAACAAGATTCATTCCTATTTTACTACTTTATCCTCTAATTTGGGTTAGTATACTTGGGCTTATGCAAAACTTTTACACAAATTATGTGTTTGGAATATACTTGAATCCTCAAAAACAAGAAGAGCTAACTGAAGATGAAAGTGGTGACAAACAGGAGGATAATTAGCTATAATAAAATACGTTGAATTACACATATATTAAAAGAGGGGAGGTATATCTTTATGGAACCAGTACTTGTCTACAACAAACGGGATACCTTCACCAAAAGTAATTTGAACAAGCTCAGAAAAGAAGGATATATTCCTGCTGTTGCGTATGGTGATGACATAAAGAGCCTTCCTGGTTATGTTTCTAAAAAGGAGTTTGAGAAGTTATATCAACAAAAAGGCTTGGCTGGGAAGATAAAGATCTCTATTGATGGAAAAGAGAGGATTGCTCTTATAAAAGAGGTACAGACTCACTATGTAAAGGGTAATATTATTCATGTAGATTTTCAGATATTGTCTGAGAACAAACCTATATATGTTGAAGTGCCAATTGTATTTGAAAATGCAGAGATATTAAAGTCAAGAGGACTTGTGTTGCAAAGACAGATAGATACAGTAGAGATAGAAGGGCTGCCTAAGGATATTCCTGAACATTTAGTAATTGACCTTATGGAGTATGAAAAACCAACAGCTATAAAATTAAAAGATATAAAGCTTCCAGAGGGCATTAAGATAACAGAGGACTTGGATGAGGTTGTTGCAGTAATTGATGTAAGTGAGATTACAGAAGAGCCAGAGACAGAGGAGAAGAAAGAAGAGGGGGCTTCTTCTGCTTCAAATGGGTAAAAAAGAAGGAGCTGAGAGACAAGCCTTCTCTCAGCTCCTTTTTCTATTTTGGTTTTATATTCCTTCACAAGCTCTTAAGAAATCTTTTAGATTTTCAATTTGTTTTTTGACAAGTTCAGGTGAGGTAGCACCATAGCTTTTACGCCTTTTTATACAGTTTTCGATGGTTATAAACTTGTAAACATCTTCTTCAATTTTATCACAGAATTTTTTGTACTCTTCTGTGGAAAGTTCTTCTAATGATTTATTGTTTTCAATACAGAACTTAACGATATTTCCTACAATAAAATGTGCGTCTCTAAAAGCAACTCCCTTTGAAACTAAGTAATCGGCAAGATCTGTTGCATTGATAAATCCAGATTTACAAGACAAAAGCATATTTTGCTTGTTGACCTTTAGGGTCTTTAATATCTCATTTATAATTATCAAACTTTTTTCAGCAGTGTCTACAGAGTCAAACAGGAATTCCTTGTCTTCCTGAAGATCTTTGTTATAAGCAAGAGGAAGAGCTTTTAAAGTTGTAAGAAGTCCAATCAGATTTCCAAACGTTCTTCCTGTCTTACCCCGTATAAGTTCAAGTGCATCAGGATTTTTCTTCTGTGGCATTATACTACTTCCAGAACAAAATGCATCGTCAAGTTCAATGAATTTAAACTCATCTGTGTTAAATATAATGAAATCTTCAGCAAGCCGAGAAAGGTGCATCTGAAGCATGGCTATATTAAAAAGCATCTCTAAGATAAAATCCCTATCAGAAACTGTATCTATACTATTTTCAGTAACTCCATCAAAACCAAGTTCACTTGCTACAAAAAATCTGTCTATATCAAATGTAGTACCAGCAAGCGCAGCGCTGCCAAGTGGATTTAGGTTAATAGAGATAAAGTTTTGCCTAAATCTTAAAAGATCTCTTTTTAGCATCTGGGCATATGCTAAGATGTAATGTGAAAACAAAACTGGCTGAGCTTTCTGAAGGTGTGTAAACCCTGGCATAATAACATCAATATTTTCCTCTGCTAATTTTATGATAGTGTTTATTAAATTTTTTATCAGCTCTTGTAAATAGAGATTTTTTTCACGGCAGAAAAGTTTTTCGTCAAGTACCACCTGGTCGTTTCTACTTCGAGCTGTGTGAACTTTTTTCCCAACCTGTCCTATTCTCTTTATCAACTCTTTTTCAATAAGCATATGGACATCTTCATCAGAGAGGTCAAACTCAATTTTTCCTTCCTTAAAATCATGCAAAATTTCATAAAGTGTATTTACAATAAGTTTGCTTTCATCTTCAGGTATAATACCACATTTTGAGAGCATCTTCACATGTGCAACAGACCCCATAATGTCATATTCAAAAAGGTTAATGTCAACCATAATAGAGGCATTGAACTCATCAAATGTTCTTGCTGTGTCTTTTGAAAACCTGCCCTGCCAGAGCTTAATCTAAATCACCCTCCCTCTTGTTCACCATGCCAAAGACCTTAAGTGGTAATCCAAATAAATTTATAAATCCTTCTGCGTCTTTTTGATTATACATCTGGTCTTCTTCAAATGTTGCAAGATCTTTGATATATAGAGAATTTGGTGATTTTGAACCAGCAGAGTAGATATTCCCTCTGTAAAGCACAAGCTTTACTGTGCCATTTACAACTTCTTGTGTTTTATCAACAAATGCAGAAAGAGCCTCTCTTAAAGGTGAAAACCAAAGCCCGTCATATACAAGTTCAGCGAACCTGATAGCTATCATCTCTTTAAAATGTAAAGTAGCTCTGTCAAGACAAAGGTATTCTAATTCTCTATGAGCATAATGCAGGATTGTCCCGCCAGGTGTTTCATACACACCGCGAGATTTCATTCCAACAAGTCTATTCTCAACTATATCAGCAATTCCAATTCCGTGTTCAGCAGCTGTCTTGTTTAAATACTTTAAAAGTTCAACACAATTCATTTCCTTCCCATTTACCTTTACAGGAATTCCCTTTTCAAATTCTATTTCTACTGTCTCCGGCTTATCATTTAATGAAAGAGGATTTTTAGTAATCTTCAATACCTTATCAAAATCAGGCATGTTCCAAGGATCTTCTAAATCAAGACCTTCATGTGATAGATGCCAGATATTACCATCCATACTGTAACTTTCTTCTTTTTTAAAAGGAATATCTATTTCTTTTTGGGCAAGGTAATTTAGTTCGTCTTCGCGGGATTTTAAGTTCCACATTCGCCACGGTGCAATTATTTTTATATTTGGCATAAGTGCTTTTATTGTCACCTCAAATCTTACCTGGTCGTTGCCTTTGCCTGTAGCACCATGAGCTATCGCATCAGCATTTTCCTTTTTAGCAATCTGGACAAGTTTTTTTGCAATTAGCGGTCTTGCCATTGACGTGCCAAGAAGATACTTTCCTTCATAAACTGCACCGGCTTTTAGAGTAGGGAATATATATTCCTTTACAAATTCCTCTTTTGCATCTTCTATATAAACCTTTGCTGCTCCGGTTTTGTGGGCTCTTTCTTTTATGGTTTCAAAGTCATCTTCCTGTCCAACATCCACTACAACTGCAATAACCTCACAATTAAAATTTTCTTTTAGCCATGGGATTATAACAGAGGTATCAAGTCCACCAGAATAAGCAAGCACTACTTTGTTAAGTTGCATTTTCAATTCTCCTCACTTAATATATTTTTATAAAATTATACACCTAAGTGAATAATTATGCAACTGTTCTTTCTCAAATTTTCTTGAGATTTAAGAGGATTTATTTTATTATAATATCTTAGATATGTTGATAAGTTCAAGGAGTCTTTTTATGAAAGTAGCTATCTTTGGTGGGACATTTAATCCTATTCATATAGGACATTTGATTATGGCACAGTATGTTAAAAATTTTTCTGAGATTGACAGGATTATATTTGTACCAAATGGTGTTCCGCCACATAAAAATATTGATATTGCATTACCTGAAGACAGATTTGAAATGGTACGACTTTCAATTGAAGACAATCCGGACTTTCAAATAAGCGATTTTGAAATAAAGAATAAAGGGCCGAGCTGGACTATAAATACCTTAAACCACTTTGCCACAGTTTATGAAGAAGTATATTTCATCTTGGGAAGTGACAATCTTTCTGAGATATCAAAATGGTATAAGGCAGAGGAAATTTTGAGAAAATTTCCAATTATTGTATTACCAAGAGAAAGAGACACGCGCGTTATAAGGATGCAAATTGAAGATTTTGCTATACTGTTTGGTGCAAGAATAATTTTAATAGATATGCCTATTATAGATATATCTTCAACAGAGATTAGAAGACTGATACGAGAAAATAAAAGCATAAGATATATGGTACATCCAAAAGTGGAAGAATATATAATAAGAAAGGGGCTTTATAAGGAGTGAATATTGATACAATCAAAGATAAATTAAAAGAGCTTTTAGATGAACAGAGATATGTCCATTCACTTGGCACAATGGATTGTGCAGTGAGATTGGCCGAAAGATTCCATGAGGATGTCCAAAAGGCTATGATTGCAGGGCTTGTTCATGACTGTGCAAAGTGCCTTGAGAAAGAAGAGTTGTTGAATTGTGCTTTCAAATCTGGTATAGTTATAGATAACATCATGATAAGTCAACCAGAGCTTTTACACGGTCCGGCGGGAAGTTACCTTGCAAAAAGACTTTTTGGAATTTGTGACAACGATATACTAAATGCAATTGCATATCACACAACAGGGAGAGAAAATATGTCTAAATTGGAAAAAATTATTTATGTTGCTGATTTGATTGAACCTTCGAGAAAATTCAAATCGGTTGAGCTAATTAGAAAGAAATCTTTTGAAAATCTTGACAAGGCAGTAATTATGGCCATGGACAATACAATAAAATATGTAATTGAAAAAGGTGGACTTATACATCCTTCTACTATTTTTGCGAGAAATAGGTTAATTCTTACAGAAAGCGGGGAAGGCAGTTGAAGAGGATACGACTTAAAAAACAGGCAAAGATATTTTTAGCTTCTTTTCTGGTTACAATAGCTGTCATTCTTGTTGGTATCTTAGTAACTGCATTATATGTAAAACACACAAAGACGTTACCTCCGATTTTGAGCAACATTATTGAAAAGATGACAAATACTGAGCCTGCTAATTTAGAAGAAAGGCTTCCTATGAATATTCTTGTTCTGGGAAGTGATGAAAAGCAGGGTGGAAGGTCAGATACTATAATGCTTGTTCATATACAGAAAGACTATCAACCTGTTGTAATTTCAATACCAAGAGATACAAGAGTAAAAATTGAAGGAATAGAAGGGTATTCAAAAATAAATGCTGCTTATGCCTATGGAAAGTCGAAGCTTGCTGTAAAAACAGTAGAAGATGTTCTTGGCATAAAGATTGACAAGTATATTGCTGTGAATTATGAAGCTGTTGAAAAGATTGTGGATTTGGTTGGTGGGGTAGATGTTGAGGTACCATTTCACCTTTACTATGTTGATACAACACCTGGTAAAGAACTTTACATTGATATTCCTGCTGGCCTTCAACATCTTGATGGGAAAAAGGCTGTTGAGTTTCTGCGCTGGCGACACAATTCAAATGGCAAAGAATATGGGAGAGGCGGCGATTTAGGACGTATAGAGATGCAAAGGAAACTTTTATACGCTCTTATTGAAAAAATATTAAAACCACAAAACATAGTAAGACTTCCAGTAATAGTTCAGACAGTTTCTAAATACACAGACCATAATTTTACTAAAAGTGAAATGATGTGGTTTGTACAAAATATTGGAAAGTTTAATACGCAAAATATCATGATGACAATTTTGCCGGGATATCCAAAATATATTAACAAAGTTTCTTATTATATCTTAGATACAGAAAAGTGTAAAGCATTAATTGATGATTTAAATGAGCCTGAGGTACTAAAAGATAGTATGAAGGTAAAAATCTTGGCAAAGTCAATTGATAACAAGGTGACTCAGCTTAAAAGTAACCTTGAGTCGAAAGGATATTTAAATGTTGAGTTGGGGAAGGTAAGTAAACTGGATAGCAGCATGGTTGAGCTAAAGAGGATAAACAGAAAGTATTTAGAGCTTTTGAAAAATGATGTTGACCTTTCCACTTATCAAGTTGCCTATTCACCTGATTATACCGATAAATTTGATGTGTATATTAAAATTAACAACTAAAAAAAGGGGTGACAAAATTAAATTGGAAAAGATACTTCAAATTGTAGAGCTTCTTAGCCAAAAAAAAGCACAAGATATTGTAGTTTTGGATATATCAAAACTCACAATAATAGCAGACTACTTCATAATATGCAGTGCATCCAATATCCAGCATGTTAAAGCACTTGTTGATGAGATAGAAGAAAAGTCACCAGCTGATATACTCAGAATTGAAGGAAGAGAAAGTTACAGATGGGTTGTTGTTGATTATGGAGATATAATCCTTCATATCTTTCATGAGAAAGAGAGAGAATTTTATAATTTAGAAAGGCTATGGGTAGATGCTCAAAAGGTAGAAATAGCAATGTAAATTTTCAAGTCCTCAAAAGATAAGATTTATGGGGGTATGTTTTATGGAATATAATTTTAGAGAGATTGAAAAGAAATGGCAGCAAAAATGGTTTTCACAGAACAAATACAAGGTTACAGAGGACAGTCCAAAGCCAAAATTTTATGTACTGGAGATGTTTCCATATCCATCTGGAAAACTCCATATGGGACATGTGAGAAATTACTCAATTGGCGATGTTTTTGCACGGTTTATGAGGCTCAAAGGTTATAATGTGCTGCATCCAATGGGTTGGGATGCATTTGGACTGCCTGCAGAAAATGCTGCTATTAAACATGGGATTCACCCTTCTGACTGGACATGGTCAAACATTGAGAACATGAAAAGGCAGCTAAAAGAGCTTGGTATTAGCTATGACTGGGACAGAGAGGTTGCTACATGCCATCCTGACTATTATAAATGGACACAGTGGATGTTTTTGCAATTTTATAAAGCTGGCCTTGCATACAGAAAAAGGTCATATGTTAACTGGTGTCCATCTTGTGAAACAGTTTTGGCAAATGAGCAGGTTGTCAATGGAAGGTGCGAAAGGTGTAAGTCTCTTGTGGGAAAAAAGGACTTAGAGCAGTGGTTCTTCAGAATAACTAACTATGCAGAAAGACTTCTTCGCGATATAGAAAAACTTGATGGTTGGCCAGAAAAGGTCAAGATTATGCAGAGAAACTGGATTGGAAGAAGTGAAGGGGCAGAGGTTGAATTTGAAATAGAGGGTCTTGGCAAAAAGGTAAAGGTCTTTACAACAAGGCCTGATACACTTTTTGGTGTGACATACTTGGTTTTGGCACCCGAACATCCACTGACAAAAGAGATAATTGCAGGAAAACCCCAAGAGAAGGAATGCCTTGAATTTATTGAAAAGATGCAGTATCTAAATGAAATTGAGAGGACATCAACAGAGACGGAAAAAGAAGGAAGATTCACAGGTGGGTATGCTCTACATCCACTGACAAGTGAAAAGGTACCCATTTACATTGCTAATTATGTTTTAGTGGACTATGGAACAGGTGCAGTAATGGGTGTTCCTGCTCATGACCAAAGAGACTTTGACTTTGCAAAAAAATATAACCTGCCTATAAAGGTTGTCATCAAAGGTGATGGAGTTGACATAGAAAATCTTCAAAGCGCTTATGAAGGGGAAGGAGTTTTAATTAATTCGGGTGAGTTTGACGGGCTAAAAAATACAGAGGCTATGAAAAAGATTACAGAATACCTTGAGGAAAAGGGTTGTGGCAAGGCTTGTGTTACTTATAAGCTAAGAGACTGGCTAATTTCTCGTCAGCGCTATTGGGGTGCACCAATTCCTATTGTGTACTGCGATGACTGTGGAATTGTACCTGTTCCAGAAGAGGAGTTGCCGGTACTTTTGCCATACAATGTTGAGTTCAAGCCAACAGGTCAGTCACCGCTTGCTTATTGTGAGGAGTTTGTAAACACAACCTGTCCAAAATGTGGAAAACCTGCAAGAAGAGAAACTGATACAATGGATACCTTTATATGTTCATCTTGGTACTACTTTAGATATACAGACCCAAAAAATTCTGAAAAACCATTTGAAAAGTCGCTTGTAGATTATTGGCTTCCTGTTGACCAGTATATTGGCGGAGTAGAGCATGCTATTTTACATCTTTTATATTCAAGGTTCTTTACAAAAGTGCTTTACGATTTGGGCTATGTATCATTTGAAGAGCCATTTAAGAATCTTTTGACCCAAGGCATGGTATTAAAAGATGGTGCGAAGATGTCAAAGTCGCTGGGCAACATTGTCAGTCCTGAAGAGATAGTTGAAAGATATGGGGCTGATACAGCAAGGTTATTTATCCTTTTTGCAGCACCACCAGAAAGAGACTTAGAGTGGTCAGACCAAGGCGTTGAGGGATGTTTTAGATTCTTAAATAGGCTCTGGAGACTTTACATTGAGCTCAAAGATAAGCTTTCGGATAGTAGTTTGCCAGGTCAGTCTGAACTTGATGATGAGCTAAATTACAGGCTAAATTACACCATCAAAAAGGTTACAGAGGACATTGGTGAGAGGTTTAATTTCAATACTGCAATTAGTAGTATAATGGAACTTTTGAACTTCTTATATGACTATAAAGAGAAAGGCAGTTTAAATAAAGAATTAATTTTGAAAACACTAAGGAACCTTTTGATTTTAATATATCCATTTACACCACATATAGCATGTGAACTGTGGGAGATTATGGGGTTTGAAGGAGACATTGAAGATGTTTCATGGCCTGAATATGATGAAAGTGCACTTGTGAGAAAGAATGTTGAGATAGCTGTTCAAATAAATGGCAAAGTCAGAGCAAGGTTTAACATTCCTGTTGATATCTCTGAAGAAGCACTGAAACAGAAGATTATGAATGATGAGAAGATTAAAACTTTTTTAGAAGGGAAAGAGATTGTGAAGTTTATCTATGTTAAAAATAGACTTGTAAATATTGTCGTAAGATAAATAAAAAGAGGGTCAAGCTTGAGGGCCCTCTTTTTATTTTAGCTTTTTGTTTGGAAATGAAGAAAAGTCTATTGTCTTTGTTGACCTTAGTTTGAGTTTTACTCTTTTTTTTCTGAGTCTTATTATAGTTGCTATTGCGAAAATAACTATTAATACTAAAACAATTAAGAGAAAATCAAATAAAAACTTCATTCCCTTCACAAATCCTTTTTTTACAGTATGTATGACTGTTGTAATTTTTGGCTGAGGAATGTAACTTTCATGTGAGAGTATAGGGATGGAGGAAAGCAAGTTGCCAGCACTGTAAATATATACGTTTCCGATTACTGTATTTTTGTTTATCGGCGGTTTAATGTCTTTTAAAAAATTTATATGGTAAGTAATATCTTCTGAATTAGTGTTTTGATTTTTTAACACATAAAATGAAGATTTGATATAACCATTAATCCATTTTTTATTAACTTTATCCACCATCACCTTTCCAACAATCTGATTTTGTTTAAATAACTCTTCTTTTTTGAAATTATTAAAGCCATAGCCAAAAAGTTTGATTGCATCAGCAAAGGCATCCTCTGACGATAAAATCACTGCAATAAGCTCTATATTATCTTTTTTAGCAGAGGCAATCAAACACCTTTTTGCCTGAGCAGTGTAGCCTGTTTTCATACCATTTGCATATGGGTAGTAATATTTTGAATTTTTACGTAAAAGCTTATTGATATTGTATATAATCTGCCAATCGGGTTTTTTGTGCATAGAAGCTGTTGTAACTTTATATTCAACTGTTGATACAATCTTTCGCAAAGTTTCATTTTTATAAGCTTGCCGGGCAATTAAGCTCAAGTCATAAGCTGTTGTGTAATGCTGTGGATTGTGAAGTCCGTTTGGATTTACGAAATGTGAGTCCTTTGCGCCAATATTTTGAGCAAACTGGTTCATCTCTTTAACAAATTCTTGTATACTGCCAGCTACATTTTCCGCAATCACATTAGCAGCGTCATTTGCAGAAATTAAAAGCATTGCATAAAGAGCATCTTGGAAGGATATTGTTTCGCCTTCATTAAGGTAATAGCTGCTACTACCAGGCTCTATCATAATGGCACTTTTAGAAACTTTGAACAATTTGCCAAGATCTTTTTCCTTCGAGAGCGCAACAAGGGCCGTTAGAATTTTTGTTGTGCTTGCTGGAAAGCACCTTAAGTTTGGATTCTTTTGAAAAAGTATTTGTCCTGTGTTTGCCTCAATGAGAATTGCCGACTTGGCACTTATATCTGGTAATAAAATATTACTTTCTTCTTTTGAATGAACTGGTACTGGTATAAATAAAATTAAGAAGATTAGTAAAGCAATCTTCAAAGAATTAAAAGATACCTTTTTAGACTTTTGTGCCATTAAAACATATTGCCTCCTTTAAAAGCCTTTGATATGTATGATAAAATAAGTATATATTATACACTCAAGTTAAGTCAATTGTGAACATTCCTGAGCATTATTTTCATTTGAATGAAGGAGGAAGGTGAAATTGTGATTTCATTCTCAAAAAGAGAAAAAATAATGATTGTCATAATTGTGGTGCTTTTTGTTATAAATATATTTCAATACGTAACTCACATAAATACAAGTGAAAACGTTGGTCAGCAGATAAAGCTTGAGACACAGACAATAGATGAGCAGAGCCAGGAAAAAGTAGATATGCAAACAAACAAAACTTATGAACAACAGAAGTGTGTGGTGTACGTCTGTGGCAATGTAAAAAAGCCTGGAGTTTATGAGCTTCTGAGTGGTAGCAGAGTAAACGATGCGATAGAGGCAGCTGGTGGTGTTTTGCCAAACAGTGATCTAAATAGCTTAAACCTTGCCGAAAAACTCCAGGATGGACAGAAGATTTACATTCCCAAAATTGGTGAGTTGCAGAGCCAAAACAATCTGCCTTCTGAGATAGCACAAAACAGTACAACTTCATCAGGCCAAAGTGGTAAGATAAATATAAATACTGCTTCAAAAGAGGAGCTTAAAACTCTTGATAGAATAGGTGATAAACTTGCGGACAGGATAATAGAATATAGACAAAAACATGGTCCGTTTAAGAGCATAGACGAGATAAAAAATGTAAATGGCATAGGTGAGAAAATATTTGAAGCTATTAAAGATTCTATTACAGTTCAATAATGAATTGACAAAACTCAAATAAAAGTTTATAATACAACCGTTATGATATGAGGTGACATAAAGATGAGATTAGATGTATCAAAACTAAAATCTAATGGCGATTCGGAAGAATTTGAGTTTTGTGAAACGTGGGAAAAGATAGAATTTAGGGGTGATAATTTATTCTTTGTTGAACCCATTGTTTTTTATGGGGTTGCAACAAAGAAAGGAAATGTGATTGAAGTAAGTGGTAACATAAGAACGAAACTCAAGACAAGTTGCTACAGGTGTGCAGAAGATGCCTTCATTGAAGTTGATGTTCCTTTTTATGAAGAATATTCAAACAACGCTGAAGTTAAAGACGACGAAGTAATTCAATTTGAAGATGAGGTAATAGAATTTGATGAGAATGTCATTGCAACTATTGTATTATATCTTCCAATGAAATATTTGTGTAAAGAAGACTGCAAAGGTTTGTGTCCTATTTGCGGCACTAATCTCAATTTCAGTTCATGCTCATGTGAAAAAGAAGAGATTGACCCAAGACTGAGCATTTTAAAAACACTCATAAACAAACTTGACACAGATGAAAAAAAGGAGGTGTGAAAAATTGGCTCAACCAAAAAGAAGATGGTCAAAGCAAAGAACACATAAACATAGAGCAAATTGGAAAATTGAGGCGCCGAATCTTGTTGAGTGTCCACAGTGTCACGAAATGAAACTTCCACACAGAGTTTGCCCAAGCTGTGGGTATTATAAAAACAGAAAAGTAGTAAATGAAGACTAACTAAAATAGCCCTGATTGAATTTTCAGGGCTATTTTTACTTGTAAAAAAAGGTATTTTAATTCTTTTCAAAAGTGTGATAAATTAAATTGCAAAGGGTGAATTTTCTGTTGCAAAAGAAAAAGATAAGAAAGATAATTGGGATAAAACGAAGACTAATAGATAGCTTACGGAAATTGTACCTTGACATGTTGGTATATTTAAACTTAAAGAGATTTCTTTCAAAGTTTAATTTTAACACAGTATTTATATACATGAGTTTGCCATATGAGGTTGATACATGCAGAATTATAAGCTACCTTTCTGCAAAGGGTAAAAAGATTTGTGTGCCCAAAATTGTTGACAATGGCAGAATGATTGCTGCAGAGTATAGAAAAGATAGCAAACTAAAAAGAAACAGGTTTGGAATTGTTGAACCGAAAGAAACTATAGAGGTAAATCCATCTGATATAGACGTTTGTATAATTCCCCTATTAGCCTTTGACAAAAGTTTGAATAGAATAGGATTTGGCAAAGGGTATTATGACAGGTTTCTAAAGGAGGTAAACCCTTCTTGTTTAAAAGTGGGGGTGGCGTATTATTTTCAAAAAGTGCCAAGAATTCTTTCTGAAAAGCATGATGTTAGGCTTGACGTTATTGTGACAGACAGATTCATTTTAACAAGGGAAAACAAATATAGGGGAGAATACAATGAGAAGAATACTACTTAAAAACGCCAAGGAAAATATGGTGCTTGCAAAAGACATATATAGTGAAGATGGAAAGATTTTAATTGCTTCAGGTCAGAAGCTTACAAACAATATAATAAAGAGGCTAAAGGATTTTGGTGTGTATGATATATACATTGTTGATGAAAACACTGATATAGTTGAAATAGAGGATGTTATTACAAAGGAAATTAAAGAAGAAGCATTTAAAATAGTCAATTCTGCATTTAGCTTGGAGTATATCAATACACAGGAGATTACACCTGAGGTTAAACTGCTTGTCAGTAAAATTATTTCTCAGCTTCTTGAACAAAAAGAAATTATATTAAATCTTTGTGATATCAGGACAGTTGGCAATTATACCCTTTTCCATTCACTTAACACCACCATTTTCGCTCTTCTTGTTGGAATAAAGCTGAATTATGACTATGACAAACTGCTATCCCTTGGGATGGGTACTTTATTGCATGACATAGGTAAAGTAAAAATTCCAAGAAATATATTAAATAAAAGAGGACCACTTCAGGAAAAGGAATATGAGATGATAAAGATGCACACAATTATCGGGTATGATATCTTAAATTCTGAATACAAATTTGACCAGCATATATCTGAAATTGCACTTTATCATCATGAAAGATTGGATGGAAGTGGTTATCCATTTGGAAAGACAAGAGATGAGATACCACAAACGGCTAAGATTGTTGCAGTTGTGGATGTTTTTGATGCACTGGTAAGTGACAGGGAGTTTAGAAAACGATTAAAACCTCATATGGCAATTGAATACCTATTAAATTCATGTTCAACTCACTTTGACAGCTACATAGTATCAAAATTTGTTACGTTTATATCATTATTTCAAGTAGGAACGCCTGTGATTTTGAACACAAGAGAAAAGGGAATTGTAGTGCATAATAATCCACGGTTTCCATCTCGCCCAATTGTGAGAATTTTCTATGATAGTGAAGGTAGAAAACTTCCATACAAAAAAGATATAGATTTGGCATTGAATTTTCACTATTATATAGTTGATGTTTTAGAAGATATAGAACTTTAAAGACAAGAAAGGTGTAATATACGATGAGCTTTGTCCATCTTCATGTTCATACAGAGTATAGTTTGCTTGACGGGGCTGTTCGGATAGAGAGTCTGTTTGAAAGGGTAAAACAACTCAATATGCCCAGTATTGCAATAACAGACCATGGAGCGATGTATGGTGTTGTTGACTTTTATAAAGTAGCAAAAGAACACGGGATAAAACCAATCATTGGTTGTGAGGTGTATATTGCCCCACGTTCACGTTTTGATAAAGAACCAAATATTGACAATGATATTCACCATCTTGTGCTGCTTGCGATGGACAATGAAGGGTATAAAAACCTTTCCAAGATTGTCTCAATCGGGTTTGTGGAAGGCTTTTATTATAAGCCAAGAGTTGACAGGGAAGTACTTTCAAGGTATTCAAAAGGCTTGATTGCGCTGACAAGCTGTCTTGCTGGTGAAATACCAAAACTGATTCTCAGAGACCAGAAAGAAAAATTACTTGATGCAATTGGCTTTTACAAGGATGTCTTCGGTAGCAATTTTTACTTTGAACTTCAATATCACGGGATTGACGAGCAAAGGTTTGTGAATAGTGAACTTATAAGACTATCCAAGAAATATCAAATTCCTGTTGTTGCAACAAATGACGTGCATTATCTAAAAAAGGAAGACAGGGAGATACATGACATATTACTTTGTATTCAAACAGGAAAAACAATACATGATAGTAACAGAATGGAGTTTCCTACAAGTGAGTTTTATCTCAAATCTGCTCAAGAGATGGAAGAAGTATTTGGATATATTCCTGAGTCACTTAAAAATACCTTGGAAATTGCAGAGAAATGTAATGTTGAATTTGAATTTGGGAAGATTAACCTACCTAAGTTTCAGCTACCAGAAGGAAAGTCTGATGCATTTGAGTATCTTAAAGAATTAGCATTTGCCGGGTTTGAAAAAAGATATTCCAAAGAAGACAGAGCAGCATATGACAGGCTTTTAATGGAGTTAAATGTGATCAGAGATATGGGCTTTACTGAATACTTTTTGATTGTCCATGATTTTATCAACTATGCAAAGCAGAACAATATAATGGTGGGGCCTGGCCGAGGCTCTGCTGCAGGGAGCATAGTTGCATATTGCCTTGGAATCACGAATGTCGACCCAATCAAGTATAACCTCCTTTTTGAAAGATTTTTAAACCCAGAAAGAGTGTCTATGCCTGATATTGACATTGACTTTTGTTATCAACGAAGACAAGAGGTTATAGACTATGTCACCAACAAGTATGGAAAAGATAGGGTAAGCCAGATTATAACATTTGGTACAATGGCAGCAAGAGCATCAATAAGAGATGTGGGAAGAGTCCTTGGCATACCATATGCACAAGTTGATGAGATTGCAAAGATGATACCTTTTTCACCTGGCATGACAATTGATAGGGCGCTTGAGATAAATTATGACCTTAAAAAATTGTATGATCAAAACGAGACCGTCAGGAGAATAATTGACACTGCAAGAAGTCTTGAAGGTATGCCACGCCACACTTCTGTTCACGCAGCAGGAGTTGTGATATCAAGCTGTCCTATTACTGAACTGGTACCTTTAGCAAGGACAGAAGATGCCATAGTAACTCAATTTCCAATGACCACTTTGGAAGAACTTGGACTTCTGAAGATGGATTTTTTGGGTTTAAGGACTCTCACTGTTATTCAAAATACTTTAGAACTTATAAAGAAACATCGCAAGATTGAAATTGACTTGGACAAGATTGACTACAATGACAAAAATGTTTACCAATTTATTTCTGAAGGAAATACAAATGGAGTGTTCCAGCTTGAAAGTAGTGGTATGAAACAGTTTATGAAAGAGTTAAAACCAGAGAATTTAGAGGATATAATAGCAGGTATATCTCTTTTTAGACCAGGCCCAATGGACCAAATACCAGTGTATATCCAAAACAAAAACAATAAAGAGAAAATTGAATATCTCCATCCCAAACTTGAACCAATTTTGAATGTCACATATGGGTGTATAGTTTACCAAGAACAGGTTATGCAAATATTTAGAGAACTTGCAGGCTATTCACTTGGAAGAGCGGACTTGGTAAGACGTGCAATGGCAAAGAAGAAGGCTGACATTTTGATGGAGGAGAGGGACAGGTTTATTGAGGGAGCTGTGGCAAATGGCGTCGATAGACAGACAGCTGAAAAGATATTTGCAATAATTGAAGACTTTGCAAGCTATGCATTTAATAAATCTCACGCGGCAGCGTATGCTGTTTTGGCATATCAAACAGCTTACCTAAAAAAATACTTTACAATTGAGTTTATGACGAGCTTGATTACAAGTGTCATGAACTCAAATGAAAAGGTTGGAATGTATATCGAGGAGTGTAGAAGGTTTGGAATTTCAATTTTACCACCTGATATAAATAAAAGTAGTTATGACTTTACAATTGAGGGAAATAGCATCAGGTTTGGCTTGAGGGCAATTAAGAGCTTGGGTGAAAATGTGATTTCTCATATTTTAAAAGAACGCGAACAAAATGGTGAATTTAAAGATTTGTATGATTTTGTAATGAGGGTAGATACTAATACAGTGAACAAGAGAATTATTGAGAACTTGATCAAAAGTGGTGCTTTTGATTTTACTAAGATAAATAGAAATTCGTTATTAGCCTCTGTAGAAGACATTCTTACAATTAAACAATCACAAAAGAAAAATGCAAATCAGGTTACATTTTTTGAAATTTCAGAAGACACAACAGAGATATTTTCTTACAAGCAACTACCTGAGCCAACAGCTGAAGAACTTTTGTATATGGAAAAAGATACCATGGGAATTTACATAAGTGGTCACCCACTTGAAAAATACACAGATTTGATTTCAAAATACAATGTGGTAAGTTTGGCTGAGCTTTCTAACATGACAGAGGATGATGAATATAAGTACCAGCAAATACTTGTATGTGGGATATTAAAAGAAGTGAAGATTAAGCTAACCAAAAATAATCAAACAATGGCGTTTGCTAAAATAGAGGATTTGACAGATACTTTAGAGGTTTTGTTCTTTCCAAGCGTTTATGAGAAGTATTCGCACTTGATTAAAGAGGATGCAATTGTCTTGATTGAAGCAAAAGCTACATTTAGAGAGGACGAAGGTGTTAAGATTGTTGCACAAAAAATAGACAGACTGGGTGAAAAAGCACAATCATCATATTCTAAAAACAATTCCAATAAAGCAATTGCAATAAGAACAGATGATGACTCTATTTTAAAATCCAAAAGGTTTACCTCATTTGTAAGATTCTTCACTGGCAGTTCAAAAATTATTCTTTACTACAAACAAAAAAGACTTGTTTCAAAATCAAACATGTGCATAGATATAAATCCAACTGTAATACAGCAGCTTAAAGAGTGGTTCGGTGAAGAAAATGTGTGGCTTGAAGATTTAGATTCTTGATTTTTAGGCATTTTTGTTATAATATTTGAAAAGAGGTGAGCAACAATAATGAATGAAAATGTATACGAGTACAAGAATGGTGACTATATAGTAGTAAAAGCGTTGGAGAACGGAGTAAATGTAATAGGTCTCACAAGGGGAAAAGACACAAAACTTCACCACACTGAGAAGCTTGACAGTGGTGAGGTATTACTTGCCCAGTTTACTGAGGTGACCTCAGCAATAAAGGTAAGAGGCAAGGCAGAGATTTATACAAAGTTTGGGGTTGTGATTTCAGAATCCCAAAATAAATGAATTTAGAAGGTGTTTTTATGTGGGAAGTTGTATATATAACCTCCAACAGTGAAATAGCAAACAGAATAAAAGAAGAGTTAGAAAAGGTAGGAATACTTGCAAAAGTTAAGGCAATTTCTCAAGAGGGACAAGAAGGGTATTTTGAGATTATAGTTCCTGAGACAGATGTCAATGAAGCACACAATATAATTATTGAAAAAGGTTTCTAAATTTTGGAGAAAGGGGTATTGTATATGCCAGAAGTGAAGACAATAGGAGTACTTACAAGTGGCGGAGATGCGCCTGGAATGAATGCAGCTATAAGGGCTGTTGTGAGAACAGGAATTTACTATGGTTTTAGAGTAATGGGTATAAGGCGCGGATATAATGGTTTGATAGAAGGCGATATATTTGAGATGAATTTAAGGTCAGTGTCTGATATAATTCAGCGCGGAGGAACAATTCTGCTCACTGCAAGGTCTCCAGAGTTTATGACAGAAAATGGACTCAAAAAAGCAGCATCTATGTGTAAAATCTTTAAGATTGATGCTCTTGTTGTAATTGGTGGAGATGGGTCTTTTAGAGGGGCAAGAGATTTAAGTAAATTTGGGATAAATGTGGTTGGAATTCCTGGAACAATTGACAATGATATTGCATGTACAGACTATACCATTGGTTTTGATACTGCTTTAAATACTGTACAAGATGCAATCAATAAGATTAGAGATACAGCAACTTCTCATGAGAGAGTTAGCATCTTAGAGGTAATGGGAAGGCATGCAGGCTATATTGCACTTTATAGTGGTATTGCAGGTGGGGCCGAATCTATTGTAATACCTGAAAAAGGTTTAGATAAAGATGAGATAATAAGAAGAATCATTGACGGAAAAAACAAGGGAAAGCTTCACAATTTAATTATCTTAGCAGAAGGAATTGGTGGAGCAACAGAACTTGCAAAAGAGATTGAAGAGGCAACAGGAATTGAAACAAGAGCAACAATTCTGGGGTATATACAAAGAGGTGGCTCACCAACTGCATATGATAGGGTTATGGCAAGCCTTATGGGCGCAAGAGCTGTTGAAGTAATAAAAGAAGGAAAGAAGAACAGGATAATTGCTCTAAAAGACGGAAAGATTGTTGACTATGATATTGACGAGGCGCTTTCTATGCAAAAGAGCATTGACGAGTATATGTATAACTTGGCTACAATTTTGTCTTTATAAGAATTTGTGGAGGTTTTAAAATTGAGAAAAACAAAGATAATATGTACATTAGGGCCAGCAACTGATTCAGAGGAGATTATAAGAAAACTCGTTGAAAATGGAATGGATGTTGCAAGGCTTAATTTTTCACATGGTACCCATGAAGAGCATAAAAAAAGGATTGATATGATAAAAAAGATTCGAGAAGAGCTTGATAGGCCAATTCCAATTCTGCTTGATACAAAAGGTCCAGAGATTAGAATTGGTTTTTTCAAAGACGGAAAAGTTGAGTTAAAAGAAGGACAGAGATTTACACTCACAACTGAGGAAATATTAGGCAATGAAGAGATTGTAAGTATAACTTACAAAGAACTTGTTGAAGATGTCAAACCGGGTGATAAAATATTAATTGATGATGGACTGATTGAGCTTATTGTTGAGGACAAGACAGATAAAAATATAATCTGCAAGGTAAAAAACGGTGGGGTTTTGACAAATCAAAAAGGAGTAAATGTACCAGGAATACCAATAAGACTTCCTGCACTAACCCAGAAAGACAAGGAAGACATCCTCTTTGGGATTGAAAACGATGTGGACTTTATTGCAGCTTCTTTTATAAGAAAAGCAAGTGATGTAGTTGAAATAAGAGAATTTTTAAACAAACACAATGGCAAAGACATTTTAATAATAGCAAAGATAGAAACCCAAGAAGGTGTTGCAAACTGTGATGAGATTATCAGAGTTGCTGATGGAATTATGGTTGCAAGAGGGGATTTAGGAGTTGAGCTTCCATTTGAGGAAGTCCCACTTGTACAAAAGATGCTTATTGAAAAATGCTACAAAGCAGGAAAGCCTGTAATAACTGCAACCCAAATGCTAGAGTCAATGATAAGAAACCCGCGCCCAACCAGGGCCGAAGTAAGCGATATTGCAAATGCAATCTTTGATGGAACATCTGCAATAATGCTCTCTGGCGAGACAGCTATGGGCAAATACCCTGTTGAAAGTGTTGCCACAATGGCAAAGATTGCTGAAAGAGTAGAAAGCCAAATTGACTATATCAAGAGATTTCAATCCCAAGTATTTGACATGCCAGTCAATGTTACAAACGCTATATCTCATGCTACCTGTACAACTGCGCATGACCTTGGAGCAAAGGCAATCATTACTGTGACAAAGTCAGGCAACACAGCAAGAATGGTATCAAAATTCAGACCTGCCTGCCCGATTATAGCAACAACACCGTGCGAGAAAGTGAGAAGACAGCTCAATCTTTCGTGGGGTGTTTATCCTTTTTTGGCAGAATATAAAGACTCTACAGACGATATTTTTGACCATTCGGTGGAGATTGCTGTCAAATCCAAGATTGTCAAAAACGGTGATTTGGTTGTAATAACAGCAGGTGTACCGGTTGGTGTAAGTGGAACCACAAATATTCTCAAAGTCCATGTTGTTGGTCATGTGCTGGTTGAGGGAAGAGGTTGGGGAAATGGCAAAGTCACAGCAAGGGTATGCGTTGGGAGAAATCTTAATGAGATAAAGCAAAACTTTGAAGATGGTGACATTATTGTGACAACGCAGACAAACAATGATTTTATTCCTTATATGAAGAGAGCAGCTGGAATAATAACAGAAGAAGGCGGACAAAATTCTCATGCTGTTATTGTTGGGGCCGCTTTGGATATTCCTGTTATAACTGATGCTAAAAATGCCTTAGAAATACTTAAAAATGGTATTGTTGTTACAATGGATGCACAAAAAGGGCTTGTTTTTAGTGGAGAGCTCAAGAGCTAAAAATATTTATTGAGGTAGGGGAAGATGATAGAGACAGACCTTATTGTAAGGTATGCCGAAACAGACAAAATGGGGATCGTCCATCATTCAAACTATTTTGTATGGTTTGAGGTTGCGAGGAGTGAGCTTATTAAAAGGGCTGGTATTTCATATTCTGAGATTGAAAATAGCTTGGGTGTGTATCTGCCATTAATAAGTTGCGGGTGTGAGTTCAAAAAGCCTTGTTTTTATGAAGAGAGATTGAAAGTTAGTGCAAAGGTTAATAATTTGACGCCTGTGCGAATAAAATTCTATTATGAAATAAAAAAAGATAATATTGTGTGTGCAAAAGGGTACACTGAACATGCCTTTGTTGATAAAAACTTTCGACCTATAAACCTTGAGAAGAAGAACAAAGAACTTTTCAATTTGTTCAAGACCTTATTGGAAAAAGATATGTAATATTTAAAATTATTTGACATACCTTAAATAGCTGAGTTATAATAATACCATAAACCCAAGGTTGTGTTTTAGAGCCTGGTTTGAGGGGAGGGAAATTGATGTCAGAAGTAAGAGTGGGTGAAAATGAATCACTCGATAGTGCCCTCAGGAGATTTAAAAAGAAATGTGCAGAGGCTGGGGTATTAGCAGAGCTCAGGAAAAGAGAGCACTATGAAAGCCCAAGCGTGAGAAGAAAAAAGAAATCGGAAGCGGCACGCAGGAGAAAACGCAGATAATTTAGGAGGCGTTGTAATTGAGCCTTAAAGAAAAGCTATTGGAAGATTATAAATCCGCTATGAAAGAAAAAGATGTTGTGAGAAAAAACGTGGTTGGTATGGTAAGAGCTGCAATATTGCAGTTTGAAAAAGATAACAAAGTTGTACTTGACGACAGTGGCGTGCTGAATGTCATTGCAAAAGAGATTAAAAAAAGAAAAGACAGCTTACCAGAGTATATAAAAAGTGGAAGGCAAGATTTAATTGATGAGTTAAATAGAGAGATTGAGATATTGCAATCTTATCTTCCGCCTATGCTCAACCAAGAAGAGTTAGAAAAGATAGTTCTTGATGTGATAGAAAAAGTAAAACCTTCTGGTATGAAGGATATGGGTAAGGTTATGCAGGAGGTAATGCAAAAGGTAAGTGGCAGGGCAGAAGGTAAGGTTGTGAGTGAAATTGTTAAAAAGCATTTATCAAAATTATAAAGAAGACCAAAAAGTGGTTCCTTTCAGAAAAGGGGACCACTTTTTTGTTATAAAAAATTATCACAGTAAATAAAATAAAAGATGAAGCTACATATTAAGATGTGTGATTTTATAAATGAAGAAGTCAAAAACTTTAAAAGATGTAATAGAAGCCTCTCAAGTTCCAAGAGAGATAGTTACGAATGAACCAAGGATTACAGTTATAGGCGAGGATGAGGTGATAATAGAGAATCATAAAGGTTTAATTATGTATGAGGAAAGTTTGGTTAAGATAAATACAATAAGACATCCACTTTGTATAAAAGGAAGTAGTCTTACAATAAAGAGAATGGACGGAGAGGTGATGGTAATTAATGGGGGAATAAGATGTATTGAATATGTGAACTTAAACGAGGAGAAGGAAAAATAGTATGTTTGCAAATCATCTTGTTTTAAAGGTAGAAGGTGAGAATCTAAATAAGTTTTTGAATATGCTCATGTTCAACAAGGTTTTACTAAGCGTTGAGGAAAAAAGTGAAAACTCATTAGTTATTGTTGTAAACTTAGCCTACTTTAAAAAAATAGTAAATATTGCTAAAAGAACACAATCAAAAATTCACATTTTGAGAAAAAGAGGAATTTACTTTTTGCTAAGGGAAATAACTGTTTATAAGCTTATTTCCATTATTTTTTGCATTTTTTTACTTTTTTCATTTCATCTTTTTATGTTTGATGTAAGGATACAAGCACAAGATGCTGATAAGTTAATAGAAAATAAAATAATGCAAAAACTTAAAGATTATGGCATTAAGCCTTTTATGTTAAAAAAGAGGATTGATGAAAAAGAACTTTCACAAAAGCTTCTTACTGATTTAGAGGACCTTATGTGGGTAAAGGTAAAGAAAGAAGGAGGCCTGTTAGTAGTAGAGTATGTAAAAAGAGAAGAAGGAGTTACAAAGAATAAATGGGGCAGGATTTTTGCAAAAAGCAATGGAGTTATACAAAAATTAATACTGAAATCGGGAAATGCTCTTGTCAAGGAAGGGGATACTGTAATTGCTGGTCAGCTTCTTGTTGATAACAAGATTGTGACTAAAGATGGGAATGAATACTATGAAGATGCGATAGCAGAAATAATTGCAAGTACTTTTTATTCGGTATCTAAAAAGTTTACCCTACCGGCATATCAAAAAGTCTACACATCAAAGAAGAATGTACCATTTATTGTTATTGGTAGGCATGAGTTTATGCCAAAATTTGTGGTTACTAATAATGATAATTGTGATAAAATTAAAATAAAGGAGTATAAATTTTTTATTGTTCCAATTCGAGCAGGTATATATGAAATTAAAAGATATGAATTAAAAAAGTATACATTTAATTTTGATGAGGTGAAAAGAGAGCTAATAAAAGGATGTGACGACAATTTCAAAAAGATGGTTTTGGGTAAAAAAATTCACAGTATCGTAAAAGTCAAAACACATTTTAGAATCAAAAAAGTGAAAAATGAGATAAAAGAGGTAGAATGTGTAAGAGATTATGAGTGTATAGAAGACATTGCCCTAAAAAAATAAATGACTTAGGAGGGTAAGCTGATTGGAAGAAAGGTTAATCTCAACTGTCAGCATTGAGGACACAAAAGATTTATGGAATATCTTTGGTGAGTTTGACTCTAAGGTCAAGACGTTGGAAGAACTTTTAAATGTAAATATAGTTTTTCGCGACAATGTGATAAAAATTATTGGAAACAGTCCAGAGAATATTAGAAAAGCAGAGAAGACAATAAAAATTTTACATGATATGGAGAAGAAAAAAATGGACATCGATGAACACACAATAAGGTATGTTATTGAGACATTAGAAGACGAAGAGATAAGAAAATTAGAGGATGAAGTTATATTTATTACACACCGCGGAAAACAAGTAAAGCCAAAGACATTGGGGCAAAAAAGGTACATTGATGCTATAATGAACAACACAATTGTGTTTGGAATTGGACCTGCGGGGACAGGAAAAACATATTTAGCTATGGCCATGGCTGTCTATTATCTTAAAAAGAAAGAAATAAGCAAAATTATCCTCACAAGGCCAGCTGTTGAAGCAGGTGAAAAGTTAGGGTTTTTACCAGGCGATTTGCAAACAAAGGTTGACCCATACTTGCGTCCAATTTATGACGCATTGCATGATTTGATAGGCACAGAAGTCTATCAGCGGTATATGGAAAGGGGAATTATTGAAGTTGCTCCGCTTGCATATATGCGAGGTAGGACTTTAGATGATGCATTTATTATTTTAGATGAGGCTCAAAACACAACTTCTGAGCAGATGAAGATGTTTTTGACACGTCTTGGGTTTGGTTCAAAGGCGGTTGTCACAGGTGATATAACACAGATTGACTTGCCCAATGGTGTTGAATCAGGACTTGTTGAGGTGACAAAAATCTTAAGAGATATTGAGGGAATTGAGTTTGTGTTTTTGACCTACCAAGATGTTGTTAGACATCAGCTTGTTCAGAAGATTATAAATGCATACAATAGGTATGAAGAAAAACGAAAGGAGAAAATGAAGTCTTAAGATGATACAAAACTCCCAAAAATGGTACACTAATAAAAAAAAGATTTATCTTTGCCGCACATTGGTACTTAGCTCTTTTTTTATTGTTTCCATGATTTTGATTTTAACTTCAAATAGAAAAAGTCAGAATTTTCTAATCAAAAAGGTTTTGTCAATTTTAAAAATTGAGTCAAATTCTTACCATAATATTCAAGCTACTAAGGATTTTATAGGTATATTATTGCTTCTTCTAATCTTGGCCTTGTTTATGAGTGTGTATTTTTATCTTTTTGAAAGAGAGTTTATAAATAGCTGCAATGATATGATAGCGGTAAGTACAATTTTACTTTTAAACTTGCTTTTGATAAAATTTCTTTTTCCAATTCCTACCTTTGCAATACCTGCTTTCATGGGAATTGTCTTGATTTCCCTTTTGATTGATGGAAGGGTTGCAATTGTATTTAACATTGTTGTATCAATTATTACATTGTTGATTGTAGGGGATAGGAACTTTAATTTTGCTCTGTACCTTTTTATTAGTGGAAGCTTGAGTTCAATTGTGTCACATAAAATACAGAGCAGAATGCAGTTTATAAGTTACGGTTTTTTAGTAAGTTTAATCTCATCCCTGTTTGTTTTAGCGATTGAACTTGTTTATCAAGCTAAAGGAGAAATGGTTCTATATAACACTGTAAACTCATTTATTGGAACAGCACTTTCTTTTATACTGGCATATGGCATACTCCCCATATGGGAGTATATCTTTGACTATGCGACACCAATTAGACTGATGGAGCTTTCAAACCCTAACCATCCATTACTAAAAAGGCTATTGATGGAAGCACCTGGCACATATCATCATAGCCTAATTGTAGGTAATTTAGCAGAAATCGCCTGTGAAGCTGTTGGTGGAAACTACCTGTTGGCTCGAATAGGTGCTTATTATCATGATATTGGTAAACTGAAAAGACCCTTTTATTTCAAAGAAAACCAAATTGTAGAGGAAGACCCTCACAATAGAATAACGCCAACACTTTCTGCGCTCATTATAACATCTCACACTAAAGATGGTGTTGAGATTGGCAAGGAATATAAACTGCCTAAGCAGGTGTTGGATATAATAAGGCAGCACCATGGGACTACAAAGGTAGCTTTTTTCTATGGCAAGGCTTTGATACAAAATCAGCAAGTAAGTGAACAAAGGTTTAGGTATGAAGGACCTGTTCCACAGAGCAAAGAAGCAGCAATAGTTATGCTTGCTGACTCTGTTGAGGCAGCGGTAAGGGCACTTTCTTCGCCTACTCCACAGTTAATTGAAAGTACTATAAGAGGTATAATTCAAGAAAAACTTATGGATGGGCAGTTGAATTCGAGCAATTTAACGTTTAAAGAGTTAGAGACTATCTGTGAGAGTTTTATTAAGGTGTTGACAGGTGTTTTCCATAAAAGAGTTAGTTATAATTTAGTTGATGACAGTACAAATAAAATGGAAGAGGTGGTTAGCAGAAGTGAGAATTTACATTCAAAATCAGCAGGATAAGTATGAAGTAGATGAAAATATTTCCAAAATAATAGAAGATTCAGTTCTAAATACCTTGAAGGTCTTTATGAATGATGATAATTATGAAATTAGTGTAATGATTGTTGACAATCAATTTATAAAGGAGCTAAACAAAAACTATAGGAATATAGACAAGGAAACTGATGTGTTATCATTCCCTATTTTTGAATTTAAAAATGGAGAGTTGCAGGAAGACATAACTATTGTAGAAGAGGAAATCCCTCTTGGAGATATTGTCATCTCAATTGAAAAGGCTTATGAGCAGGCAAAGGAGTTTGGACACTCTGTAGAAAGAGAGATCGCATATTTGACTGTACACTCAGTGTTGCACTTGTTAGGTTTTGACCATATAGAAGAAGATGATAGGAGGCTTATGAGAAAATACGAAGAAATGATTTTAGAGGGTATGGGGTTGACAAGATGAAAAGAAAAAGACCACTTCTTGAGAGCTTTGACAATGCTATAAACGGTATAATTGTCGCATTTAAAACACAAAGGAATATGAAGATACATTTTTTAATAGCTTTTTTAGTTTTACTCTTCACAGTAATATTTAAGTTAAACAAGATTGAAACAATAATAATTTTGATTTGCATTGGACTTGTTATATGTACAGAGCTTATCAATACTGCGATAGAAAATACTATTGACCTTATGGCAAAAGATTTTGAACCCAAAGCAAAGATTGCAAAAGACGTGGCAGCAGGTGCTGTTTTAGTAAATGCTCTTTTGGCCTTGACAATTGGATACTTTCTATTTTATGACAAGATGAAACTGCCTTTGGAAATTACATTAAAACATATTAGAGGAATTTCTTTTCACGTAGTTTTTTTATCACTTATAATCGTGGCAATGGTAATAGTTGTCGTGAAAGCTATCAACAAGAGGACAAAATTTATGCAAGGCGGAATGCCAAGCGGTCACACAGCTTTGGCCTTTGCAGCAGCAACTGCCATCATCATGCTTACAAATAATTTGATAATAGTTACTTTGGCAGTTTTTATGGCATTTTTGGTTTTAGAGAGCAGAGTTGAAGCAAAGATTCATACAATATGGGAAGCAGTTGTAGGGGCAATTATTGGTGTGCTTGTGACACTTTTGATATTCAAGATTAAATGAAAGAGGGACAAGCATGAGAGGGATTTACTCAACAAGATTGTTCTTTAAAGTTTGCATAGTAGTCATTTTAATGGTTTTAGTCTTGTCTCTAATGGCAGGATGTGGGAAGAAAAAGACATCAGTGCAGACGAATTCTAAAGTCAAGAAAGTTGAACAAACTGAAAAAAGAAGAGCAAAACAAAGTAGGCAGTATTAACTCTAATACTTACATATGTAAACTTACAGGCGAAACTATATATCAAAAAGATGAGCACCAACTAATTGCAATAATGATAAACAATGAACCTGGAGCAATTCCTCAGTCGTCTTTAAGTCAAGCAGAATATCTTTATGAGGCACTAATAGAAGGCGGAGCAACGCGTATAATGGCAATCTACCACCATAACTATCCCAAAAAAGTAGGTCCGATTAGAAGTGCAAGACCTTATTTCATGCAAATAGCAAAGTCTTTAAATGCATATTATGTTCACTGTGGAGGAAGCCCTCAAGCCTACAGGCTCTTTAAACAAAATTATATTCCTCATATTGACGCTATCTACACGGGCGGAGGAATATTTTATAGAACATCTGATAGAAAAGCCCCACACAATTTGTACTCAACAATGGAAAACTTGTTAAAATACTTTGATAAAAAAGGGTACAAAAAACAACAAAGTTATAAATTTTATCCTTTAACAGACAATGTAGTCAATAAATATACATCAAGCAACTCAAAAGTGAAAATACGATTTTCTGGGTGGTATTATGTTAAGTACGAGTATGACCCAGCTAAGAGAGTTTATAAAAGGTTTGTGAAAGAAAAGCCACATGTTGATAAAGAGACGGGGATGCAGCTTTTTGCAAAAAATTTGATAATATTAGTTGCAAAATATGACACAATAAAAAATGATGACAAAGGTCGACAGGAAGTAGATTTTTCTAAAGGGAAAGGGTATTTACTTCAAGAAGGAAAAACCATCCCAATAACTTACACATTTGATATAAAAAACTCATTTTCAATGAAAGATAATGACGGCCAAGAGATTCAGCTTTTAAAAGGAAATACATGGTTTGAGATAGTTCCTCAGTATGGGAAAGTTGAGATTAAATGAGAGGAGAGAGGATTTTGAAAGTAACCTTTTTAGGTGCTGCTCAAACTGTAACAGGTTCATGTTACTATTTTGAATTTGAGGATAAGAAATTTTTGATTGACTGTGGGATGTTTCAAGGTGGGCATGCCGAAGATGAACTAAATTTTGAGGTATTTCCATTTAATCCATCAGAGGTTGACTTTATGATTTTGTCCCATGCTCACATTGATCATAGCGGAAGAATTCCCAAACTTTATAAAGATGGGTTTAGAGGGATAATTTATGCAACTGATGCAACTGTTGATTTGTGTTCCATTATGCTTCCAGACAGTGCGCATATTCAAGAAAGTGATGTGGAGTGGAAGAATAAAAAGAGAAAGAGAGAAGGCAAAGAAGAACTAAAACCCCTTTACACTATTGATGATGCTTATGCATGTTTAGAATTGTTCCAAGGTGTGAAATATGGGCAGGTAATTGAAATAAGTAGTAATCTTCGGTTTATTTTAAAAGATGCTGGTCATATGCTCGGCTCAGCGATAGTCGAGCTTTATATAACTGAAGATGGAAAAGAATATAAGTTAGTGTTTTCTGGCGATTTAGGGAATAGAAATGTTCCCATCTTAAAAGACCCATCAACAATAGATGGCTGTGACTATCTTTTTATTGAGAGCACATACGGTGATCGACTGCATGAAGATGTGGAAAACAAATCTAAAAGGCTAATAAAAATAATTTATGATACTATTTCAAATGGTGGGAAGGTTATAATTCCTTCGTTTGCAGTAGGAAGAACTCAAGAGATTTTATATGAGATAGCAAAAGAGCTTACTACAGGTTCTGATGAGGCAAAGCTTATTCAAAGTATTGAAATTTTTGTTGACAGTCCATTGGCTACCTCAGCAAGTGGCGTGTACAAAAAACATATAGATTACTTTGATGAAGAAGCTGCAGAGTTTATAAAAAAGGGGATTTATCTGCTTGAACCTAAGAATTTGAAATTTGTCCGCACAGCTGATGAATCAAGGATGCTAAATAACTATGAAAAAAGCTGTATAATAATCTCATCAAGCGGGATGTGTGAAGCTGGGCGAATAAAGCATCATCTTAAGCACAATCTTTGGAAAGAAAACAACACTATCCTCTTTGTGGGTTATCAAGCACCGAACACCCTTGGAAGAAAGCTTTTAGATGGTCAGAAAAAGGTCAAGATCTTTGGTGAAGAAATTGAAGTCAAAGCAAAGATAGAATATATCGAAGCATATTCAGGACATGCTGACAAAAATGGACTTATTAAGTGGATTGATAATATGAAAAACAAGCCTAAGCGAGTCTTTGTTGTACATGGTGAGAAAGAATCACAAATTGAATTTGCACAGGAGGTTAAAAGAAACTTTGGTGTTGAGGTTCATATTCCTGCACGCGGCGAATTTTACGTAATAGGTCCAGAGCAGATTGTGACAAAAGACAGATTATTCTCAGAGTCGCCTTCATTTATCAATCTTTCTATTTTGGCTCAAATTGAGGATATTGAAGATGACTTAAATAGGCTAAAAGAACTTATAAAAAGTGCTTCTGTCTCACCAGAGAGATTAAACGCTATAAACAACAATCTTGAAGAGCTTCGGTACCTTATTAGCTTAGCACTCAGCAATTATTAATGTATATTTTTATCTTATGTCTACGTTCTTCAATATGAAAAATTTATCAGAAAATTTGAAATAGATATTTATAAATGAAATCTGGTAAGGAAGGGGCAGAAATTTAGCATAGAACTTTACTTTATAACCAAGAGGTCTATCTGTGGGGAAGTTTTCTATTTCATAATATGGAATGGGATAAAATTTTTGTTTTGTAGTTGTATCTTCGATATAGATATATTCAAATGCTGATTTATCAATATTTTTTCTTGCTAAATCTTCGATAATAAGTGTCAGGCCAAAATAGCTTTGATTGCCTGTAATCTGGGAATAGGTTATAAAGTATTTCTCTTTTGTTATCTTCTCAAGGCTTACTTTAAGCTGCCCTATTGTTGAAAAATATTTGGACTCACCAAAACTTGATTTCAACATAGAAGGTTCATGATAGACATATATATGCTGGTCTGAGCTTTTCATAATAAGGATACTGAGAATAATGTATACAATTAAAACAACACAGACTATGCTCACAAGTTTTGTTTTCATCTCTTTAATTTGCCTAAAATGTATTCACTTATATTATATTTACCGCAACTTCTTTTTTTGCAGGTAAATGAAATTATTTTTGTTTGGGGTGAAAAGATGAGATTCTTAGATGCAGGTGAAACACATGGCAGATGCCTAATAGGAATTCTTGAAGGATTTCCAGCAAATGTAAAGATTAATATTGAAAATATTAATAGACTTTTAGAGCTTCGCCAAAGAGGTTATGGTAGAGGTAAGAGGATGGAGATAGAAAAAGACAAAGCCATAATTTTGTCAGGTGTGAGAAACTCATACACAACAGGAGCACCTATTACAATAATGATTGAGAACAGGGATTATGTAAATTGGCAAAAGTACATGGATCCAATTTCTTGCGATACTATGACCAAAAAGGTTACTATACCACGTCCTGGGCATGCTGACTTGCCCGGCTGTCTTAAATATGGGTTTGGTGATGCAAGGCCTGTGTTGGAGAGGGCAAGTGCGCGTGAGACGGCTATGCGTGTTGCAATAGGGGCTTTGTGTGAAGAGCTTTTGAGTGTTTTTGGAATAAAGCTCTACAATCATGTTATTGAAATAGGCGGAGTTAGAATCAAAAAAGAGTATAGCACTGACGATGTGAATTTATTTGAAGAAGCGCAAAACTCTGAGCTTTTTTGTATTGACAAAGAAGCTGAAAATGATATGAAGCAGATAATAGATAGAGCAAAAGAGGCGGGAGATAGCGTTGGTGGTGTTGCTGAGGTAGTTTGCAAAAACGTACCTTTTGGCCTTGGAAGTCATACACACTGGGATAGAAAGCTTGATGGGATTCTTGCTCAGGCTGTTATGAGTATCCAGTCTGTCAAAGGCGTTGAGATTGGTATGGGATTTGAGGCAGCAAAAAAGTTGGGCTCTGAGGTGCATGACGAGATTTTTTACGATGCTCAAAAAGGCTTTTATAGAAAGTCAAACAATGCAGGAGGTATTGAAGGCGGGATTTCAAACGGTATGGACATAGTAATAAGGGCAGCTTTCAAGCCAATTCCAACATTGTACAGACCACTTAAAAGTGTAGATTTGCAAGACTTAAAAGAAAAAGAGGCAGCTGTTGAGAGATCAGATACCTGCGTGGTGCCAGCAGGAAGTGTTGTAATGAGAGCAGCTGTGGCATATGTAATAGCAAATAGCTTAATCGAACGCCTATCAGGTGATTCTATAGAGATTATGATGAATAATTACAAGAATTTATATCAAAAGTAAAAAATAGATACATATCCCCTACACCCAAAAGGCAAAATAAAGGGTGTGGGGGTGTTTTTGTAGATGTCAAAAACAACGCAGTTTATCATTTTGCTGGTGGTAATGACTTTAACATTTTTAACTTTTTCTACAGAATGCTACGCTAATTCAAGTATTAACCTTCACGTCAGTGCCAAGTCAGCAATAGCAATTGAATGGACAACAGGTAAGATTTTATTTGAAAAAAACAAGGATTTGAGACTTCCAATGGCAAGCACTACCAAAATAATGACAGCAATCCTCACAATAGAAAATTGTGACCTGAACAAAGAGATTGAGATTCCTCCCCAAGCTATTGGTGTTCCTGGCTCATCCATTTATTTAGAAAAAGGTGAAAGGCTTAAAATAATTGAACTTTTGTATGGACTTATGCTTGCATCCGGCAACGACGCTGCAGTTGCCTTGGCAATTAGCATTTGCGGTGATGTTAAAAAGTTTGTTAATTTAATGAACAAAAAAGCAAAAGAACTCGGGCTACAGAACACTGTATTTTCTTCACCACATGGACTTGAAGAAGGGCGGCATTACACCACTGCGTATGATTTAGCATGCCTTACTGCATATGCTATGAGAAACCAAACATTTAGAGAGATTGTAAGCACAACTCAAAAAGAAATAAGATGGACAACAAGGCCGTATAATAGAATTTTAAAAAACAAAAACAAAATGCTAAAATCATACCAAGGGGCGGAGGGTGTTAAGACAGGATTTACCAAAAGAGCTGGTAGATGTTTAGTTACCTCTGTTTATCGGGATGGTTTTAGGGTTATTTGCGTTGTTTTAAATGCTCCGGATATGTGGAATGATACCAGAAAAATTCTTGACTTTGCGTATCAAAATTACAAATTTCTCAAAGTTGACAGAGGAGAAATGGGTTATTTGAAAGTAAAAAATTCAAAGGAGAATTGGGTAAAATTGGGAATAACAGAGCAAAAGAGTTTTGTTCTGACAAAAGACCAGTATCCAAGTCTCAATGTTGTGATTTCAAACAAAATATCAGCACCAGTTAAAAAGTATACAAAGATAGGAAAAATTGAGATAAAATATGACCATCAAACCTACTCAATTCCTATTGTGACTCTTCAAGAATGTCAGAGAAAAACCTTTTGGGATAACTTAAAAGAGAGGTTTTTCAGGCAGAGAGCCTCTCAAAAATAAATTTAGCGTGGGCTTTAGCCACGCTAAATTTATTTACTTTTCTATGAACGGCTCAAGCTCTTTTAGAAGGTCTTCGCAGTTGTCTGAATGAATCTCTACCTTGATAGGCTTGCTGAGGTCAAGACTGAATATACCCATGATTGACTTTGCATCAACTACATACCTGCCAGATGTTAGGTCAATGTCAAATGGGTACTTACTAACAATGTTGACAAAGTTCTTAACTGCATCAATTGTGTTTAGTCTTACTGTTACTGTTTTCATTTTAAATTCCTCCCTTCGCAACTAAAATAATACTCACATCTATTATCATACATATTTTTGTGATGTAAATCAATTAACCTCTTACATATTTTCTATACCCTTTTTTCATTAAAAAATAACAATTTATTTTAATTTTCATGAAGGAAGCTGAAAAGCAATTGTGACTCTTTATTTATTGTAAGCTAAATATTATAATATAACTTAAACATGGAGGTGAAAATTTTACATTGAAAATTGCTTTTTATACACTTGGGTGCAAGGTAAATCAATACGAAACACAGGCAATTGCCGAAACTTTTGAAAGATTAGGTTATGAGATAGTAGACTTTGACCAAAAAGCGGATATATATGTTATAAACACATGTACAGTCACAAATGTGAGTGACAGAAAGTCAAGACAGGCAATAAAACGAGCTAAAAAAAACTCACCAAACAGCGTAGTTGTTGTAATGGGTTGCTATCCACAGGTGTACCCACAAGAGGTTCAAAAAATTGACGGAGTTGATATAATTATTGGTACAAGGCATAGAGAAAAGATTGTAGAGTATGTAACTGAATATTTAAAACAGAAAAAGAAGATTTTTGCTGTTAATGATGAATATAAGAGGAACAGCTTTGAAGAATTAAAAATCTCAAGCTTTAATGAAAGGACAAGAGCGTTTATAAAAATAGAAGAAGGTTGCGAACAGTTTTGTTCTTACTGTATAATTCCATATGCAAGAGGTTCTGTTGTGAGCAGAAGTTTAAGTTCTATTTTAGACGAAGTAGAAAGGCTTGCCTCAAATGGCTACAAAGAGTTTGTAATTACAGGTATTAATATCTCAGCATATGGCAAAGATTTGGATTATAAGGTTACACTTCTTGATGTAGTAGAAGAGATTAGTAAGATTGAAAAGGTAAGGCGAATTAGACTGAGTTCTCTTGAGCCAATTGTCATGAAAGAAGACTTTATAAAAAGATTAGTGGGTGTTGATAAGCTCTGTCATCATCTACATTTGTCACTTCAAAGTGGAAGTGACAAGATTTTGAAACTTATGAACAGGCACTATACAACCGACGAGTACAAACAAATTGTAAGAATGGTAAGAAGTTATTGGGATGATGTTGCTTTTACCACAGATATTATCGTGGGTTTTCCAGGGGAGAGTGATGAGGATTTTGAAAGGACAGTAGAGTTTGTAGAGGAGATAGGATTTTCAAGAATTCATGTTTTCAGGTTCTCACCTAAAAAAGGTACAAAGGCATACAGCATGCCAAATCAAGTAAGTAGTGCAGAGAAAGAAAAGAGAAGTGAGATTTTGAAAAGTGTAGCAAGAAAACTTTCATTTGGTTTTCACAAAAAGTTTGAAGGAAAAATAGTAGAGGTTTTAATAGAAGAAAACTCAAGCTTTGAAGGGTATTGTGAAGGATACTCAGGAAATTACATTCGTACGCTTGTTCCAAAGACAGAGTCAATTAAAGCTGGTGAGATTTACAAGGTCAAAGTAAAACAAGCTTTTGAGCAGTATGTTATTGGAGATATAATACTTTAAAAAGGGTGGTGTTTAGTTTGGCCATTGACATCTCAAATTTAAAAGTTCAATGTATGAGTGAAATAGCAAATATTAAAAGTTTAAAAGAGCTTGAAGAATTTCAAATAAAGTATTTAGGGAAAAAAGGTATTGTTAAAAATATGCTAAAAGAGCTCTCCACTCTTCCTTCGGACAAGAGAGCACAAGCAGGAAGAGAATTGAATGAACTGAGAGACTTTATTGAAGGCCAAATAGATGAGCTGCGCACAAAATTTGAAGAAGAAGAAAAACAAAAAAGAATACAAAAGGAGAGAATTGATGTTACAATACCTGGGAAAAGAGTGGAAATAGGAGCAATTCATATACTATCGCAAGTACAAAAAGAAATCAGTGAGATATTTTTAAACATGGGTTATGAGATTGCTGAGGGACCTGAGGTAGAGCTTGACTATTATAACTTTGAGGCATTAAATATTCCTGCTGACCATCCTGCGCGTGACACTCAGGACACTTTTTATATATCAGATGATGTATTACTTAGGACACATACTTCACCTGTTCAAATACGAGTTATGAAGAGTAAAAAACCTCCAATTAAAATAATTTCGCCGGGAAGAGTTTACAGGTCTGATGAGGTTGACGCCACACATTCGCCTATTTTCCACCAGATAGAAGGGCTTTTTGTGGACAAAGGGGTTACAATGGCAGACTTGAAAGGAACGCTTGAGGTATTTGCAAAGAGATTTTTTGGTGAGGAAACAAGAGTAAGATTCAGACCACATCATTTTCCGTTTACCGAACCATCTGCCGAGGTTGATATTTCGTGTATTTTTTGTGGCGGAAAAGGCTGTAGAACTTGCAAAGGAGAAGGATGGATTGAAATCTTAGGTGCAGGGATGGTACACAGAAAGGTATTGGCAAATTGTGGTATTGACCCAGATGAATACACAGGGTTTGCATTTGGTATGGGTGTTGAAAGAATAGCGCTCTTGAAATATGAGATTGAGGATATTAGACTCTTTTATGAAAATGACCTAAGATTTTTGAAACAATTTAGATAAAAGTATAATAAGTTACAAAAGGAGTGAAGTATTTTGAAGGTATCTCTTGAGTGGCTAAAAAGCCTTGTGGATATAGACTGCCCTATTGATGAACTTGTTGAAAAGCTCACAATGAGTGGCACAAAAGTTGAAGGGTATGAGAAAAGACTTGATTCTGTCAAGAATGTAGTTGTTGGCAAGATAATGGATGTATTTTTGCATCCCGAGAATTCTAATTTGTTTGTTTGTAAGGTTGATGTAAAAGATTGTATTCTGACAATAATCACAGCTGCTAAAAATATTTATAAAGGCGCTTTTGTACCTGTTGCAAAACCTGGTGCAAGTTTGGCAAACGGCAAGGTGATTGACAAATTAGAATTCAAAGGCGTTGTATCAGAAGGCATGCTTTGTTCCTTAGATGAGCTTGGGCTGACAAGCGCTGAGTTTCCTTATGCTGATGAGAATGGGATTTTCATTCTTGAAGGTATAGATGATGACAAACTTGGAATTGACATAAAAGAGGCTTTAAAGATAGACGATATAATTATAGACTTTGAAATAACATCTAATAGGCCAGATTGCTTGAGCGTTGTTGGTTTAGCAAGAGAGATTGCAGCTGTTTTGAAGAAAAAATTAAAATTTCCGAACTTAAGCTATGTAGAAGTTGATGACAAAATAGAGAATTATCTTGATAAAATTGAGATTCAAGATGGGAATATTTGCAGAAGGTATATTGGCAAAGTGATCAAAAATGTCAAGATTGGACCATCCCCTGAATGGCTTAGAAAAAGACTTATAGCCTGCGGTGTTCGTCCAATAAATAATATTGTAGATGTTACAAACTACGTTATGCTTGAAATAGGGCAGCCTCTTCACGCATTTGATTTGAGCAAGATTCATGGCAGAAATGTCTTTGTGAGACTTGCAAATGACGGTGAAGAGATTATTACTCTTGATGGTGTAAAAAGGACTTTGAGAGCTATGGATATAGTCATTGCAGATGAAGATAGAGCAATTGCTGTTGCAGGCGTTATGGGTGGTTATGAAACTGAGGTCGACGAAAATACAACAATGGTATTTCTTGAGTCTGCTACATTCAACCCTGCAATGGTGCGTAGAACTTCAAGGTATTTAGGTCTTAGAACAGAGGCTTCAAACAGGTTTGAAAAGGGTCTCAGCCCTTACTTTGCAGAGGTTGCAATACAACGGGCGTGCGCACTTATTGAAGAAATAGGTGCAGGTGAGGTTGTAAAAGGTACAATAGATACTTATTTAGTTCCTCAACAGCAGATCACAATCAAAGCCGATTTTTCGTATATAGAAAAGTTACTTGGGGTAAGTATACCACAAGATGAAGTAATAGAAATTTTAGAAAGACTTGAAATTTCTTATGACAGTCAAAAAAATGTTTTTGTAAGTCCGCCATTTAGGATTGATATTGCTGATATGGCAGATATATCTGAAGAAGTAATAAGAATCTACGGTTATGATAAGATACCCTCAAGAGTTTATATGGGAAATGCAGTTTCATCAGGGCTTACCCAAAAACAAAAAATGGTAAATGAAATCAAAAGTTTTCTTGCAAATAGTGGTTACTATGAGATTTATTCATATTCTTTTGAATCACCGAAGGTTTATGAGATTTTGAAAGGGTACAGTTTAGATGATGCTATTAAAATTTTAAATCCGCTTGGAGAAGATTTTTCGATTATGAGAATGCAGCTTTTAAGTTCAATCCTCAAAGCTATCTATCTTAATCTTTCACGAAATATCAGAGATATTAAGATATTTGAACTTGCACCTGTGTTCAAAAAATCAAACGATAAGCTCCCAGATGAAAAACTTGTATTGGCATTAGGAAATGTTGGTCAGGACTTCTACTTTACAAAAGGAACTTTAGAAAACCTTTTTGATATTCTAAGAATTGAAGATGTAGAATTTTCTTCTGACCATACTAATTTGAATCTGCATCCAACAAGGTCTGCTAAGATTACATCAAAAGATAAAATAATAGGGTATATTGGTGAGGTCCATCCAGATGTCTTAAGTGGTTTTGACATTCAAGGAAGGGCAATATATGCTGAAGTTTACATTGACAAGCTTTTAGAGCTTGAGAAAAAGGAGAAGAAATATATACCACTTCCCAAATACCCAGCTATTGAAAGGGATTATGCGTTTTTGGTACCTGAGGAGGTTGAAAGCAGGGTAATTGAAAATGTATTTGAAAAGCATGCGTCAGAGATTTTAGAAGAGTTTTATCTATTTGATGTCTACAAAGGACAGCAGATAAAAGAAGGGTTTAAGAGCTATGCATACAAAGCAGTTTTTAGATCAAAAGAAAAGACACTGTCAGATAGCGACATCTTGCCACTGCAAGAAAAAATATTAGATGAGCTAAAAAATTACAATATTGGTCTTAGGGAGTAGTAGGAAAATGGAGTGGTTGAAAGAGTTAAATGAAGAACAATTGGAGGCGGTTCTTTCAACGGAAGGACCGCTTTTAGTATTGGCCGGAGCAGGTTCTGGCAAAACAAGAGTAATAACATACAGAATTGCATATATATTGAATATGGGATTGGCAAAACCAAGCAATATACTAGCCATAACATTTACTAATAAAGCAGCTGATGAGATGAAAGAGCGTATAAAGAGGCTTGTGAGTGTAGAGTCTTTTTCTGAGATGTGGGTGTCTACCTTTCACTCTGCGTGTGCTAAAATACTTAGAATGGAAGCACATAATATAGGATTTTCCAATGATTTTGTCATATTTGATATGCAAGATAGAAGCCAGCTTTTAAAAGAGTGTTTTACGAGGCTAAATATAGATGAAGAGACACTTGAGCTTAAGTTTGTTTCAAAGCTAATCAGTAACTTCAAGAATATGTTAATGGGTCCATCTGATGTTTATAAAGAAGGAGATGTAGACCCACGTGTTGTTGAAGTTTACAGGCTCTATAATAAACTCTTAAAAGAGTATAATGCTTTTGACTTTGACGACCTTTTGTACTACACAATAATGCTCTTTAAAACAAATCCAGACATCTTAGAGAAGTATCAGCATAAGTTTAAATATATATTAGTGGATGAATATCAAGACACAAACCATGCACAGTTTTATTTGATTTATCTACTTTCACAAAAACACAGAAATATCTGTGTTGTGGGCGATGATGATCAGAGTATTTACAGTTTCAGGGGTGCAGATGTAAGAAACATATTAGAATTTGAAAATGTTTTTCCAGATACAAAGGTGATAAAACTTGAGAAGAATTATCGCTCTACAAAGACAATCTTATCTGCTGCAAATGAGGTTATAAAAAACAACAGGTATAGAAAGTCAAAGAGACTTTGGACAGATAACAATGAAGGTGAAAAAATTTACCTTTATCCAGCATTTGATGAAGTTGACGAGGCAAATTTTGTCTCAATGTCAATAAAGAATCTGATACAAAGCGGAATAAAGCCTTCTGAAATAGGAATTCTTTATAGGACAAATGCTCAGTCGCTAAACTTTGAGAATGCTCTTTCTTCTCACTCAATACCTTATAAGGTTGTAGGAAGTTTGCGATTTTACGAAAGAAAAGAGATAAAGGATATCATTGCATATTTGAGACTTATAACCAATCCCCATGACAATTTAAGTTTGTTTAGGGTTATAAATGTTCCAAAAAGAGGAATAGGACCAAGCACAGTAGAAAAGATAAAGGCTTTGAGTGATGAGTATGGGATTTCTGCTTATAGGCTGATAAAAGAAAGAGGAGACTTTGAGTTTGACAGAAGAACATATGCAAAATTATATGACTTTATTTTACTTTTAGAGAGCATAAGAGCTGAGGCTGAGTCAAAGTCAGTAGTTGAAGTAATTGAGCTTGTACTTGACAAGACAAAGTATATGGAGAGCTTGCTCTCAAGTAAAAATGAGGAAGATTTCCAAAGAGCCAAGAACATAGAACAGCTAATCAGTGCAGCAGCTATGTTTGAAGAAGAAAATGAAGACAAAAGCTTACAAAGTTTTTTAAACTCAATTACCCTGAGCTTTGAAGAAGACGATGGTCAAAAAGAGGATAAAGTCATGCTGATGACAGTCCATGCTGCAAAAGGTTTAGAATTTGAAGTGGTATTTTTGACTGGTCTTGAAGAAGGGCTATTTCCTCTTGTGAGGTCAGAAAATAGAATAGAAATGCAAGAGGAACTTGAAGAAGAAAGAAGACTTTGTTATGTGGCAATAACAAGGGCAAAGAGATTTTTAGTTCTAACATATGCAAACAACAGAAGAGTTTTTGGTCGATTTTCGTCAAGACAAAGGTCGTGTTTTATTGATGAGATTCCCACGAAATATATCCAACAAATATATACACCGCTTAGGATTACAAAATCCTCTGGTGCACAAAGCATTAGCAATACAGAAGATAGTATCAAAAAGGCTTTGGCTGTTGGTGATACAATACAGCATAACAAATTTGGCATTGGAAAGGTGTTATTTGTTTCAGAGGATATGAATGAAGTATTGATAGACTTTGAGAAGTTTGGACAGAAAAGATTACTTTTATCATATGCAAATCTCAGAAAGATTGGTTGAAGGGAAGATGAAACAGGTCATATACGAAATATTTACAAACAGGGCTCTGCAAGTTGGTTTTGTTAGCTGGTTTGTTGCCCAATGTTTAAAGATAATAATAACTTTCTTTGTAACACACCAGATAGACTTTAAAAAGTTCATAAGCTCAGGCGGGATGCCAAGTTCTCACTCAGCGTTTGCCTGCGGACTTTCAACTGCTGTGGGGCTTATAGATGGTTTTAGCTCAACGAGTTTTGCTATTTCATTAACATTTACATTGATTGTGATGTATGACGCAGCAGGTGTGAGAAGAGAAGCTGGCAAACAAGCTCAGACACTAAACGAGCTCATTGAGATGTACTTTTCACCACACTACAAGCCCCAGTACAAATTAAAAGAGCTAATAGGGCACAAACCTACAGAAGTGTTTGTTGGAGCACTACTTGGCATTTTAATAGCAACTGTAATGATTTGAAGCTGAAAAGAAGCTGTGGTATAATATCCTGACTTTTGCAGATGATTGGAATAAAAATAGCCTGCAATCCATTGGGAATAAAGGATTGTAGGCTATTTAACTTTTAGCAAAAAGTTATAGTGAAAAATCACTTTTTTGTCTCACCTAAAACTTTTTTTATTTCCTTCAATCTCATAAATTTTTTACTGAAATCTATGTTTAAATTTTTTCCAATTTCCTCAAGTACTTCATCAAAAAAATCAAATACATAATAGTTTTCTTTAATATGGCTACATGATGCTTTCCTCAAACTCTCCAAAATCTCTGTAACA